>Ga0210059_1015351_pt1 | contig 11195 bp, 7 predicted proteins | sample Ectturendosymbi2_FD_188042 | JGI IMG/M metagenome (GOLD analysis project Ga0210059, IMG submission 188042) | Ecteinascidia turbinata endosymbiont from Florida, USA - Sample 2 (SPAdes) (version 2) | ecosystem: Host-associated > Tunicates > Ascidians > Unclassified | place: Key West, Florida... | reverse complement strand
CAGTGGGAGACTCATGCATTTTCTGCAATTTTCTGATTTTGGGGGTAAAATGGGGTTTTTGGGCCATAACTTTGGTTCCAGACATGCTAGAAGGTCAAGCAAGGGCTCTATCAACGCGGGAGATCATCTAGTTTTCAAAAATAGTTTGAGCCAAAATTTTGGCCCATGGGATTGGCTTCCAGGGCCCGTCAAAGTTGGTCAAAAAACCAAAAGCGCCCCCACTTTGCGAGCCTCCCCAGGTGAACCCCTCACCCGAATCAAAAAATTTTTTTTTTAATAGAACCAAGAAGTCTTCCCGCATCTGTAGAGGGTTTGAAAAACTCTCTAGCGATTGTGGCTGGCGAGTTATAACCAAAAAACCGAGAGCCAACATATTGGCTCTGGTGGGCGTTAAAGGAGGGCCGTTACTGTGCAACAAATGTTACTGCTAGATAAGTAGACCAGTGTGATCCCACTGCTTTTTACCTACGGGCCATTTTACAAAATTGGGACAACTCGTGGGTGACTTCCAGTGAAATAATGTAGGCTATTAACCAACAAATTCACAATGTTTAAAATTGAAAAGGGATAATACATGAGTTAAAGACTGTGTCATGGAAATTATTACACAATAGCAGTAAACAATTTATTACAACTCTTTATCAGTGCTATGCCTGTGCAGTGCCATAGCCAGCCCAATATATTTGAAGGGGCCAAATCGTTTGAATTCAAGCAAGCAGCATTCTTTTCTGTGGGACACCACTTCTGAAAGCACAATATGACAAGATATGAAAGAAATTTGGGGAACCGTTGCTTCCTAGGCCCCCTCTGGCTATGCCTGTGGTTGAGGCTTCTCTATGCTATTGTTCTTTTAATGATAACATTAGTTAGTAAATCGGAGACTATGGTCCAGTGTTTTGCCCTGCCATTTGATTTCTGTTTCTAAATTTTACTTGTTTCATGGTAGAAAATTACTCTCACACACAAATGTGCTTCCAAATGTCAAGTGTATTTTTAGTGTGAAACGTTTCAGTTTGGGAAACATATCTTTGCTGACTAATTTTTAGAAGCTCTCTACAGTCTAGTCCAGAGGTTGGCAACCTGTGGGCTGGTCTGGCCTCGCCAAACAAAATCATCTGGCCCGCAGACCCTTTAAAAACTGTGGTAACTGTATGGCTCGCCTAGTAATATATTTTATGAATCTGCCCTTCATGTAACATCTTGTATTGCATACGTATAAGGAAATAGTTAAGAGAAACTGAATTGTGCTATAAATGTACTGTATGCATGTCGTATTTTGTGCTTTTGTTATGAACTGTGAAAATCAGGAGTGCACCTGACTAGAATTCCATATATTCCCAACTTTAACAACATCATAAATAGTGAAGGGAACAGAATTATTGGTGGAAAATTACTGCGGCCTGCTATATCTTAGAGTTTGTTTTTGGCCCACGACTAAGGTTGCCGACCTCTGCCTGGTCTAGTCTAATGACATTAACACTTTGGCATCCGCTAGGATTCAGGGATTTTCAGAAAAAAAAACGTCTAAACGCATGTGGCTTTGCACAGGAATTTCTCCGGTCCGGTATGCTCTACAGACCCAGTAAAAGTCTCAAAAGACGCTGCAAGTCTTTTAGTCTGCACTTAAAAAAAAGTTTTTTGCTTGGGGGATGCTGGTTTTTTGTGAGTGACGTCATAAGTGGAGGACTTTTGGGCCACTTTGCCTGGCCCTGGGCACCAACTGTTAGGTGGTAGTATTTCACTGAAGTTTTTACTGGAAACTAGGCTACAATCCGAATCTTTTGATACTTTGGATGATCTGCTGGGGTTTCGGGTTCAAAAGTTATGATGTAAGTTAGTAAAAATATTTGACTAATTAGATAATTAATTAATTTGTTTATTTTAGATCACAACTTTTGAATCAGAAATGCTAGAAAGTCGATCAAAGGCTCAAAATACTCAGACTCGAGCCTAGTTTCCAATGAAAACTTCAGCGAGACACTTTGGCCTAGCGGTTGGGCCCTAGGCCAGGCAACATGACCCAAAATGACCCTAAAACTACTTCACTTATGACGTCAGTCACAAACAATCCACACCCCCCAACCAAAAAAATTTTTTTGGAGTGCAGTCTACCAGACTGGCCGATCCCTTTGAGTCCTTGAACAGCTCTCTAGCGCAATCGGCAGAGGAGCTAGGGCATTGGTGAGGCAACCGAAAACTGCTGTTTTTTAGGCTGAAATCGAAGTACGAATATATCGTAGACCGGCTCTCAAAGTGTCAATATTGTTCATTATTATGAACAGATGTTATGCTTGTTCTAATTAAAATTGCCTACTGTAACTTACACGCAACAATCAGTACTGAGAAAGCTCACAGGTCTTAAAAACTCTGTCTGCAGGTGGTCCTGTATTTGAACCATGCTGGTGTAGACTATTAGCTTTCACACCTGCATTGTTTTTACCTTGCAGAAATTTAAGAAATTAGCATTCAGAAATGTCCCACTTTCTGATTTAATCACAAATCGACCAACAGTTTTCCTAATCTAATTGAGTACGTCTTTTTCTTTGAGTTGGAACATGTGCTTGTGAAGTTAGTCTAAATGAGACATCGAGGTATCTGGAATAAAAGAATAAAATGCAATCAAAAAAATCCATTTCTGGCAGTTTTGTGATGGATAGTAAAGATTCTTGTTGTTTTGATTTCAGTGAATGAGGCGGTGTGATTGTTATTTCCAGACTAGCCCTATGTGACATATGTGTGGCCTTGCGGGGCGCATGCTTGTGGCGCACCTGGTAGTCAGTAATTATATTTAATGAACAATAATGGTTATCACAATGTCTCCTTAAATTTTCCAATGAATTTGTATTTCAAATATTTTGGCCACTTATGTCCTCAGTCTCACTGCAAGTTAATGTGGACCATTGCTTTTTGGCCCAGAATTTGTTTTCTAAGTACAAACAAGTTTCTGCTGCTAAACGGTTTTGTTTGGCCCATGATAGTGTATGCGAGTTATTATTACAAACATTAAATCGATATTTGTTTCTTTCTTTACAAGACTGAGGGAAAACAAGCAAGTATGGGACAGTTTTGCTTTAGCCATCATTACCATTATACAAATCAAGTTTTGTGTGCCAAGGTGTAGACCTTTATAATGGGGGACAATTCTTACAGTTCCTCGTAACTCTTGCACCCACATTCTACGTTATATGAGCTTTTGTGTGTATTCTTTGCAAACAAGATTTTATGGTCATCAATTTTCATTACTTGTGTATATGGCATATATATGCATGTACAGGGGTGGAGTGGAAATTTTATAGGTACTGGACCTCTGCTGGGCATGAAAAATTCCTTTCCTGTATGTATATCATATGATTAACCATTTCATGTTTACACTCACTGATTCTGATTAATTATATTTATAAAACAAAAGAACAATCATGTGTTTATGAGTTTAAAAGGTGAACTACTTAACACCTTACACACCGATGGTGTGTGATGAGCATTGTACTTTGCTGCAGCTGTTGTGAATAATGTGGTAACTTTTTTTGTACTTGGTCTTTTGCAAGGAAAATTTCCAAGAATATTCTCCATAGCTACATGCATTATTCCTAAAAATTTCAGGCTAACCGAGAAAGGATTTGTGAATCAAGTATCCTCTACTAAGTGTAGTTTAAAACATTTTTTCTAAACTAGCAAGGTGCAATCAGTAGTTGCATAACACACAATAACTTTAATCTACAAGGTCATTTGCAATTAAAATCTACTACATGAATGGTCTTCACACCAACTGACATTAGCCTTGAAAATTTCAGGCAAATTGAACAACAACTTTATGAGTTGTGTATTTTTTTATCAAACACCCTCTGCTAGTTCAAAATAGCGAAGTGCAATCAGTTGCTGCACAAATTTGTGAATTTTTTTGTACTAGGTCTATTGCAAATAAAACTTACATGAATGTTCTCCACTATGTGCATTAGTTCTGAAAATCGAGCGTGAACATTTTGAGTTATCTAATTTTTTAACAAACGTCCTGTGCTCGGCTCAGGCTGCGACAATTTTGCCAAAATAGCAAGGTTCAATTCTTTGCTGTGTAAAACATAACTAAGGCAGTCAATTTTTTGACCTAAAAACTTAAAATTTTGGCTTCATAATTTACAAATTTTGACTTCATTTTGACCTATAAATTTCCTGCATTTGCAACTGCAAAATAATACAGCTCTAGGTGTTGAGGTTAACTTGGAAGCATATTCATGTGCTGTACTTCCAAATTTTGAAAAAAATTGAGTTTTTAAATTTAGGAATGCAATATTGATAAGTACATTGATGACTACAGTAGAGCCAAAGCTGAGAAGAGCAAAGCTGAAACACTGTGCACAATGGATTGAGCATTTATCAAACCAAGTACTGTGAGACAACGTTTCTTGCCTTACCACGCATAGCCTACATAATGTTCAATTGCCCAATAGTGGTCAGAAGAACATTATTACACCAAAAGTTGCAACAAACTTACTATTATTACAGAACTGCACCTTAAATTGCAAAAACATCACAATCTGTTGATGTAGTTTCAATAAAATAGCGACAAGAAAAAATTGTACTTCAAGATAACTTTGACCTAATGATAAATTTAGACTTTTTTTTGATCTATTAACTTTGGAGTTGCTCATGGTATGAGTGTGAAATTTGGTTTTTGGACGTTTCATAAACTTTGACAAGGGTAGAAAAAATTTGACTTTCTTGACCTTTGGTTGCCCTAATTATAACGTTCCTCTAACTCAGTTGTTTGAAACCCAATAGAAACTGTTCTGAAGGTGGTCCTTTCAGTAGACCTTCATGAGGTTTTCTATCACTTTTAAACCTTTTTCATCTTCCATTTTTTCAAAAGTAAAGTGTGCTGAAACTGTTCAATATTAGCTGACCATCCACCGGAGCACAACTTATTTTACAAATCCGTTGTTCAAGTTAAGAGGCATATTCAGATGGTTACTTTTGGCTCAGAGGGGATCTACTGCACACTGAGCACAATTTGTCCATAAATGTTTGAAATTGATTAATTTCATGAACTTCTTACCGAATCCCTATGATAAGTTCTAACCCAATGTTTAGAACTGTACCCCTAGCGCCCCAATGTCTATCTGAAGGGGTACATTTAAGGTTAGCAATAGAAGGGAGAAATATTTATTTATTATTTCCAAATATTCCAAACTACAAAAGTTCTATTCTATGAAAAATTCAGGGGATTTTTGTTGTTTCACTCAACCTTTTTATTATAAGAAATTTTAGGGGTACTTGCTCATCTGTTGAAATGCTGAAAGGGTACATGGTCAGGGAAAGGTTGAACCCCGGTGAATAAGACAGTGCCAGATTATTATACCAGGGTAGTGTTCATTGACTGTTGCAACTCCAGTTGGACGCCATGCATGGTGCTTGTTCCATCACTAGCAAATGCTACAAGTTTCTGTTTCAAATACGAGTCATCAAACCCATGTGTCGTGGTGATTCGCTACATATAACATTGAAGTCGTAGCAGCAATAGTAGAGTCTACCCAGTTGAGTAGGGAAACTCTATTGTTGTTACGTGGAGGGTCGTGGATTCGACTCTCGCTTTAGGTGGGTCAAGACGACGCAGCCTTGCGGCTGCAACATGAAGATGCGAATTTTGCGTGAAATCGATTTCCTGTTAAAAATTTACTGATAGATTCTTTGCTTTCCCCAATTGTCGCATTGTGGAGAGTACTTACTTGAATAGAGATATGTGAAAGTTTGAATCATCGCAAAAAAGATGATAGCAGAGCGCAGTCGGCTGGTTCCTCAAAAGCTTAAAGAAAACCTGGTGCTTTAAACTAAAACGAGTATTTTATTTTGTTAGGAAATGAAGTGGTGACCAGTGAACCTCTTCAAATCGCGCTGTTCTTCAACATCTTCTTCTTCCCATTCTGGCTTGCGTCAGAATCCCTGATGCTCAACATAAAGTACGCGTATATGGCTGATACGTACAAAGTACTGATCATTGCTATCCTTGTTCTCTACTCCATGGTTGAAGTAATACGTCTTTATCTCGGATACGTCGGGAACTTGCAAGAAAAGGTGCGTGTTCGTGAATGCCCATGAGTAAGCTGAGCGAATAATAGCAACTTGTCTGATAATTAACAAGAACTCCACCGATGTTTGAGTTCGATTCACAGAGTTGGGGCATGCAATGCTGTAGTATTTGGTTCAGTAGGCGAAGGCTGCAGCTAGTTCATACTTAAGTTTCGCAAGATTCATATCGTGATCACCGCACTCATTTGGTTAAAGATTTCGTTTTTTTCCGGTATGGTGAAAACCTGCTTCAATAGATTTTTATCCCAATTAAGAATGATGAAAACGAAATTGCAGTGCTGTTATTTTCAAACGCAAACATTTGTGAAACGACGGTTGGTTAAGAGAATATCGTTTGATCGCATTTTTGGTGACTTGAGTGATTTTTCTGGCCAGTAAAATTTTAAATGGCGATATTGGAATTACGGTGCAGTCGCCCAGACCAGTTGCAGTATACAGTACTTGCTTTTTTCGCTTGTATGCCATCCTCAAGATGGGTGTGACTCTGTGGTTGTGCAACGTGTGCGATGCTTCATTAAACAAACGTGAAGTTTTCCCGAAGGTTTCTGTGTTTTCAAATCGATGTGTTTTCTATGTTTTCAAATCGGTTAACGTTCTGCAATGCGATCGAGCACTAACCCCCCCAACACCACATTTCCCCCCCCAACACCACTAATCCCCCAACTCCGCATTTTGAACAAACTTGGATTTTGTTTCAGAACAAAGCTTTCGTGGTAACGCTTTTGTTTCAAAACCATTTTCCTTTTTTGTACGTAGAAGATTGCGTCACAATGACGACTACATTGTGACGTTATCGAATCACGGTCATCTGTGAACTCCTCGACCGTTATTCGTTTTTAAGGATTTAGTTTCAATTCAAGCAAATGCTTTATTGATATTGTCCATGTCTCCGAAAGAGCAGCACGATTGATGTCCGTGATGCGTGGTATCATCTTCTTTAATGTTTTGGAATCAGTTTTTTCTTTGGATTCACTCGAAGACGGCAAATTTGTATTCAATTCATTTTTCAGAGAGAAATGCTGCTTCGGTTGTGCAAAGCATTTAACTTGCGTTTTTACATTGTTTCTCGTGTGTGTGTGTGCATTGTTAAGTGTTAGTACAGTATGTGAATTGCTGGGATTTTACCGCAGTAGAGTAGATACTTGCGCCCATGACAAAAGAGTATTGTGAGTTCGTGAGATAATCTGTCCTGTCCATGTCTACGCTGCGGTGCGGTCAAACCTCGCGTTGAACGCATCCCATGTAGGGATGGACGAGGTTGTAACTGCTCTTCAAGAAAGTAGCGTCACAACGAGTAAACACAAACACGTTCCGGCGGAACGTTTGAACACGCATTGCAATGTCACTTGTCCATTAACAATGCAATGACTTTGTAGAAACCACTGTTACGTCGTAATGTTTGGTGGAAAACAGCTTCGAAATCTTTTTTTTCAGCTTCCTGAGTTGGCGGGCTTCCTCCTCTTCTCAGTCATCCCCCAACTCCTCCTGGCACTCTTCCTGCTCTTCAACGAGGCGGCCATCATCCTCCCACTGGATCGAGCTGTCAACATCGTCCTCTCCATCCTTGTCGTTATTGAGATCATCTTCTCTCTGCGAACGTGCATAGCGATGTCTCGGCAACAGACCAACAAGTTCCATTTGCAGCAGTTCGTCGACTTGGAGCAACTACCGAGTCATGACGTAGACCCCATGTATGGCGGTAGCGCTCAGAACACGATGACGAGGAGGAAAGCCGCCAGAGCTTGAACTGAGATCTTCGATGAAGATGCGAATGTTTGTTGTAGATGCGAATGAATTGTGATATCACTGTACTTATTGACCACTGTGCAGTATTCGTCTTGTGCACATTTTTACGTGGCTAACATACAAGTAGTTCGTAGTTTCAATGTATTTTTTATAAACATCGAAAACCACATTCAGTCTCTTTTATTTTTAAATAATTACGTCATGGCAAGGAGTCGAATATAATTGTGTGTTAGCGCGACAATGGTGGCTTAAGTTTAAAAACCACAATATTTCGAGTCTGGATCAACACTCAACAGCTGCTCCCAACCAATGCATAGCCATCAGGTGGCGCTGTCGGGTCAGGTCAAACAGGGTCGAGCCCTTTGTGAGACATTTGACTCTTCTCGTGAAAGAATCCCGCCTCAAATATCTGCATTGATCGAGTTTAAACCTGATTACAAAAGTATTAATCGAGGAGTAATGCGATAAACCACAACTAGTCCTCTAGAAGTTTCGAAAACAACAAAGTATTTCAAGATAAAGTCCTGCGACTCTCCTCTGCTCAATCATCTGCCAATTCAATAATTGCAAGCGATGTTTTGGAATCTAGCGTATAACAGATGTCGCTCAATCATTCACTACATTGCTCTCAAGCCCGACCCTCTTCTTGCTTTGTCTTTACCAGGGCTGTGGTGAGGTAGGAATGGAGTGCCCGCACTTTGTGTGGGGGGAAAAGCGCTCTCACTCTTTTTTCATGGTAACTCGACTTGAAGATGGGTGTTTTCACTCATATCCCGTGTGTTGCTCTAAACGTCGCATAACTGAATAAATGACAAACTATCCCTCACGTAGAACTCCAGCACAAATGACTAGTTTGTTGGTGCGATCCAACACTTATCTTTTCAGCACTACACCTCTGGTCTTAGCGCTGGCGCCATCTTTGCAAATGTTGGTTTTCTCGGGCTGGGAATGGCGCTGCGGCAAGGGGTTCCAACAAAGTGAAGTCCCCCGGGAAACAAAACCTGAATGATGCTAATTATTTTCACAATCCACTTCTCTGAGTCATCGGAACTTTCGCTTCTTCTGCGAAGGATTACTGCTTGTCTCCTGTAATAAGAAGACAAAAAATAATGTCACTACCCTTGTTCGTGCCGTTACTTCCAGCCAAGCGTCGGATGGAAGAAACCAGTATGACGAATAATATTAAAATCGTACAAACCTGGAACTAATAATGGTGAAAGAAACTTAAAATTTTCCGAAACCATCTGCAACCAGTGACATCGAAGCCACGGTTGAGCAGAGGGTACACAAAAAAGGCCAGTGCGATGGAAACAAAGTGCTTTTTTCGAAAGTGTTTATTTGACAAAACTCGAGATTTTTGCACTACAAGACATTTACGAAATTCTTTCTCCATAAAACCATCGAGGAAAACGGACGCGTTTGTTATTAAAAGAAAAAGGAAAACAAACTGATACAAATAAACATGGATTATAGTGTCATAGACTGTTGCAGGGAAAGACGAGGGGACTCAACACCCTAAATTTTCAGTTGTTATTAACGGTGAATCCCGGCGTACAAATGTGCGTCGAGGTGGTTTTCATGGGAGTTTCTAAATAAATACTAAAAATCAGGTGGAAGGAACGAAAACGTTAATACAAAAATTATTTCCTGCTGATGTTGGGCAGTGAATGTGTTGATTTTACTGGAAATAGAACTTTTGTCGAGCAATAATTTAACCACTACCATTTATTGTCACGTAATGAAACATTCCAGTGTTATTATTGCTTCATTTCGATAAGATTGGGTTGCTTAGTAACTGGACAAGAGTTAAATAAGCGGGAAAATTGCTACGTGGGCGTTAGAAGGATTTTTTCAGGGAGGGGCCAATAGGGGATTTTCCAAAGGTTGCAAAAAATATTTTGCAGAGGTGACGACAAGTGGCAAAATTTTTTAACCATTCGAAACTAAGAAAAAACTTTTTGCTAAAAATTTGACAGGAAAATAACAACTTTAAAAGCCAGGGGGCCTTGTCCCCCCTTCCGACGACCATGGTAGATCATTTGTCCTACAAGCTTTCGTGAGTCTGATTGCTCATTTCATTAGTCAAAGCAAGAGAGTAAAAATACGCGACGATTAACTTACTGTAGCGTAGGCCCGTAGCCAGAAATTTTGATTGGGGGGCAAACAACAACCAAGGGTCAACATTTAATTATTTAATGCCCTTTGTTTTTAAAGCATCTTCCACAAAAGGTGCATTTTTCTGGCGCTTTTTTTCTGAAAATTATGTTCAGAAGTAAGCCGGCAAATAGAATGCTATCTTCATTGAAATGAAAAGTTTTTCAAGTTTGTTTTTGGTAAAGTTCCAAGGTTCTATTTTGGATGAAAGCCACAATTTGCTCGTAAAACTTTCATGCAAGACCGATTATGAAATCCCGATGGTTTACGAGCAAGATCTGCAGTATGCTTTTTGTAACCGACATTGCAGTTGAGCAAGACGTCATTGTGACCGTCATTATGATTGCGTTTTTTATATTTACGCGCTTCCGATGTACACCAACACACATTCAATCGAAGCCGAGTAGCGACTTTGCTCTAAAACACAGACTCCAGAAGTTTTTCCACAAAACTCGCACTCTTAAAAGACGTGGATCTTATCCAATTTTCGAGTGACTGTCGGGTGACGTATGCAGCTGATGACGTGAAGGCGAGAATACCTCATCGCATTTGAAAAATGTTTGGATTTTATGTCATTAAATGCTATGAAATACAAAAGTAGCGTATGTCCTTCAAACAAACTTGCATATGTTTGACTCATGCAGTCTACACAAAGTGTGAAAATAGTTGTGTATTTGCGAAAGCGAAGCCACAATCGATTCTTACCACGGCTCAGCTCTGGAGTAAAGTTAAGACATACTTGTTGCCGCAACAAGTAACGTAACGGTGTGTTATTTCATAGGTTCTCAAAGTACTCCGTACGGAGCCCCAGGACACCGCGAAAGAAACCTCGGGGCTCTGCGAGCTGTTCGTTTACTTACAGGGTGACCCAAAAAGATGTGTACCCATGAAAATTTCAATTGTGACTTTGATTAAAGAGATATTTATTTCAAATTACAACCACACATTATTCAGTTTATTGAAGACCATTCACCAGAGTTTCAACTATTTCTGTCGATTTTTAGTCAATTTATGGCTTTCCCAAGATGTGTTCCAAATGTCCACCATTTCGTTGCAAGCAAACCTGTACTCGTCTGGCAAAGTTGTTAATCACTTTTACACACTCCTCTTTCGGGATGGCTCTTATTTTTGCTGTGATGGCAGTTTTCAGTTCTTCAATTGTTTGTGGATTTCCCTGGTATACATTGTCTTTCAGGAAACCCCACAGATAAAAA
>Ga0210059_1015350_pt1 | contig 11198 bp, 9 predicted proteins | sample Ectturendosymbi2_FD_188042 | JGI IMG/M metagenome (GOLD analysis project Ga0210059, IMG submission 188042) | Ecteinascidia turbinata endosymbiont from Florida, USA - Sample 2 (SPAdes) (version 2) | ecosystem: Host-associated > Tunicates > Ascidians > Unclassified | place: Key West, Florida... | reverse complement strand
CGAAAATCCAAGCGAACTGCGCGGTTTTCAACGCCCTCATCAAAGTTCTATAGTAAGAATGGTCATTGTTTTCAGTTGTGAGTAGCCAAGTTTTTTTTCACTAGCACCTCGTTAAGACAGAGAGGGGTTCAGTTTTTAATCTGCTTTCTGTTTTATTTGTTAAAACGTTTCTTATTTAGCAGGTCAAGTTTCAACAGTTGCTGCAAGATACGGTTCGATAGTTGTTGAATGTTGCTATTTCAATATTTACTACTACTTGTTTTCTGAATTTATCGTTTAGTTTGTAACTGCAAATGTGCGCTGCGTAGTCTTTTAATAGCGTTGTTCATTTTCCCTCTCATAAAGATTTGATAAGGCAACCTGAGATTGGTGTAAACGTTTGAAATAAACCTAGTTTTTATTATGAATGACCATTTGAGGTGTGCAAAAAATAACGATTCCTCAAAACGTAACAGAAAATTACTAACATTTAAGCCATTTGCAAACAGATGTGACATTTTGATTCAAGTGAAGTGAGCCTCATGATGTTCTTGTGGTGAAAATTGCATCATGATATACTACTGAAACAAGGACTGTGGCATCAATCTCACAGACTGGCGTTGTAATTTCTGAGATACAGCCTTGCAAATGGAAAGTTGCAAAAAGTCTGAAAAGGTGGAAAGTGGAATAAGTTTTGTGGACGTTTGAGGCTATTACAGTGCGTGTGCCTGTTTTGAAAAATTAAAAAGTAGGTTTAAACTTATTAGATTTACAATCACTTCATATATTTCTTTAGTGTTAATAGAGAAAAGAGTTTTTAATCTTCTCCGGGATATCCAAAAGCTGCTCTTACAACCGGTTTGTACTTCTTTAATCGGTGCTCTATTAAATGGTCTTCACTGTAACCATTTTCCATATGTAAAGTAAATAGTAAGAAGCAGGTGCTTTGTACAATTGAATTTGGGCTATTTATTTAAGAATAATGTTTTGTCTGTACTGCAACTAAGCTAAATATTATGAGTCAAAGACCAAGAGACATAGGCCGAAATATTAAGTGGAAGCCAAAAGACGCCTAAAGCTAAGGCAAAAACAGACCGAAGTATAAAAAGGAAAGATGCGTTTGACAAGTATTTTTACCACTGAGGACCTTCAATGCCACACCACATTGCGACAACGTAGGCAGCTATAGCCTGGTCATGTTACGCCTGATAGTCAAAGTGCAAGTTTATGTACGGGAAGTGATAGTCTACAGGTCGTTTCGAAAGTGTTGATCCTGACAAAGAAGGAACCTCCTCTGATGTGCATCTAATGACGCATGCGAGCAAGAAAATTCAAAATTTGGATGAACAAATAATCCTTCTACCTAGCCAGAAGTCAAGAGTCGGAATGTTAGGAACTATCCTGGACGATTTAGCAGTCATAACAGAAGTTTTCACCAGAATTGAGAGTAATGGGACACGGTTTTCTAAGTTTCACTGCAAAAGAATAACATCAAATGGTGAAGCGGAAAGTCATCCATGGCTATTATTCCTGGCCTGGAAAAAGAGAATCTTTTGCTACTACTGCAAACTTTTCGGCTCTGGATATCCACTAGTGCAGCACTCAATACCTCTCCTCTCTACAGCCTGCATTCGTAACTCCCTTCTAAACCAGGGAGGTGCCTGGCCAGAAATGAGGTATTAATGAGGATTGTAATTCTTTTATTTAATGGGTTTAACAGCGCTGTTCACATTGAAGTCTCTGCTGGAGAGGTCTTGGCGTCACCCTTACGGGCCTCGCCTTTGTAACACCACCGATTTCTATCATTACGTCATGCACCCCCTCAGAAATTTCTACACACCACTGAGTGGGGCCCCGCAAAAGTGTTTCAAATCGGGTCCCGCATTTGCTAAGGCTGGGCCCTGGTTTCAGACGAAAGTATAGTGCCATTTATTCCTAATTTATCTTTCTCAACTCACGTTTTTTCTGTTCCAGGTATCAATCTGCTTTCACTTTCTATTTACAACTTTGTTCGAACTATCGACGGATCAATGGATAATCTACTGTCTCGCAAACAAAAGTTACGAGGGTCAGCGGGAGCCACTGTAGGAGGAATTCTGCTGATTCTAACGTTGACGTCCTCCCTTTACCACCTGGCTTTTATGAGTGGACAAAGATTTTATGCCATCAAGTGGCCAATAAAATATCGACAACATGGACATGAAAAGATAAATGTTGGACTGACCTTCATATGGATGTTATCCGTTTTGTCAGCTTCATCTCCAAGTAATAGTTTGGCATTTAAAGTTAACACTTTGCCAAAGAGTTCTTGTCAGAGCGTCATACCTGTACTGTGTGTTATTTCAAAGTGAAAGAATGGGAACAACTAAGAAGATTGCAAACTAAGCTTTTTGCCTTCAGTAAAAATATTTCGTCTTGCAGGAAAATCCGTTTTGAGCATTTAAAAATCCGTATTTACTGTTAACAAATCCATCTTGACTGTTTAAACCGCAATACGTTCACAGTATCAATTTTCAAATTTTTAGGCTGGTTTCCGGATCAGATTGTGTTTACTTACCAGCATCTTCTCTTCCTCTTCTACGTTTCACCTCAACCGACCGGAACAGGAACGGACTTCCTCGTCGTTACCGTCCTCATGATCCTTTTCTTTGTTGTTCCATATATTCTCATGGTGATGTTTTCTTTTTGACGTGAATGCAAACATAGGGGCTAGTTAGTGTAAGATCTTTCCTGGATTTTGAAAATTCAAATTTTGTTACACGCGCTTGAAAAACGAGTTTGAACGATCTGTTCATACAGCAGTGAAAAAACGATCTGTTCATACAGTAAATAATAGCATTTCTCAATATATTTATAGCTAATAAAAATATTTTTCAAAACAGTAGGTTGCCTTGCTTGCGCTGATGCTTTTCATAACCATATTTATCATATCAATAACTTGTCTCAAATCTGACAAACTGACTCAAAATCTGATTCAGAAAATACATGCATCTATGTTCGTTTGATGTTCGACACTGAACATCATTTATGTGGCCATCAACCTTAAAAAATCTCACTGAGTTCCTCGGATTTTCCTCGCACGCAGTGTTTTGATAAGTGTGTGATGGCATTGAGACAAGTCAAATCTTAATCGTGACCTTTTATTAAAAGATATATTCTGTTAGTAAACGCGGAACTCTAAGCCCACTGTGGAAAACTTCAACCACTAAATATAATTGTTTTGACGAATACTTCACTTTTTAATTGTAAGATAGGCAATAGCATTTTACACATACAAATTTCTTAAAGCTAAAGCCAAGAATACTGGGCCAATACCTTATTGCAAAAATGATAAGGCAATGTTCCATTCGTCGTTTTATTCCTATTTATTTCAGACTGTTCTTTCCATTGCTACAGCGGTGGTGATTCGGTCTGGACTGCGAAAGTCTGCCAAGTTGAAAATGAGTTCTACGGCGTTGAATAAAAAATCTGGTGAAAACAAGAGAGAAGTTTCCATTTTTGTCACTTTCGCAATAATGCAGATTGGATTCACACTGACAATAGGTAGGACATGTCTTTCTTTCCATTCTGAACAACAAAAAACTTTCCAGTGCCACGTACTGATTTAAATCATGGTGGTATTTCTGAACGTGGTTGCTGCTGGAAAGGTTAAATATTAAATTGTGGACACACGATTGCATTCTGTGCAGAAGTCCCTTTTCAGGCCAGTGACATCAAAAGACAACTGCGTAAATACTATATAAAGGAAGAAAAAGAGATGGTTTTCTGAAAAAACTAAGCGTACTTTTGTTTTTTGGAAACCTTTTGAAGAAACCCAACATGGAAAAGTACTTAAACAATTTGCATTAAATTGCCTTTGCCCCAAGTACAGCTGCTCGAAGTCGTTACACGACGTTTTTAATAACTGTATTGAGTTTGGTGCGTGTAATGACAAACGTAACGCGTTTTGATGAGAGACGAAGTTACTCAAATCGTGAGAAAAAACTAAGTAAAAAAACTATATCAAATTTTTCTTCATAATCGATTTGTTTTTGTGGTATAGTGCGTAACAGCATTATGTATTTGCCAGTCAATCATCAATAAGTGTGTCATTGTGTGTTCAGCCTCAATGGGCTACCATCTGAACTAGCAGAAGTAATACACTGAGCTGCTGGGTTTAGTTTGCTTCTTATTTTTCTTTGTTTCTTTGTGTAATAGTTATGAATAAATTTTTTGTTGAAACTCGGTTGTGTGTTGCTGATTGCCATGCAGACGTGAACTGATTAGGAGAGAACATACGAAAATGCTTGGTCAAGATTCAGATTGGTTGGTTTGCATGATTCCCATGCGCTTTTGCGTCTAAAGTTGGTTCCAAATACTCGGAATTAATCACTCAATTTTTATTGCTCCATCTGACTTTGTGTAAAATTACTTACAAGTAGGACTTCCCCGTTAACAGATAACCTCCCGTAAAAGAGTTTTGGTTTTCTTCCAGACTTGGAGTATGTCTTCATTGTTCGTCATACCCTCACTGACAATGTACTGAAGTGCTTTTACAGTACTATTACAATCATCAGCTTTTTCAGCAATGTGGATTATAGCTCAGGAAAATAAATCATGCGTTAAAAATAACGGAAAATCAAAATTTTTCGTGAATGTGATTGAAAGACATCCCAACCCATACAAACACTCATACTCTGTATTTTCACTATTTGTGTTTCTCTTCAGACCATTTTCGCAAAGAATGCATCCCTATTCCTTCATGTGTTTTTGTGCTAACCACTGATCTTGATTTCCTACAAACCTTCGAGATTCTCAGCTTGAGGTTCTTTGAAAAAACTCATCATCGATTTTTCCGTTTTTGCCACGTTTCCCAAGGACAATAGTGATCGGTTTGCCAAAAATATCAGTCTGGAAGAGCCAAGTAGTTTTCTAAGAACAGAGCGAAAGTGACAGAAAGCGCTGATTTGTATAACAATACCATCGATCTTTTCGCAGTGCCTTGACCTGTAACAGGGCATGCCATAAAAAAGTAGATATTTTGCCTCCAAGAGGAATTAACAGTTATAAAGATTCATGAAACTACTTTGAAACACTCTTGAAACGTGGAACCTTCGTTTTGAAAAGTGTGTAGGGTACTGATCCACATGAATCTCGATTTAGCGCAGTAGTACAAAAATCAACCACATTGCCCTGGGGTGCTAAGTGCATAATGAATCCAAATGCTCACATTATGCGCTATAAAACAACTTTTATGTTTAAGATCAATGTGATTTTCCTAAGCAATGGTTGAATGAACTGAGCAAAGTATTTACGCTTGTTCTTAGATAAAATCTCACTGGTTTTCCTGTGGTTTCTTACAGTACCACTTACAATTGTCAACAGCCTTTTCTATGTTGACAACTTGAACTGCACGAACGCTGCTCTACCGTTCACAACATCCTTTTACGTTTGCATGGCCAACAGGTAAATAGTTATTATGCATTTTAGCATTAGCTCTGCCAAAAATATTTTTCCTTTTTTGAAGAAGGAAGGTTACTTGTTTGTTCATCTTTCTTGGGTATAGAAAAAAATCCCTTGATACAAATTTTATATAAAGGAAATTCCTGGTTTGATATGATCGATTGCATTTTTAATTAAACACCCTGGTTTGACTTATTCGATTCCCAAAGAAGTTTTTCGAAAAAAAACTTCTGAGTTTCCCAAACTTAAAATAACAACTCGCTTCAACCATTCTAGCTTCTGCATTTGTTTCACAAAAAGACTTCAGCAAGCAGCCAAACAAAACTTTGAGATTTTAAATGATTTGGGGTCAAAACCTTTAACGTGACACATAAGGACAAAAACGCTTTTAATCTTCATCTTTGTAAGAGCAAGTTGTGCAAATTCCAACGTAGAAATTAGTTTTATTAGTCGCCTGGTTCCGTATTTCATTCTCTCATTAAACTACAAATCTAACATTTTTTGATATTGTGCAGTTTGTAGTTTGCATTCTACAAAAATCAAGTATCTGTTTAACTTCTAACATCGCCCGTGTTGCAACAGAAGCTGCCGCAGAACTTCAAATTAATACTTATTGGCACAAGAAATTGCCTACACTGTTTTTAAGAGATCGTGGGTAAGTATTGATGCTTGGACGCAGCGAAGCCCCAAAATGATAGAAAAATGTTTCGTTTTGCAGAAACGATTACGTTTCAATGCGTTTGTACAGTAGTAAACTTATGGATTTCACAATACATGATGAAAAACAAAACCACAAAGCTTGGCACTTATTTAATATGATTACTTCTCACACCATCTGCATGTTTTGTGACAGCCTGGTGAACGTCGTGGTGTACAGCATTCGAGAAAGACAATTTCGACGATCAGTCATTCGTTTCATATTGCCGTGTTCGAAGAATATAGGGAAAGTTGTGACATCACATGCGTCAAACAGCAGAATCAATGTGACAACTGCAAGACGTTAAGTCTATGTCTACGATCAATCTCTTGTTGGAGGGAGTCTCAAGCTGCAGTGAACTTTCTAGAAACCAGCTCAAACTATAGTCTGATTTATTGGCGTTGTGAGGGTTGGGGGGCTGGTCCTCCCTGGATTTTTATATTTGACATTTTTTTATTAAATTTTAGAAAAAGGTTTGCTTTCTTAGTTTCGAGTGGACAAAATGAAATTTCACCACTTGTGCCCCCCACCTGGTAAAATACTTTTTTGGCACCTCTTGAAAAATCCACTGTTGGTCCCCACTGGAAAAAATCATTCCGACGCCCATGATCTGATTTATTAACCATTGGAATATTTTTCATTATTCTTGTTAGCTTAAGAAGTAGTATCAACCTAATCATACAATGACGACATATTGCAACAACCTTAAAATTGAAATAAACCTTAAAATACCACAGTGAACACAGAGTTGTAGCAGCGTGTCAGATTGTACCAAAAATGTTTCAATGTCTGTTTCGAAATGTTTCAAGATCAAATCACGACGTTTTTCTGAAAATTATTATCAAAGGACCATTTTTCGGTACAAATTTGAAAACAAAAATAAACTTTTTACATTCCCGAATGCAGTGAAGTCAAAGTATTAATGGGATAATTTTTTTTTAAACAAGTAACTTTTCGTGAATCTTGCAAACGCTCACCAATCGATGTCAATCAGGAAAAACTTAATTCAACTTCGAGCACAATGTATATAGCAGGTCCGTAACCAGCTTGGGACGCCACGGGGAGCGAAATGTTTTCTGAGAGGGCCCAAGTTTTTTAAACTATGTCCAACACATTTTCCAGGGGGCGAAAATTTTCTAGGGGTCTTCGCCCCCGTGCGTCCCTAGTTACGGGCCTGGTATGGAGTACACTAATTTTGGGCATTCAATCGTTACAGCTTCAGCCTTACTTTGTTTTGAGAGTGCTGTTTGTTTGTGTTATTGCAAAATTTGCTGAGTGTATGGAGAAGCGGGTGAAACCTCGGACATGTTTTCCTTATATAACGTGACTATTTTTTATAATTATCTCGCTGTTGAAGTTGTGCATTATACTTTTGGTGTTGCATTTGTAGATGAGATTTGCCCATTGTGCTATAAGCTTCTATATCTACAGAAAAAATCTTGATGATAGTCAGGATTAATTTATTTAGCATATTCGGTTTTGTAGCAGCATAAAACTAAGGATTAAAAAGCTGAAGGTATTACACCATTCATCCCAGGCATACAGACTTGGATTCATAGCCTCCGGCAATTACATAGCCCGGTACCTAGAATTTGGTCAATCTGGTGAAGAAACTTCAATTTACATGGTAGGAAGTTATCAGGGGTTTGTCATTTCGAATGCAATCACGATTAAAAAATCCATTTATCTGAATGAAGCAACGAGAGTCGGATGTGATGCATAATCCGAAAAGGACGAAGACACTCTGCCTGCTTTGGGTGCAGGGGCGGATCCAGCTAGTAAGTTTTTTTGGGGGGGGCGATTTCAGCAATATTTGGAAGTCAGTACTATAGTTCACTGCTGCAAAAGACATGAAGCATACTTCACAACGCTGACAACACAGCTGTGACAAAACAATGGACGTCAAAATGGCCTTATATCGTGAATGCTGTTTTCCGAATTGTAGAAAGTCATGGTGAAAATGTTACCTTCGTAGGTTTTAGAGGAATCGCCCCCCTGGACCCGCCCCTGTTTGGGTGTTGCTGCGGAGTATAACCCGGTGATAGGAATCTATGAACCAACGCTAAATTACTTTCAAAGAAGTTTTTCTATCGCAGAGCAAATCTGTACCAAACCGCATGGATTGCGTAATTGCTGGCCATGCCGATATTGTACTAGACCAAACGTTTGCTTTCAATGAGTTTAGTGACATAGTTAACCACAAAAGTGTAATTTGTGCGTATTTCCGTGATACAGAAACTTAAGCTTTTGAATATCGACAGCCGCGGGCAACATCTCGAGCGAGCTTGTCGTTTGGCAGGATTTCAAAAGTATTACCTTCACCGTTCTTTTCTCGGGACTTTGTGATACGTATCATCATTTTGCACTAACGATGTTAATTCTATGCAATCGGTAGAATGGTAATAGCTGGAATGGTGATTGATTTAGATGACTTTTCACGATTCGGTACCGAAAAAGTAGCAGTTTTGGTAACGAAAAAACAGGAGTTTTGCTAACGAAAAAATAGCATAAAGTGTTTGGTGTTCAATGCGGATTACTAAAAAGAAACAGTAAGCCTTTCACATCCATGGCGAATTGTTGTCTAGTCTATGGCACCACAGCCGATACGACCATTGCGAACACAACTTTGAACCTTCTTTTATGTTTCTGGTAAGATCCCAGCCTTCACGGTGAACATTTGTCGGTGATTGGGAGATTACTCCTCGCCTTCTTCTTACATTCTCCCCAGAGAACGACAGACCAGACAGAGACCTTCTGTTTCCTGCTTCCCACTAATAAATCCCAGAGACCTCTTTTATCTTTGTGCAATAATATCCAGTCTTCATTGTTTTTGTTGATGGATCTTTTGAAGGACACATCTACACTCATTCTTGATAAGAGCGATCTAAGAAATATTTAATATTGTTCTTTAAAGCCACATTCCTGCAGTTACAACAGTTACTTTTTCGTGCTAGAGCTTAGTTTCTATAGTTTACAACAGTATTGCAAGATTGACCAAGCGAAACATTTTAACAGATGTTGTGTTAGGGTCAAGAAGGGTTTAGTCCGTAAAAATCGCAAGGAGACAAGGGAAACCCTCGTTTGTCAGCGCCAGAGTTTTTTAAGGTGTTTCATGAGTTCAGGGCAGACCCATAAATTTACTGTTCGGACCCATAACATCGGTACTTCCACCTTAAATCCGGACAACCACGAAACGTTTTAGCTGAGTTGAATGTTGCTTCAATTAACGTCCAAAACCGATTCGCTTCACACCTAAAAAGTGCAGTACATACAGTAGCCTCGCTTATTCATCAAAATCATCTCTGAAATTCTATGCAACGCAACAATTAATAATTTGACAGCTTTTACAAGATGAACAATTACGTTACGCAGGTTGCTTTTAAGGAAAATGTTAGATACCCGATATGGACTTGTACGAACCCGATTTCTCTGGTTCTAAGAACCCGATTTTCTTAGATTCTATAGTGACCCGATGATAATTTTCTGATACTAGGGACCCAACTTTCGATTCTATGGACCCGAACCGGGCCTCTAAAACACCTTAAAAATCGTGACGTTACGTAAAACTAATTGACGCTTTGAATGCCACCGAGTTTGACGCTTTTAGCAAGCCAATTCTTTTTCTTCATGTCAAACGTTTTCAGCAAGTGAAGCCTTTTCTAGATTTTACACGTTTACTTTCTTGTGTAGGTTTTTACAGACGATAATGTCACAGCATAAACGTAAAGCTGGCCATCCAAGAATAAAGCAGTATTTTGTAGTCAGCCTAAAGAAACATTTCCTGCTGTTGGCCAGCCGGAAAGTGCAAACGCCAGCAGCAGTGAATGCAAAGGTTCTTTCGATTCTGTTGTGCAGGAAGTACAGCATTCAACTGTTAGAATCTCAAAAGCATCGTCAGTTTCGGCTAACAGCCAGTCATAAGCATCTAACAGCAAGACTTTTCAATCATGGATTAAGCTGAAAGGTTTTGATGAAACCCCACAAATGTTCACTCTGCATGCTCAATGATATGTTTGCTATGCTCAAAGCATCTAGCAGTTACCACCAGCCGAGGTAAGAATGGTAATATGTACACTTCGGAGCCTGCCAGGCCTCCACGCCCATACCGCCTGGATAATCATCTCAGTTATGATCAACTCCAAAAAGCCAACAGCCTGGAAGAAAGCTCAACGCATTTCACTATTTCATGCTATTCATCAGGATCGCATTTCAGATAAAGTTAACACGGTAACTGCGCGCGTACATCTGGTTTGTTAGGTTTTGAAAGAAGAGATAGCGAATGGAAAAGTAGCTTCCTTGCAAATTTTGATGGACCGCATTGGCCACAATGATCGGCTTCGCGACCTCCATTATAACAGTTTTGCGGCAGTAACCGAGTTTATTTTGCTCATCTTGGAACATTTGTGTAATCGCATTGTTTCTGATGTCAAGCAGAGCCCATGCTGAACTAGTATGGTCGACGAGACAACCAATATTGCTGCAATGTGCTGTCCATTACACTTGCCACAACTTGGCCAGAGCAAAGATTTTCAACTATGTGCCGTGTTAAAACCATGTAACGAAACCGGTTGTTTGATGTAACTCTGAATGCTCTCATAAATGTTTCAATGAACGGTCCAGAATGTCTTCAGTAGAGGGGCTTCACGTTTGTACAGCTGAGCTTGACATTCTGAAAATTGACAAAACTCCACTGATTTATAGCATTTATTTCAATTTGGGGGGCTGGGAGCCTTGTTTGGGTAGCTAAGCGCACCAAAGCCCCATGGCGACGACACTGGATCCAGAGCAATTCAATAATGAAGGCGCACTTGAAAATGCTCATGAAATTTGTGATTGAAATGTATACAAGCAAAGAATAAACGAGAGTGTATGAGCGAGCACTAAACACCCTAGAACCTGCACATGACGAGTAAGAAACCGATGCTTTCATTGATGAACAAGAGCTGTTTAGTGAAATTGAAATTGAAAAATTTGTGTTAAAATTTTTGTAAATACAGTAGTACTAATTGTGCACTGTGACTGCCAATACTGCAATGAACAATACGTTCAGGTATTATTTTGAACGGTTTGCTAAAAATAT
>Ga0210059_1015349_pt1 | contig 11198 bp, 7 predicted proteins | sample Ectturendosymbi2_FD_188042 | JGI IMG/M metagenome (GOLD analysis project Ga0210059, IMG submission 188042) | Ecteinascidia turbinata endosymbiont from Florida, USA - Sample 2 (SPAdes) (version 2) | ecosystem: Host-associated > Tunicates > Ascidians > Unclassified | place: Key West, Florida... | reverse complement strand
GAACCATAAACAGTTTGCTTTTTCAAGCAAGCAAAAGAAAATTAAGTGTTTCTGCGCATTCATGCTTTAGGCTCCGCAAGCAAAGTAAATGTTCCAGTGAGTTTGCCATAGGATGTGGTTAACTGAGGATTGCTGGCAGGAACGTTTTCCTGACTCGCCTGGTTTCTGCTCTTATAATATGTTCACAAAGACTGAGGTTGATCATTCCGTTTTCGCCTCCGCTCCCGTAAGCATTCCGAATATTCCTCCTTGGTCGATACGAAAACCATTCATCAACCTCACTCTCTTACAGTTTGTCCGTCAGAGGGCATCTGCATTCGTTGCACCGGTTTTCTCTTCGCATTTACACGATATATATAATCAGTTTGTTAAAATATATACACACGGATGAAAACATCTGCACGAGCCGGTTGCGGTATATACATAGCGGATAGGAACCTACGATATTCTATTACAATAAATAAGTTCTCCTCCTCCATCATCTCTGAACTCTTCGCCATTCTTCATGCATTGTACCTGGCATACTCATTAAAAATTATTAAGGTAGTTGTTGTCACAGACAGTCTCAGCTCTTTACAATCAATCACTAATTGGAACTGGAAAAAGCATACTTTCGCAAATACAATTGCTCTCCTCTATTCCACACTTTCAGCTTTGGGATACGAGGTCCGTTTCCTTTGGGTTCCGGGCCACCAAAACATCCCAGGAAATGAAATAGCTGATCAATTGGCGAAACACTCCACTGCCACACCATCATCCAATCCACCCCAATGTGTTCGCTACAAACGGGTAATTACCTGATTGAATTTTACTGATATGCTGCCATATCTGCATCAGCACTCTTTCCACGCGTGGGAACTTCAATACCAGACCGACACAAGAGGAAATGCGTACAAAGTTATCTTTCCTGCCCTGCTGCGGTCCTCTCTGTCGACCCACTCCCTCTCTACTATAATCTTTCGTTTGTGCACAGGTCACTGTCACCTAAATCATCATATGTCACGTATCGGTCTTCATCCTGATGGGCTCTGCGACCAGTGTGAAATACCAGAAACTGCAGAACACGTTATGGAAGTTTGTCCCAAATTCGCAGAGGCGCGACGACGTCTGACACACGCAGTCGAAGATCTTGGTATTAATTTTTCCACCCCAGAAATCCTCCGTAGCACAGCTGCTGCGAAGCATGTGGAAGCTTTTGTGCGAGAGTCAGGCATACGTATATAGACTCTCTTTACTCCTGCCCTGGCACTACAAGACCTCGCAGTCATACAGTTCCACCACCACCACCCTCATAATAATCTAAACCGCATTTCGAACTCATACTTGGTCGTTTGTGTGCAGCGAGTTTGCGCAGCTTTTCGTTTGTTAGCCTGACTCAGGCATTAGTTGATTAAAGCCTGGTTTATCAGGAAGTCTGATTTTAGTGCGTCACACAGTATAGTGATGAAATTTCGTTTTACCAACTCGAAACTAAGGAAGAAACATTTTTCTACTGCAAACGTAATAGCAAAATATCAAAATTTAAAAATCTAGGGGCAAATCCCACTTCCTCTTCCGATGCACATGATACCTAAAACCAGGGGCGCAACCAGCTCCTCATGTTGCGGAGGGGCAATTTTCATGAAACTTCATCTGATGACGTCATCGTGCTTATTCAACCGTGGTACAAGTTTTTCGCAAACAGTCACATATAAAGTTCTCTTTTAATCAAGGTGCAGACTGAATGATCAGGGCAAAGTAAAAATTAGTAGCCTAATACAAACACTTGGTTCCGCAATCAACTAGAGCAGTCATGACTTTAGTGTGACAGTTGTATAGGCTACCAGTAAACCTGCCTAACTTTTCGTCTTGTTTTAACAAAAGTTCAGCTGAATATACTTGCTGTGAGAATTTCTGCAGACGATAGTGCGAGAGGTGAAGTTGTCAGATGCAAGAAACTCATATGAATGTCAAGATATATTTAATCACTGAAGTTTTTTTCAGTTGTGGATTCGAGGCTTCGTCTGCCAACTGCAACACACTTGAAAGGAGTGAAGGCAGGAATGCAACTTGAACCATAGGCGTAGCCAGGGGAGGCAAAGGAGCCATGCCCCCCAAAATTTTTAGAAAACATAGTCATTTTGTGCTCTGAGAGACGTTTTTCTATACAAAATAGTGTTATTCGCCTAAAATCAAACGTTTTGGGCCCCCAAAAATTTTTGCCCCCCCAATTTCTGGGCTGGCTACGCCACTGACTTGAACTTTATTACGAATTGTTGTGTCAGTCTCGCTACCAGATGTGGGTGGGCCACGCCACTTTTGCCAGGACTACCCAGGGGCGTAGCAAAAAATTTTAATAGGAGTCAAATAAAAAACCTAGTTTCAACATTTGAATATTTTAATGCTCCTTGTTTTTAAATATCATCCATGAAATGTGCACTTTTTTGACGCTTTCTCCTGAACAATTGTGTTCAGATTGAAGCCGACAAATAAAAGTCTGCTTTCATTGAATTGACAAGTTTTATAAGTTTTAATAGTGAAGTTCCAAGCTTCTACTTTGGATCATTGTCACAATTTGCTCATAAACCTTTCCTGCAAAAGCGCTAGTAAACGTCTCGATGCTATAGCTGCACGATCTGCGATATGCTTTTTGCAACCAATATTGCAGTTGATCAAGACGTCATCGCGGCCGCCACTACGATTGCGCTTATACTGTATTCATATGGTTCGGATGTACAACAACACCGCATGCTCAGTCGAAGCCGAGTAGCGACTTTGCTCTGAAGCACTGACTTCCGACGTAGGCCTTCTACAAAACTTTCGCGCATATACGAAGTGGATCCCGTTGTCATCTAATTTTTGAGTGACTTAATTCACGCATGTAGTTGATAACCGACAATGCTGGAGTCTTTCAACGCGTTTGAAAAAAGTTTGGATTTTTCATGATCCGTAAGACCTTTTGGCTATATTCAACTTATTCCGTAAAAATATTGCAGTTATATTAAACTTACTTCGTCTAAATTGTTTGAGACTTTGCTAAATTTAACTGACTTCATTGAAATATAAAATGAAATTAAACTGTAAACACAATCGTAACCCCAGTATTACAAAACCTATTGACCACGCTCAGCTGCATGTAAAGATAGCTTAGCACTACACGTAATTAAATTGGTGCAAATCATCGGCTTTTAGAAAACACAAAAACTTGTCTGCGGAATTTGAAGTCCTAATGGAAAAAAATTCATATTTAGTTTCATTTTAGTCACATGCGCTTTGCCAACAAGACTGATTGCAAACTCAATGATGGATATTAGGGAAGGGTAACGAGGAAGTTGCCTCGGGCCCTTTTTTCAGAGATATTGTGCCCCCATTGAGAGCTTTGCGCAATTGTTTAGTTGAAAAGGTTACGCACCACTCTAGAGCTACATTTAAAGAAGCTCTGAAGCAAGTCATATGTTTTTCAAAATAAAGCAAAACTTATGGGAAAATGTGCCAAGGAGGCAGCTTTCAAGTGTCCAGCTGCAAAACTTTGCAAAATTTGTCCCTTTTTTATGTACATTATGTTCTTGAATTTAGTTCATAAATTGAAATGTAAAACAAATTTATCTCTTTTATCCACGTAATCTCACATATCCCTTGCGCAATGGCGATGTTTTGGAGACCCTCTCTGAGACCTTGCCCTAAATTTTTATAATCCACCTCTGTGTACGTTATCTCAGTATCTGCAAGTAATGGCTGCGTCAATACCGTCAGCACTTACGAAATGAAAAGCATCTTGCTGCTTACGTTAGATTTTGCTGCTGATTCTTCTCGTTGCAGCTAAATGATTTCAACCTATTTACTTGTGGGATAGGGTGGCAATTAACATCAGATGAAAGTTGAAACACTGAGCTTATTAACAGCAGGTCGGAATCTAATATCTTGACAAGACTAATATTTTACTTGCCGACAAGGAAAGGGAAACCATTGATGAAAACGTTAATTGGCCCGTCACAATACATGTCATCGCAAATAAATATATAGAATGAATGTTGTTGTTGCTAAACAGTGACTATAGCGCAATGAGGAAGGTTTTGAAACTAAACCGCTTCTTAGCCAAAGTTTGAGCTTGAAGACATATAAAATGTAGCCTATATCACCGCCACATCCACGCGTTTAGTTTTAGAACTATGCAAAAACAAAAATCTGCGATATTGATACGGCTGACACTGGAAACAACGGCTGACACTGGAAACAAAGATAGGCTAAATCTGTAACACCCACGGTTATCAGAGGAATTTGCGATGGTTTTGAAATGAAGCTGACACAAGCATTAGGTGGGACACAGCTAGCTGGTGCGCAAAAACAGTTGCGAAAAACCTTACTTCAATTAATTATTTTTACTTGCGATCATTGATCACAAAAGGTAAGGTATAAGTTTGTATTCGAGTAAAGCCGAAGTAGGATAGGTTCCTTGAGGCAGTTTCGTTGATTTGCACTGAAGTATCTTTGGCTTATACAAGTTTTTTTAAGGAAAATGTTAGGAACCCGGTTTGCATCTGTAGGGACCCGATTTCTCTGATTCTAGGGACCTGATTTTCTCTGATTTTAGGGACCCGATGATAGTTTGCTCTGATTCTAGGGACCCGATTTGAAATTCTAGGGACCCGAATCGGGTGCCTAAAACGCCTTAAAAAAACCTGCTTATACTTCAAATACTTTACTAACCTGAAAAGTTTCGAATTGGGAGGGCATTGTCCCGTTGGCCCCCATGGCTACGCGCCTGGGACTACCTAAACAACACCTACCGGTCATAACTTTGAGGGCCTTGTGAAATTCTACTTTCCCTTGCAACGTTAGAGCTTGGCTGTGAAATCCCAACAACGGCTAGGCGCTAAACATAAAACGCAAAAATTCTTAAATAGTAGCCTACGGTAACCCCAGGCAAACGTAAAGCTAACAAAATGTGAACATAGTACGCTGTTTCTACCAGGTATAGTCTGCTGGCTACAAACTTTGCTCTACTGGTGGGATAACAATATATTATTTATTGTTGACGTTTCGAGAGTCTGTGCAAACTCTTCCTCAGAAGGTAGGCAAGAAACAATATGAAAGCGTATACACACACACTGCGTTTCTGAAAATTTTCTCAGTTAAAATACGAAATTTTCATGAATCGAATATAAAATTTCGTCTTTACTGTTTGAAAGTTGCTGCAAATTCAAAATTTGTTATGCAATGTTTTGAAAATTTCGGGGTGGCAAATGTCCCCCCCCTGGTTGCGCTACTGCCTGAAACAACTATAACAGCAATTAGGGTGGAGAGTATAGCAATAAAAATACAATCTTTCACTTTACAACATTCAGGTAAACCAAATTATTTTGCGTGTGATATGGAAAATTTATGAAATCATTCCTTGATTTTGAAAATGGCTTTCTTTCCTCTTTTACGTGTAGCTGCATGACTTTCTATATAAAGAATCCTTGTTCAGTTTCGCACTTCCGCAAATTAAAATCTTCTCACCGGTATATCAATTTTTTAAAATCAGTTACGAACAAGGACACTTTCTTTTTCTCTGCAGAAAATTTTTGTTAAAACTTTTAAAGCATTTACTTGAGGTTGCAAACGACCTGCAAACATTGTAGAGTGTATGACAACAACAGTTCAACCTAATATTTTTTCATTTTTTTATCTTCAAGTTTCAGTTTACATGAATGCCACAAAACGTTCGGTCATATAACTGACTTGAAATGGCACTCGGACCACAAAACATTACAGCAAAAAATGAACTTGGGGATAAACAAGTAAGGGGTGAAGAAACATTTTTATTGCCTTATTTCATTTCAGTTAGAATGACTAAACCCTGTCTGGTGCAGCCATAGTATGTTTGTATAGCATTGTGGTTATATTTCGTGTACGTATTCGCAATGAAATCAATTAACCATAAAATTTATACAAATGATTCAGTTTGAGGTTTATGCAGGGATGTAGTGCTAACAAAAAAGTGTGGGAACGCATCAAAAAAGTAGCCTTTTAAAACAGCTTCCAACTTATTTTATAGCGAAACGTGAAAAAGGTGTGGGAACGCTGTTCCCACGCGTTCCCGCCCCACTACACCTCTGGGGTTATGTAATCATGAAAAGATTGCAACGGAAGTTGCCCAAAATATCCTGAATGAAACGCGTTTCTCTGTGACAATCAAATAGGCATATTTAAGATTTACACGGCACAATTCATTTACTACATTTTCAAGATTTACGGCATACCGCAGCTCTACTATTTTTTACAACTACGATGAATTGCGGAGCATAAATCATCAGATCAATATTTTAGAAAGTGAGTTTCATCTATAAGCGTGTACTCGTAAAGAATGTGTGAATCTTGAAACTTTGTCCAATTTACCAATTGTTTCCAGTCGATTCTTTCACTTGTTGAAAAATTTCTACGCTGTTTAGTGCATCAGAAAATGAATATTTACAACGACTTTTTTATGGCATAGTTTCTTTCCGCATGGGATGAAAACATGCTACGCTGTTGGACAAATGGTCTTGCTGTAAATCAAACCAAGGACTTTTTTTCAAACCTTATTGAGTACTAGGGCATGACACGAAGCATTGGGCGATTTGTCTGCAGTTCGGAATGGGACTATTTGGCGCCGCCCTTTTGGTGACGACTATTTGGCGCCAGTGACAATGACGGTCTGAGCTCTCCAGTCATCAAGGCAATCAGTCTGGATTTAGGGAATTGATAGAGGAAATGTTTTTCTACTCCGGTAGCCCTGCAATTGAACAAGGCCATAAAGTACTGTATTGGTCTCTCTTTTCCTTGGGACTCTCTCAGAGATGTGCAATGGGTCTATACTGATGACTGGGTTACTCAGTGACTGCAATCGTCGCCTGGGATCGCTTTTGCGTTCACCATAATAAGTTCATGGAACTTACTCTTTGCATTTCCTGATTGTACAGTATGTCGGTATTTCAGTATACACCTTAATTTACATCAGTGATGTGGTGCTAACAAAAATGGTGTGGGAACGCACATGAGAAAGGTGTGGGAACGCCCTCTAAAAATAACCATTTTAAAACAGCTTCAAACTCATTTTAAAGCAAAACGTGAAAAAGGTGTGGGAACGCCTTTCCCACGCGTTCCTGCTCCACTACACCCCTGCTTAACATCGATTTGACTGAGTATTGGCCATTTTTACCGTGTCACTGCTGTTTGTTTACATTACTGTCTGGTTGTTTGCTAAAAGGCATAAAAGCATATACGATAGGTTTTCGAAAAAGAGCTGAAAGTTTCAACAGTATAATTTAAACCACTTTGTTTTGAAACAAAATAACAAATTCCCCAACATTGAAATAAAAAAGGAAATTGTTGTGAATAACGCTACTACGTCTTACTTGATCAAAATGAATGCAAAACATAACAATGGCGGATCCACACCAGGCGTTTGTGGGGGCTGTAAAATAAGGGGGGGGGCAAAAGTCTTCACTTGTTTAAATACCCCAGCTTCTCTGCGACAATCGTTGGGTATCAAACAAAAGTGATTACCTTTTCTAGGCCAAGAAAATGGCTATTTTTGTTGGTTGAACTATGCGATCTTTCATGGAATCACCACAGTTTAAAATCGCTTTTTGTCACAAAAATTTGAAGCAGGTCCAAAAGGATAGATCCTATTTTTCACAAGCTACACATAACTGAGAATGCTATGGGTGTCCCAAAGAATGTTTTATATCTACAATAACTGTTTGAAAGGTACACACTAAAGCAGTGGTCCCAAACCCTTTTATAACCGCGGACCGGTCAATACTTGACAATTTTTCCGCGGCTTGGGAGATACTCTCGCAATAATGTTTCTACGGGATGGATCGACCAATCACATGCCCAGAAAGTGAGTGGTGTCACCACTAGTATACATTTTGTGATTTTGCGACCCGGGGTTTGAGGATCATTGCCCCAAGGCATGCTGCGCGCTGGAGGTGACGCTTTGGATAATCCGCACATCGGAAAAAAACAATGTCTGAAACGTATTCCGAACTGCTTAGAAGTGGAATGGTTCTTCTTACACTAGGAAGTGACAACTCAATTTCCAAGTTAAGAGCCGAATAAATAGCAAAATGACGATAAATTTCCAGGCGAAACTTGTGCAGTCACATGCACATGGAAAGCATATTTATTGCTGAAGCGGCAAATCAAAAACAAAAAATAAATGAAAGACATTTGCTATGAGATTACTCCCATTTTAGGTAGCTCTGCTGGCTATCGTGAGAAACGATTTCATAATCGCAAGATAGGTTCACACTGGGCCTGAAAGCATATTGCCCTAAAATACATTTAACGCCACTAATATAAGTAGAATTTCAATCAAGTGGTAATACTGTTTCACATATTTTGACATTGGACTACTGATATGAAGAAAAAACATCAATCCCACTAGTCCAGATTATGAAGAAAAGGTGTGACACTGTTCAAAAGAAGTAGGGGCAGTCGGGATGATACCATCAAATCCACAGTGAATACCTTCAAACTCAAGCTCTAGTCTCCCTGATAGAGTCAATTTCCAATTTTGTGCATACTACTACGAATCCCCCAAACAACCTTTAAGCCACCTCTACTGCTATTGATCTGACGATGGATCTGCTTCCACACAGTCCAACAAATACAAGTGAGAAACAGCCTATAACCCATTTAAAACCTTGAATCTCAGCCAAGCCCACAGATACCAGAAAAAAAGTTAAAATTTGCATTGTTTTTCTGCTTTTCTACACAAATTTATTTAATTTACGCGGAATGATCTAGCCCAGGGTTTCCAAACTTTTTTGTCCGAGGACCAAATAAGGTAATGCAGAACATGGCGAGTACCGAAAAGTCCCGACAATGCAGGGGCGCAGCAAGGTTAGATGGCGCCCGGGGCAAGAAGCAAGTTTGGCGCCCCCGTGTTCGAATCTGGGGTCCTTCGGAAGTAAATGTACTGTACAGAAGAACGTACTTGTGACCAGGGACCCGACATGGGGAAGTGCCGCCCCGGGGCAAGTCGAAAAGTGCCGCCCCCCACAGCCAGTGGCGTAACCAGAGGTTTGAGCCAGGGACGGAAAAATTTTCTGAAAGGGGCCCGTTAGCCATCGTGTGGGCATGCAATAATTAGTTCCTAAAAACTCACAAACGTTACATATATAAGGGCTTAAGTCTTCGTTTGTTTGCACCACCTATATATGGTTGTAAGTCTTCGAACATACCCCGTTCGTGGTGAATCGCACATTCAATGACATGCTAACCGAGAGGTTGGAACAAAGGGTACTCGAATAACACAAAAATGGTTACATAGCGAAGTACAAAGCAGATGTTAGATTGTAAACACAAATAACACAGGCATGGGCGTCCGCAAAATTTTGTCCAGGGCAGGCAAAGTCGACATTTTGGTTGTCCATTTCAGGCTGCTGACGATACGAATGCAAATAGACGTTCACACAACCCATTACCCTTGCTACACCACAAAGGAAATGACCCACGTTACTGCAACAGTCCCAAAAATACGCTTCGTTGGCAGCAATGTTTCTTTTCACACCGTATAAAACTCGTTGGCAGCAGTATTTCTTTTCACTTTTCACATCGTATGTTTCTTTTCACACCGTGACTTATTGCTATCAGCAGTCGCTGCATTACCTGCCACAGATGTCTGCGTTCAACAGTCACATGCAGTAAAACGCCTACTGCCGTAACTTAAGTGAACCTTTGTTGCCATGTTATTGTTACGCGATGAAGGCTAATTTTAAAACTATCCTCCCCCAAGTTTCGCAACCTGCCTCTGCAGGCAATGAAGCGGATTTAGTGAACTGCAAGCTCATCAGTCATCACTGCATGATGCCCGAACAGTGAATCCGGCTCTTGTGCAGTGTGAGTGTCATACCGGCAAATGAAACTGTCATTGCAAGAATTAAGTCAATTAAGCTGCTGACTTTAGGTGTTCTAGAAATTTTTGGTTCTTAGACCCAATTTCCAGGGGGTAGCAACAGCAAATGCCTATTTCCCCCTTCCCATGAACACAAGGGATAACAAACACTGAAACAGCGCACCAGCTATAACTACTTTCACTTATTATCAAATTTCAATACGGTAGTGGGAAGAAAATGACATTGGACTACTGATATGAATAAAAAACCTATCATTTTAACGATAGGTTCTGAAGTAAATGGCTAAAAACGTCGGATGGAGATGCTCAGTGGCGCATAAAAGCATGCAAATTGTTTTGACCAAGGTATCAAATGCTTTGCGAGATATTTTTAACTTGAGACGGACAACCGCGTGTTTTCAGTGAATTTAAATCTTGATTTGATGGTTGGCATTAAATTATAAAACCAATTTAATTATGTATTACTGTTTGTCTTGCGCATATCCTCAACATGGAGGGGATGAAAGAGTAATCACAAGAAAATGCAACTAATACTGACTACTTTTTCAAGATAATAATTGAAACTGTGCAACAGCGTTACGTATACTAGTCATAAATGTGAACTTTTCAATTACTGCTACATGTGTTTTGTATTTGAGTTGACTTATAAACTGAACATCTCCATGGATGGACATAATTGTCGCAATTCATGTTACAAAATTGCTGACCATGAACTTCTTCTCATTGAGTGCCTATTGCGTTAGATATTTCCTAGGTCAATACATGTGGCCTTTTAAATTATATCAATTTTTTGATGAAATAAATCAATAAATTTGCAGCAGCAAAGGCAAGAAAACCTTGTCTTTGAACTTGGATAATCACTAGTAAAGCATTGCAAACTGTTTCAACTAAACTGTTGTTAGTCGGGGTGATGAAGCAGCAAAAAATTCTGTCAGCTTTCTGAACTTTGCAGCAGAACTTTGAATTTGCTGTTGTGCTTTCTCTTTACGTTTTCAGCACCAGAATTCACATTTAATCCTACTTCGTATATTTATGTTGGATATATTTGTATTTCGTTGTCAAAACTGCAATCTGTACTGCATAATCAACATTGCAAAGATCACTAAGTAAAGAAATGGGATACGCACCAAAATTTTTGATTGATAACGTGCCAAATTTCCATACAGAGCGTTTACAATACTCAGAAAAAGTTGAGAAATTATAGTGAATCCGGATGTGGATGGTTATCAGACGACTCCTGATAATGATTGCATACTGCTTTAACCAGCGGTTCCAAAACTTTTTCGAGCGTGACTGAAATCTGAATTGGTGAACATCTTGCGACCCAAGT
>Ga0210059_1015348_pt1 | contig 11198 bp, 8 predicted proteins | sample Ectturendosymbi2_FD_188042 | JGI IMG/M metagenome (GOLD analysis project Ga0210059, IMG submission 188042) | Ecteinascidia turbinata endosymbiont from Florida, USA - Sample 2 (SPAdes) (version 2) | ecosystem: Host-associated > Tunicates > Ascidians > Unclassified | place: Key West, Florida... | reverse complement strand
CAAATTAAAGTAGGGATGGATTAATGAGTTATAGACAACTTTCAGTACAGGTGGTGATGTCTAATGTTTAAGTTTGGATAGAATTCCACAAGCGCTTGATAGTTGAGTTTTTACTCTTTGTACATGAGGTTTCCAGTTTAACTTATTGTCAAGAAGGACACCTAGGTATTTTAGGTTGTCTTCAGGGGAAATGGTGTGGTTATTTATGGTAACTTTAAATGAGGCAGAATTGTGTTTTCGAGAAGTTAATAGCATAAAATTAGTCTTACTGTAGTTAAGTGAAAGCTTGTTGGCTCTTAGCCAGTGGTCAATTTTACATAGTTCAAGGTTAACAGTTGTCTGAAGAACATTAAAAGAGGAATTTGACATATGGAGATTAATATCATCAGCAAATAAAGTAGTACGAAAAGAGGAAGCTTTTGTGATATCGTTAATGTAAATAAAGAAAAGCAAAGGTGAAAGAACACTACCCTGGGAGACCCCACAAGATATCCTTTTGTATGAAGATTTAAATGCCCCTATCTTAGTGCACTGCATTCTATTGTGTAGAAAATTTGAGAAACACCTCTGATACCATAGCGATAAAGTTTACCAAGTAAAATTTCATGGTTCCAGCAGTCAAATGCTTTTGATAGAAATAAGGAACATGTTATTAATTTCTTATCAAAGTTTCTGAGTAGTTCATCATAAATAGTTGTAATGGCTAGCTCTGTTGAGTGATTTTCTCTAAAACCGTATTGTCTTTTATCAATTAGATTGTGTTCTGTCAAATAAGAGTGTACTCTGTGATAAAGAATTTTTTCAAATAATTTTGACAATACTGGAAGAACAGAGATTGGTCTATATTCAGATGAGGAACTTGGTTTATGAACCTGCGACAAAAGCTTCAAATAATACAACGTCAATGCAGGTGGCACTGCTGGAGCCGATCGTCCTTTTGGTGTCAATGCCACAAACTTGCATTAGTCAAGTTAATTACCTTGAAACGGATCTGGTCACAGGGTTAGTTCGGATATCAATATTTTTTACTGTCCGGATTTATCTGTGTAGTTGTATTTTAGCTAACCAGGTAATAACTGCTATTTGTTATGCATGCGATTCAACGAGATTTGCCTGATAAGTTGATTGTAAAATCATGACACAATTTTATTGCAATAAATATACACACATGCACTGGGCGAGGAAAAAACATTCATGCTCGACATTAATTGCTCCTGGTACGTATTTCTTACGAAGCACAACGCGTCGATTATGGAGTCGCGTAAACCAGACCAGAGTTAATCTACACGCATTGAATGTCCCTTTCCTGCTTCCACAGAAGTGGGCTGGATATTAAACAGGACTGTATACAGAGTTCGAAGATTGTTTACATTGTTGAGCTGTTAAAAAAGCGTAAAACGCGTAAGGATCGTTACTTTTTTCATCCGATTAACCGACAAATATATCCGGATATCAGATAGTGAAAAAGTCTCGGTTAATGGGTCAACCATTATCCAACCCAACCCTTCCAGTCACCACCTGTGCGATGCATTTACTGCAACTCACCATCGACTACCCCCCCCCCAGTACCGAACACTGAACTTTCTAGTGGGGGGACCACTGATGGTTCAATACGTGGGTTAAGGTGGTCACACTTTTACGTGGTGCGCGCTCTTTGTGACGTCACGCTATGACGTTATTCACATTTCTAAATGAACCTTTTGACGGAAATTGATGACACAGCAAAAATTAAGTATGGCTGATGTATCCACGGACTGATTGGAAAATCGGGAGTTTCTTACGAACTAACCCGATGGCGGAGGTCCTGATGCGGGGAGGCGGGAAAAGTTTGGTTTTCTCAAATGAGCTACAACATTGTTTGGACACTCGTACAATCATCCTGTCACAGTGTGTACCAGTAACACTGTTCTAACCTCAGCAACATGACAAACGAAACACATGAACAACTGTTGGCAAGATTAACTATAATCAGCAAAACTGGAATGAGTTGCAGCGCCACAGAAAGGCAATCAATATAATCTGCAGTGGTGAGTTGAACCTCAGCCTTGTTGCTCCGATCGCATCTGTTGCTTGGCATGAGCGGAAACGATCGACAGCGAAACTCGTGGGGTTGCCACGGTAACGATCGCTAATTGCAGTTATATGCAAATTAACACTGAAAGAATCACACCTCTCGCCGCTTTTGACTTCGCCGCCACTGCGTCATCTTCTATTATGACATCATCAACGTCAGTTTCAACACCCACTCGCAAATCAATGACGTCTCATCTAAATTATGACGTGATGTGTTCATTAATTAAACAAACAAGTCAAATCTTCAGGTCCTTCTTGACTAGCTGCGCAGTGGTAGAGTGCATGCATGACTGATTCGCCAGAAACGCCTCGATCGCTTTTGGACGACTCTCCTCCCACGACCCCAGGTCCCTGTTCATGAATGACATCATAAAAGCAAACTGCCACAATAGTTACGTCATAAAACATATTGACGCATGAGTACCGGAACAGCGGTCGCGTGAACTTCATCCTCCCCTGCTCCATGGCCGCCATGCTGACCGCGGGGTCAATCGCCCCCTCCCACTTGGCTTTAAGCCCCAGCCGAAGCCACCGGAAATGGATCTCACTGTTTGTGATGGTCGAAAGTTTGTAGATGCGGTCCATGGCCACGATGTGGGGAACTGGAAGGGGGTCCTTCAAAAATATGTACAACTGGTGAAGCGGAACTCGAAAGCGAAATGATTTTGACCTTTTGGTTTGGCTTTTAACACAACACTGTGTATGAATATGCTTTGCATTCCGTATTTCAGTTGCAAACACATGTTTAAGTCAAAAAATTGGTTATGCCAATACAGTAAAGTGATTTTATCAAAGCCAATAAATTTTTTACATCTTATTATTTTGACATGACAGAGCTGCAAAGAAAGTCAAGGAAACTTATTCTGACAATGACAGAAAACATTGCCGCACCTTTTGAATCAGTTGCGATAGAAACTCAATTTTTTGCCATGACGACAGATTTGCGACATCTTGTGGCTGAAACGAGGTTATGTCATCCTTGGAAGCCTGTTGTGCAAAACAGAAGTTTTTTTTGTGCAAAACAGAAGATTTTTTTGTGCAAAACAGAAGATTTTTTGTGCAAAACAGAAGATTTTTTTGTGCAAAACAGAAGTTTTTTTTGTGCAAAACATAAGTTTTTTTTGTGCAAAACATAAGTTTTTTTTGTGCAAAACAGAAGATTTTTTTGTGCAAAACAGAAGATTTTTCTGTGCAAAACAGAAGATTTTTTTGTGCAAAACAGATGTTTTTTTTGTGCAAAACAGAAGATTTTTTGTGCAAAACAGAAGTTTTTTTGTGCAAAACAGATGTTTCTTTTGTGCAAAACAGAAGTTTTTTTTGTGCAGCAGAAGATTTTTTTGTGCAAAACAGAAGTTTTTTTGTGCAAAACAGAAGTTTTTTGTGCAAAACAGAAGATTTTTTGTGCAAAACAGAAAATTTTTTGTGCAAAACAGAAGATTTTTGTGCAAAACATAAGATTTTTTTGTGCAAAACAGAAGTTTTTTGTGCAAAACAGTAATCGCAAAATACGATGTTAGGGAAACCTGCAAAAAATTCAGTCACACCAACAGATATATCTCTGGTAATTCAAGCTTTTTTAAAATTTAAACAGTTTTACCGGTCGGTAGTTCCTTAGCTAACATTAAACTTAGATTTTCTTTAAAGCAGTGCTTCCCAAACTTTTTCTGATCGCGTACCATTTGTGGGTCCCGTACTGTCAACACGTACCACCTTGTTCCAGGAAAAGTCAATGTGTCAAATATTATACGATGAAAGGTTTGGAAAACCAGACTTGACACAAATGCGACATGAAGAAAATGGCGGTGAGAAAGTATTATGGCTACTTTTCTTTTAGAAACCAACAAGGGAAGCAGGCTACACAAAAGTTCAATAATTTATTAACATAATCCGACAGCAGGACCGGATTAAATGAACGCGAGGCCCCATTAAACACATGAAAAACCAGTAAAGGAGTGTTTTTTGATATTCAAGCACGAGGCTCCAAAAGCGCGAGGTCCTGGGTATTTGCCTGGTTTGCCCAACAGGTAAAAATTATAGCTGTGAATAGATTTTTTGTGAAGAGAAACAGAAAGTAGGTTTATTCGTAAACAGAAAGTAGGTTTATACACCACCTTGAAGGTCTTCGCGTACCACCACTGGTACGCCTACCACAGTTTGGGAACCACTGCTTTAAAGGATACAAGAGAGGAGCTGCGCATGCTCAAGCAAAGTTTATGGGCTGGGTTCGATTCCCGGTCGGATCATATCGAAGACTTGAAAAACGGTGCTTGCGTCCTGTCCACTGTCCAACCACAGCCTCGTGCTTGGCGTTGATGGGAGGAGTGCAAGGAAACAATTCACGAGCAGTGCTGTCACTGACTTGCCACCAGTGCAGCATCCACTGCGAAAGTACCCGCGTGGTCCACGGCGCAAGTAAGCTGAGGTGGGGGCCGCAGACCTCTTGTGGCACTCCAGGAAGGAGTAGAAAAGCGACTAAATATCTACGTTTTTTTCTGATGCATTATTTGTTTACTACCTGTACATCACCAAACCCACCTTGCACCATCGCTGGGCGAGCGAAGCACATTCTTTCGTCAGTGTGTCGTCATAATCGGGAATGACGGGGGGTAACCCAGGCGAGTGAAACCAGGCTGACCAATCAACGCTGTCCAGGAGTGACCGCTGTGGGAAAATATCAATGCTTTGCTTCAAACGATCAACTGTACCTTGGCACGTTGAGCTTTATGGCCTCAGTGGAATGTTTTGGGTTTTCAAATATATAAGGAAAAAAGCACTTGGAGCTGTGGACCTTATTTTCTGGCATCAACTGCAGCTCTTTGAAAAAAGCAACTTCCACAACAGCAGGTGCATAACACCGATGTTATCCATTGACTGGTTCCAGAACACAACAGTAATCAAATCGGTCGATTTCTAAACATTCCAAGGAATACGAGCTTGATTTATTTTTTCATTACAACAGGTCACATCCACTTTCCACCATTCCTAACCCTTCCTCAGCTACAGTGACGTAACACAGCGCAGACAATTCATTCGTGATGCGATCTGAGATTTGAAGCGACTAATGGTGAGGTCACCGATTAATGAATGGCGTCATCAGGTGTATTTGCTAACTTCGTAATAACCTGACCTCGCCAGTAAATGACGTAATCACGCAATTTCGCTCGTGCATCTCGTTCATGAGGGGTCAAAGGTCTAGGAAAGGGGATTTCCCACAAATGGTTACCTGCTTTGCAAGTCCAGTAAGAAAGCAGCATCCAATGCCACATGCTCTCAAAGTATCACTGTTTTGATACAATTTCAAGTTGGTTTTTACTACTTCGAGGGGGGAGGCTGACGATGCAACTCGTTATTTGATTATAATACAAGAGTCGAGCGAAAAAAAACGAAACATAAGAGTTTCCTTAATTTTGCATAAATAGTGACGTCACGCCAACCAACACAAGACTTCGTGCCAAGAAAACGTTCTTGCAATATTCATCCGCCTAAATGTAATCAAACCTTTTCAGCGAAGTATCCATATAAGTAGTCTTTCCATTGTGACGTTGTAACGCTCCTGTACTTAAACTTGTCAATGTACGATTTCAAAAATGCTTCGAATATTTCTGTAACAATACCAGGTCACAAATATTCACCACTAATATACAGTAGACCGAACCCACGATAACTACTCCGTAGTTACTGAATAGTTTTCTGGCAATGAAAACCAACACTAATGTCAATTGGTCATACTTCAAGATGATCCGTGCTTATATAATTTATGAGTTAAGGTGATTTTACGTCACAAACAGACACAGAAGCGTTTGTTACGTAAATCCCAACACGTCTTTCAAATCGTAATTAACGTTTAAATCAAAATTGAGTTTTAACTCCTCCAAACCTACCTTAGCAATTAATTAATTCATTCATGCATTGCGGGCATACATTAGTTAAGTTCCAAATCAAAACCATCGATTTTTGTTTCTAGCACCATTGTGACGCCACAACGTAAGCTCGGCTTCGATAAACAATAGAAGGCGAAACAATCGCCGAACAGCAAATGTTAATCACTGGCAGGGAGAAGCGAATACGTAAAAAAATGAAAACATTTCAATGCAGTCATTTTCGTACATTTAACCTCTTCACTTATATCGTGCGATGATAAACTGCTGGAATACAATCCTTTATATTTCATAAGAAAATACTTTCTGTGAAGACACCAGCAATTGATTCTCCGCTTGAGACTCAATCTCACAAAAACGACATTGATGACACACAAAGCATGTTTATTGACGTACAAATGTTATCCATTTATCTTCATCCAGTCGTTAGTTATATGAACAATTTTAATGGATCAAAATCGAATCGTTGTATTTCATGCATTCCTAACAAATCTTAACAATGAGTCTGATGCCAGACTTGGAACACATCGAAAGTTTACTCGGTGATGTCTGACATTATGTCTGGGTCGACTCGAAACACTGGGGGTGAAACTGTTAATACCAAAATAAAGAATTCACAATTTCGTATGAAATATTCTGTCTTTGCTGAATTTTTCAATTTGTTTTTTTCTAAGTGCCTTGGATTTGATGTTTCGTTTTGTTTATTTAAGTAAAAGCAAAGGTGCGTGATCCAAGGTCCATGGTAAAGCCATTCTTATAGCTATTACAACAGTCTGTATCTATTTACATTAACGCCGTGCACTGCAGCAGGGGTGGTCAAAGTGCGGCCCGCGGGCACATTTCACATGGTCCGTGGCCATGGTTCCACAGTGTGTTGGGCCCACCCCTGCACTAGTGTTTCCCGATGTCACTAACGTTTGAATCACATTGAACATGACATGAAGTCAAGGATAGAAGGAAACTGTGAAGATGGTGGATGTGAGCCCGCCAAGAATAATCCCCCCCACGTGATATATACAAACAATAAAAGGAGCCTCGCCGCCATGTTCCTAACATGGAACGCAGTGCCACGAAGAAGGTCAAACCGGGACAAAGAGGCCGTTTTTTAAAACACATGTATGTAAAACATACATCCGCGGAAAATTCCAATCGAACGCAACAGGTTTTAAATCACCTTCAAGATTTTTAATTATGTTAAAAATTCACTCAAATACAGGAAACACGAGGACGTCGAAAACAATCAATTTTTTGTACAAAAATGAAAATCCGAACATTAAAAGTTTTCCCAAAAGACTGTTTGGCAAGATCGCACCACTCACGCTCGCAATGCCATTTAAGCTAAAAGCAATTGCCCCACATTGTTCCCACTCACCGGCACCTCCAAGCAGTGTTTCAAGGAAGAAAAGCAACGTAAAACCTTTTTCGTACGGAACACTGGAGAATGAATCATCAGGATCTACGTCAGCAAGTTTGACAACAAGATGGGTGAATGGATGGGAGGAGCCAAACGTGTCTATCTGTTCAAGGAGACAACATGATTGGTTCAATCAAATGTCAATCACGAGCTCCACGCGGGGAAACTCAGTAAGTTATCTGCTGGTCGCAGCAAAACGACCAATGGCAACAAAAATGACAAATGGCACAACATTTTGTGTCTGAGCAACAAAAAGATCACAGAAAAAGGCAGAATTCAGAAGCCATTCTTCAAAGTATTTGACATTATTTACAAATGTTATTAGCAGCCATTATTTACGCACAGAAAATGAGAAAGACAATGAAAAGGTGCAGGAAAATATTTTTATACCGGAATCATGTCAATCGTGCATAAAACGTCATCAAGCCAAAGAAATAGAATTATTTGTTATTTGTAAACACACTGTGAAGCGTTGCTTCCACAACGGGATGAATTTCAATCGTGCGACTTAACATAAAAAGAGAAGCGCAGATGAGTGGTTTTGATTGAATGAAAACAGAGTTTTCATGTAAATTATAGATGCAGCTTCAAGAAGCTCCAGTTATTCAGAAACCTCCAGTGATTTATAAGAGTGGCAAGCAACAATATCCAGCAAATAACAAAAACATGTTCATACTCACTGAATATTTGAGAGACGACAATCCATCTGAAGATAAAAATATATTCAGTCAAATAATGTTCACATTTCTAATAAAAATAAAACAAAATTAACTCGTCATGACATTTTGTACAAACTCAGTATTGCTACAAAATCAAAATAAATTCCGGCCGCTGATCAGCGCTGAAGCACAGGGCTAGGGCAGTGTTGGCTTCAGCACAATTAAAATTACTTGTTTATTGTTTATGAGGAGTGCCATCAACTTTCAGATGACCGGTGGGTGGAAGTTTACGAAATAAAGTGAATGCAAATAAAGGAATGTCATCAAGCCATGATTTCACTACTGATTGTGACGTCACAAACTCCATGACAAGCGCTCGCATTACGTCACGAATCCCGGGCAACCATCAACTGCAAATACTGTTATGAGGCAACAGATGACGACGACGTACTCAACGCTTGGAAATGCCGCATCTTTTCGCCGTAAAGTCTGGAAACTATTTTCCGTTCGAGGAAGACAGTGTGGCCTTCATTTAACCTGTGGAACAGAAACTTCATTTAACCTGTGGAAGAGAAACTTCATTTAACCTGTGGAAGAGAAACTTCATTTAACCTGTGGAAGAGAAACCACAAACTTTAAAAAAACCTTCGTCAAGCTTTGGTGTAAGTTAGATGGGAGGGATTCTGTCGACAACGAACTTTCTTTGGTGATATGCCGTCCACCAGGGTTGAGAAAAACACGTTTTTTTTCAAAAAAAAACAACCCACCTGTTTTTTTTTGTTTTTTTTTAAGAAGCAAGATTTGTTCTTTTCTTAAGGAAAACGGAAAAAAAAACATTCTGAATTGTTTTCATTGCATCATGCAATATCACTATTTTCAGAATCACACAATAATAACTTGTTATACCTATTATGGCATTTAAAATTGAGGGTAAACAAATATACCCCATCTTTTTCGCAAAGTGTTGTAAGTGCTAAGGCTTGGCAAGCATGCACACAGCAAAAAGAGAAAAACCATTCCCACACAACCTCTGCTGTTTCATGTCAAGTTTATGTGCATGCCCTGCTAGTTCAGCATCTATAGAGTGTATGGTATATATATGATTTGGTATGGTCCAAAATCAGAAAAAGTTTAGATGCAGAGAAGGCAGAAAAATGAGATAAAATCTACCGATTTTAAAGAGCTGAAGAAGATAACCAGTAAAATTTGCTCAAACTGTTCAATATGTTCTTCTCTTTTTTCAAGTCCTTTAAATTTCGTTGCTGTTCGTTTTGCTTGATTAGAAGAAATTGCAGTTAACTATACAAGTGTGCTGCTTAATTTATTTTTTACTTGGTAGATTTTCAAAGGAAAAGTAAAGAGTGGGTTTTATTGCTTTTTTTAAGTTAAAAAAATCCCGGGTCGTTTTTTTTACAACAATCAAAATCCACACAACCATCGATGTGCAAATAACAAACAAGGTTTGCTTTTCACATGGGCGCACAGGGTTGTGTGGATCAGACCAGAGATAAGACTCCATGTACAACCACACTGTCTGCTCGGGTAAAAAAATAAGCAGAAGCAACCGGGCGCTGAAGCGGAACCAGTCTCTGCGAATCCGTTGTGAATTAAACTCCGTGAGACGCGGAGGAATAACTGGGTATCAGCTACTCACCAGAAATCCTCCCAAGTATGGTTTGTTACAAGATTTCCTGTCCAACTGTGAGATATCTCATGCGCGACGACCTGCAGCAAATCGTACAATCAATTATAAGACTCATCACTTGATCTGGGAAATGGTTTGATTCCATTTTCAAATAAATCAACATTGCATTTTGCTGTTTTGAAGACACCTGGTTTCAATATTGTTTGAAAGTTTCTACTGGTGATAAAATATCTTTATTATGCGTTACTGACGCTTGCACTCAACTGTGACGAAAATAATTATGTTGCAATGAAAAAATTTAACGGCGGTGGATCAAACGCTACATTGTCTTTAGGGAGGATAAGTTGGAGGAGTGTTTTCCATTCGGTCTTGCGTAATACCTGGCCAGCTTTGCTTACACACGCGATACTTGATCCTCTGTCACAGACGCCGAACGGCTTTAACATAACTCAATTTCATTGCTACGTTCATCAAAATCGGTTCGCTCTTTCATATATTAAAAAAAATTGTTTCCTCCTTTAAGAAGAATATCATTTGTTTAATTGAAGTACTGTAGAACTAGAGAAGAAATAAGAAACTGACGATGTTTTTGACAATTTATTGACAAATGCAGGCGACTTCGGTGTTTGTGTGGGAGTATCTGCTGCAACCAGAATATTCTCTCCAGTGGAGTTGAGGTTGGTGCTATGAGGTGTGGGGAGGGTTTTCTGACGACATCTTTCAACACTTTTACTTTACTGGACGTCGCAAACTGAACATTGCTTCTTAAAAATAGAAGTTAAACGTTTCATGTTCATGCTTGATTGCACACAGACTATGCAAGTTTATCTTTTCATTTTCTGGCTTCCACATCAATTATGAAAATTTCGTTTTTGAAAGATCTCACAGCGAAGCTGAAGTAAAATTGCCCCTCTGATACGCGTTTCACCGCTGCTTGGCAGATGTATTTTCTCCCGGTATCCTCCCCTGGTAGTTTCACAGTTGCGCCCGCAAACTGCCCAGCGCTTCTTAGAAATGGAAGTTCTAAAAAACTGTGCTTCTCAAAATTGGACCTTCTAAATTCCAGTCTATGGAACTTCTGTGGACGTTCACATATTTATCAGAGTTTATAATTTACTTGTAAGTACATGCTTGATTTCACACAGACAGTTAAAGTTCATCTTTTCCTCTTTTAGCTTCCACATCAATTGTGAAAGTTTCATCTGATTCTTGCAACCTCCATTTGTTTTTCATTGTATTTGTTTTTTGAAGATTCTCGCAGCGAGGCTGAAGTAAAATTGTGTCACTGATCTGGGGTTCACCCCCTGCTCGGCCTGGTTTACCCCTGGTTGGTCCGGTTAACCCCCTTCTTGGCCTGGTTCACCTCCTGCTTGGCCTGGTTCACCCCTGCTTGGCCTTGTTCACCCCTGCTTGGCCTGGTTCACCCTCTGCCTGGCCTGGTTCAGCCCCCGCTTGACCTGGTTCAGCCCCCGCTTGACCTGGTTCAGCCCCTGCTTGGCCTGGTTCACCCTCTGCCTGGCCTGGTTCAG
>Ga0210059_1015346_pt1 | contig 11198 bp, 7 predicted proteins | sample Ectturendosymbi2_FD_188042 | JGI IMG/M metagenome (GOLD analysis project Ga0210059, IMG submission 188042) | Ecteinascidia turbinata endosymbiont from Florida, USA - Sample 2 (SPAdes) (version 2) | ecosystem: Host-associated > Tunicates > Ascidians > Unclassified | place: Key West, Florida... | reverse complement strand
GCATGCAACCTCTTGTACAACTCATTCCCGTCGCCACGGGGAGGCTTTGGTGGGCTTAGCCCCCCCGAATAAAGCTCCAAGCCCCCCAAATTGAAATATGAAACACTATAAATCAGTGGAATTTTTGTCTAATTTGAATGTCAAGCCTCTCCTACGCAAATGTAAAGCCCCCAGCGCAAACGTAAAGCCCACCTATTGACGACTTTCTGGCGACGGTTCTGGTACAACTAACTGACCTACTTGGAATCTGAATGCAGCACGGTGATCTAAAACTTTTCATAATGACGCATCAACATGCTGAAGTAAGAAATCATTTCCCCTTAAAAACGGGGAACCCTCATGGAACCCATAAAATTCACGTAACCCCACTACATGTTTTGCGGAACACTAAGGTTTCACGGAACCCCTGTTGAAGAATACTGAGCTAGATTATACTTATCCACACACACGGAAATCCATTTTGACGAGCACAAATCCAACCTCGCATTTATTAGATTTACACAGAAATGTTTTGTAGACCCAACGGTGCGCTTTTACTCGCAGGTATAAAACTTAAGCTTAGAGCACACCACAGCCAGACGTTTTCCCAGTCATCCACCATACTCCTGCTAATTTCTATAACGTCATATAAGGACTACGATCAAACGTCAACAACGACCGAACACTCGATTAATCAACCGTGCAATGAATCAGTAAAATTTGACAACAAGTGAGTTGATAAGCGTGTTGAGAAGCGAGTTGCAGCTTCATGTAAAAGCCTATTGATACAACATCCCTGATACACGATTGTTTATCGTTTGGCTAAGATAACAATCGCATAAATACACATGCCATAGGCGGATCCAGGGGGACTAAGGGGGCTGAAGCCCCCCCCAAAAATTTTTTCAGATACGTTTATTGCCGATGTTGTCCGACACAGAAACGTGCATTGGGATGATTTTTTGGATAACTTTTAAATAAACCATTTTTTGCACAGGGTAAGGACGAAAATATTAAATGCAAAGCTTTTTTTCTCAATTTGGGCTATCCGAATGTGTTTATTTCACTATACATGAAAGTTCTAATAAATACGTTTTTTTATAAAGAATGTGGCCCCGATGTTATATAAATACGTAAGTGTTTACATGAAGTGTATACATTACATGTACGTTATATAAACCGCACGAACATAGGCGTAGCCAGGACGGGCAAGGTGCCATGGCCCTTCTAATTTTTTTAGAATATCTAGTCATTTTGTGCTCTAAGAAGCAGTGTCTCAAACAAAATACTGTTGCTCGCCTAAAATCAAACATTTTGACCAAGCCAAAATTTTGGGCTGGCCATGCCACTGCGAACCTATAAGTATTTAAATTCTTGTTTCATTTGGATAAGATTGGGCTTCTTTTGGACAAAAGATGAATAAGAATAAGCAGCAGACTCAGAAACGTTGCTGAAAGATTTTCGATAGGGGGGCTTTGCGTTTGTGGGGGGTGGCTTGACATTCTAAAAATTGGCAAAACCTCCACTGATTTAATAGTGCTTCACGTTTCAATTTGGGGGGCTTGGATTTTTGTTTGGAGGGCTAAGTCCACCAAAGCACCCCCCGTGGCGACTGGACTGAGCAGACTGGAGAAAAGTTGAATAAGCTGCAGATTAAATTATTTTTTCCTACAAGCTTTTATGAATGAGTGCAGCTCATTTTATTACTGTAGTTAAGGGAAGGCATCAAAATTACGCAACAACAAACTTACATTGCAGTTAACTACAGGCTAGATTAGAGCGCTCAGTGACACCGTAAATTCCAAAACAGCAAACCTAACCGTAAAACTTAGCCTACATGTCAGGTAGGCTTGAAATGAAGCGCGCTAGATTAGCTGTAGGCTATGCTAAAGATGACTACTGATTAGCATCTGACATGCCAGCAGGGGTGTAGTGGGGTGGGAACGACGTTCCCACAGCTTTTTGCACTAGTGGCGTTACTTGAAGATTACATTTTTCATTTCAGTTTCTGCGTGTAGTGCCTGGAGCAGCATAAATGAATAAATGACAACTTATCTCTTGTATAGCACCGCAGCACTAGAGACACGCTATCATTGCCTCATTCACACAATAAATTTTCTGTCTTGGTAAATTGTGAGCTTGCAAGATAATGCTGTGAAAGAGGAAGCTCCATTGTGGAAATTATTGTAGGCGAATCAATCTTCCTTTATGTTTGGTGTGGGAATGGCATTCCCACACCTCTTTTTTAGCAATACATTCCTGCCTGCCAGCAACAGTTCTTGGACAAAAGTTCAGCTCAGCACGAAATCAGATACTTTTATCGACCAATATTCTGCTGTGTCTAATAATTTGTTTTCAACTTGCTGTAAAGCAGGGGTGGCCAACCTTTTGATTCCATGCGCAAATCTTTTTCACTTTTAATTCAGATGCGCCAAACATTCACTTCCTTTTAGTCCTTTAAAACGTGTGGTTATGTGGACTTATTTTGAAGTTATAATAACGTTTGAAAAACTTTTATTTGAAAAATATATAAGCTACTTTATATAACAAACATATGAGCACGCATTACAAAATTTATTTAATAATAATGATGACAGAATTAGCAGTTGTAGAGGAAAAGATCTCACACAAGACTTTTTTATTTTAATTGATCATTTTACTTCAGAAAGTACTAACAGTAATATATGAACACGATTAGCAATTTAAACAAAGATAATTTTTTACTCAGGCAAAATAAACATAAATGATTTCGAAGTGACTTTTGACTCTACTTTGCTTTCACCAAACCAGTAATATTAGGAATTAAATTCATGACTGAAAGCAACAGACAGTTCTTCAAGCTGGAATCGGATAGTCGCTACCTTAGTTTGTTTTTGATTATTTTTATGAACGAAAATGACTTCTCGCATTTGTAGGCTACGTAGTTCCGAAGAGACAGGCATAACTCTGGGCATATTTTCTCATTTTTGGAAAATGTTCACTTGATAATTATCGCCATAAACCATTCATTCCCGACGCACTTGGTAATGAGGAAAGTTAATCAAATTTCATTTTCAATAGTGAATTTGTTGTTAGTTCAAATAAGTTTCAATTGCATATTACTACGCATCTTGGAATGTTGTGTTAAGTGAAAATGGGTTTATAAATGCAAGCATGCGTTATTCAGAAAAATCACTAAAGCAACTATCAAAGATATCTTGTGGTAATTCGATTTTTCTCAGTGTATTTTGCAAAGTTGACAACATTTTCAATACATTCACCTTGTCCTTTTAAATTTATTTTTTTAACTAAGAGATAAACAGTTTCAACTTCATCTTGAATGCATTGATGCCCTGATATCATTTACTTAGCTGGGAAACAGTTTGTCTTTGCCCTGCAGTGTCAAATTGAGGTTGTAGGGGTTTCCTTTTGGTGTAGGAACTCAATGTTGAGGTTTGGTGTGTTGCCCAGCGTAGACGTTGCTTGCGAGGGATGACTGTCGTTGCATGCAGAGATGCTGGTTTCCCCAAACGCTACCAACGAGGCAGCCTAGTCGTTGTATGAGTACTGTTCTAATTCCCGACTAAAACTGCCTGACATTTTAAGTTGCCAAGCCGAAGCAAGGCGTTTGGCTCTCACCACTTTGATAGTTCATTTCACAGATTTCCTGGTACACAAATCTTTATTTACAAAAAGCTTCTTATTAGCAGCAGCAGAAAAGCTTTACGATGGCGCGACAGTAGAAACAGCCAACGTGGTCCGTGCGCTAGCGATACACAACTCGACTCCCTCAAAGCGTGGTGTCCACGCCGATGGACAAAACCGAATGCAATGCGAATCGAGGTTGATGCGCAAACGCAGTGGAGCGCGCACACACGAATTCCCTTGAAGCAAATGACAAGTTGATACAAACCAGACCTCACGTACGGAGTACAGTCAAGAGTAGGAGACAGCGATTCGTAATACGAAAAGGTATATCCACTACAAGGTAACTGACATGGCTGGTGACATCAACTAAAAATGCTAAATCTGACAACCAGTTCTCACTACACAAAAGGGCCCTTTTCTTGGGCAGCTCATCTTTCTCTTGTAGAAAACCATGCACAATGTGTTTCAGTTTCCAAAATCGTTTTCGAACTTGTCCGCTAGAAAGCACACACCTCACATGAAGGATAAGATCGCCATATTCCTCATCTAGCAGTTCACAACATTCTCTGAATTGTTTCCTGTTTAATCCTTTTGCTCTAATTTCGTTCACACACTTTACAACTGGTACTATAACATGCTGCAAACTCAAAACTTTTCCACACAGAGAATATTGGTGAATAATGCAATGATATTTTAGAAGAGGACGACCAAAAAACCTTTCAAGCAAGGCTGAAGCTCCAGCAGCTTTACCAATCATTGACGGGGCTCCATCAGTGCATACACTCAAACGTTTACTTAAATCTTACTGTTGATTTCCTAGACATGACTTTACTTTCTCCAATGTTTATGATCCTTGTTTACTATGGAGTGACTCAAAGCCAGGCCTGCACAACTCAGAAAGCTCAAAGGGACAAATTATCAACATAAATTTGCCGCGGGCCGCAAAAGTCTATTTCACTTAATGTAAAGATTTTGTTGCAGTATGGAAGAAGTTCTGGAACGACAAATACTTATTCGAGGTCACTCCTTTTTATCATTTTAAACAATTGAAAAAACTCTCACAGGCCGCAAGAGAAGCTTTCGGGGGCCGTATGTTGAGCAGGCCTCCTCAAAGCCAATAATTTCTTCAAAGGCGTTAAAATCATCACGTTACGTCGGGGTTGTTAAAACGTCACAACGCTAGTTACTGGACTACATTCCCACAGCGAGAAAAACCATACTTACTGTATATATTAACTACTGTTAAGCCAGATTGATATAAAAGAAACATAGAATTGCTAGAAATTGCGTCAAAGAAAAATAAAACCACTAAAATTAATCAGCAGAAGTGGCTTACTTTCTTGTCATCAAAAGGATGCAATACGCCACTTCTAAGCATCCAATGCGCCACAGGTTGGCCACCCTTGCTGTATAGTATTTCTAAAATTGCGTTACCGCGATATAGTCGCGTTTCGTACAAAAAATTGAATGGATGAGAATTTGGTCATTGACTCACTGCAAACTTCACGTTTCACGCTGTAACGCGGAAAAAATATTGTCTGATCATTTTCAATGCCCTTGTGATGCAATAAACACCTTCCAGGGCAAAGTGCCAGCATAATTATTGCTTTCGAGTTTTTTGGTATGTTTGTCTCTTTGCGTAACCCAAGCATTTTTGGGGGAGGAGGAAAAATTGTGCTTGTTTTCGAAATAATAAACCTTTTTTACCTTCAAGGTATTTCTACGGTCAAACGATTTCGGCAGTCAACAGCATTTAGTTTTAAAAATTTTGTGATTGATAGTTTGCCACTGACGGGCAGGTATTTATGTAAACAAATTTCGCCATTTTGGCTAGACAATCGGGATGTGCATTGTGCAGGGGCGTAACGAGGTTAGATGGCGCCTGGAGCAAGAAACAATGCCCATGCTCGAACTTGAGGTCTTTCGGAAGCAAATGTACTGTTTTGAAAAAAAGTGCTCATGACATTGTTGGAACTTTTTGGACCCCCGCAGTGATTCGGTGCCCGGGGAATTGTGCCCTCTTCCCCCTCGTTACGTCTCTGGTGTTATGCAATGAAAATCGGAAAATTTTCCGAAAGCTAACAAATTATTAAGTCCGAACGTCATGAACATTTGCAATTTTCGAAAACAATAAGGCGTGGATCGTGCACAGACTGCCAACAAAGGTTACAGACGGCATTTCAGGTTTCTTCGTGTAGATCTGAGCCACTTCCATGCCTGCCCCATGCGTTTCTTCGGCGTGGACCTGTGTTTGTTTTGCTAATAATAAAAGTTTTCGGACATTGAACAGGTAACTTTTTTAAGGTTGGATAAGTTTGAGAATAATTTCTGAATTGTTTTGGAGGTGCGCTTCTGCTCCGTAAACGTCCCAGTAAGCCTGGGTAATGGTGAGAGTGCAGTTTAGCCAAAATGCGTATGGTTATCAACCGTGTTTTTTTTAAAAAGTTACCAGAGCAGTTGGATCTTCACTGCTATGCAGTCAGTACACATCCGAATGAACTCGTCCTTGAGCCCCCCCTGAAAAAATCCTGGATCGGCCTATGCATGCCATAGTTAAAATTACTCAAAATCAAAAACGTCTTTCAACTGCGAGTAGTATCCCAACATTAAAACCACTTTTATTTCAATACAGCCTTTAGAAGTGTATAACCTACAGCATAGCCCATAGTGCCGCCCCCATAAACGTGCCGCCAGGGGCGGACCGCCCACCCTGCCCACCCCTTAGCTACGCCACTGCACCTGCGGACCTATTGCAGCTTCCTTTTTTGCTATAAATTGTTAACCATCATGCTGATATGTTGCCCAATAAGTGCCAAATTGATGCTCAGTGTTGTTTCATGTTTCATTGCAGATTATTTATATCCAATATTTTGTGAAAGCCGGTTTGGTTTTGCTTGTGTCTTTCAGTCTCATTCATTTCCACAAGTCTAGCCCAACCTTACTGCATGGTATAGCCTATACTTCCTTGTCTTTCGCATGCCCAATAATTGAGCATAACCAGAGACGAACATACAACATGTATTTGCATATGCATTTGGATTTAAATCCTGCAGCATTCCAGCATTTTAATAGATTTGAATGCTATCATTTTTGCTTAACCAGATTTGGATTGGTATTTATGATATTCTTTTGAACTTCTTCGCAATTTTTTATTCATATTGGGGAGTGTAGGCTACTGAATTGATAAGAATTTCTCAAATTCGGTGCAATTGTTTATTGTGTTCTTTGAATGTTGAGCCCTGACAGTGACCAGCAAAAAAGTCAGCTCTATTGTACATCCTCATCATGTCATCAGAGTTACAAAATTGCTTGAACAGTCATTGATCCAATCCTTCTTATTGACTCATCATTGTTATAGCCTGCCATGTGTATATTTTTTAACAATTACCACGGTTATCACGTCGCAACATGGGCTTAGGCTAATAACAGTGACAGGAATTTGGATATGCATTATATTAAGCTGTATATTTTCGCTGTGGATTTGTGTTTTAATAGCTTAAATTAACTTTATCTGGAAAAGACTCAAAGCAACAGCATGTGGCCGACTGCCATTATCACGATATGCAAATACCTGATTGGATCATGATGATGTGTCAATAGGTCTACATTGTACCCTTCTGGCCGCTCAGTGAAAAGAAAATCTCAGATCTACCTCTGTGCAAGTTATGAACACTTGACCCTTGGGATATAGTACAACACGACTTCAAAGTCAAAACAGAAAATTTGCACCAATTTGGATCATTACTGGACCAAAAATGATCATTTCTTTGTATGCAAACAAACTGGGTTTGTCGATCAGACGCTCTGAGATTTTTGAAAAAATGACTCTAACTCGAGTCATTGATTGTGACTCGAGTCGAGTCACCATCTTTCTCAACGTGACTGGAGTAGGGTTGCCATACGTCAGGTTTTTCCCTGACATGTCCTGGATTTTGGTGGCCAAATATGCGTCAGGGAGAAATGTTACACAGTGCTTCATTGTCCGGGATTTTGGAATAATGCATTTTATGAAATCTAACCGCAATGTTTTCATAGTAAGAATTATTTAGTGCTAAAGATTAAACTTTGTAATTTTTTACTGTTAAAAATGGCTAAGCGAAAATGTAAAGTTACTGACGAGATGACGGCAATACATCCATGTTTCCGGAAAGGTAAAAATGAATGGGAAGCAGAATGCTTAGTTTGTAAACCAGGAACATACATCTCGGTTTCATACAAGGTATGGCAGATTTAAAATCACATCTCAGTTCTGATTAGGGATTGGAAAACGGGATCCTGGTTTCGAGAATTCCCGAGAATTTGTAATGGTAATGGTTTATTGTTTCATATGACTCAGCCAACAAGCAGAAGCACCATAAAAGCCATCGCATGCAGTAAACTAACCATTAGCGAACATTAGAGCAAATGAAAACACAATGGCACAATAGCTGAGCAGTGTAAACAAAGAGGGGCGCTGTGTCATATAGGATTGGCGAAAGACCGTGGCGGTCATCTAGTCAACCAACCCCGTTTATCACTTTTTGACAAGTGTTGAGAAACAACAGTTGGACATCAAATAAGCATAATGAAAAGAAAAACAAAAAACGAATGAACGTAGAACATGGTGAAGAAAATGTACAGGTGAAACCGCATGCCTATGTACACAGATGAGTGGATCGAATTTAAGTGAAGGATTCTGGTGTGGTTAGAATATTTTTAGCAATATAAAAAAATTAAAAAATAGTAATAAAAAAGTAGAAAAGTTACAAAAACTAATTAATGAGGTGCAAAAGAAAACAAGCAAAACAGAAAAAAACAAAAGGTGTACTTATGCCAAAAAGCATAGAATGCGCACACAGAAAATAGGAAAAAGTAAATATACACAAAAAATAAGCAGAGTTACAGAATACTAGAATACACTGTATTTGGTTCTGGACAAAGGAAATGTTGCTAAAGTTCATAATTGGGAATATTTTTCATGTAGGAGGTGTTTCTTAAGTTTCCATTTGAAGGTAAAAGTGGTTGAAAATTTAATATCGTCTGGTATTGAAGACCATACTTTTGGGCCAATGAAGAGAACGTTTTCCTGAGGAAGAGTTAACTCTAGGTAAAAACGGGTTTTTAGAGGTTGCTCTTCTTGTGGAATGTGACTTTTTTCATTTCCCGTTTCCCGGTTTTCCCAACAAAATTCAAGGGAATACCCGGATGGTGTCAGTATGTCACCAATTTGAAAATATTGTACAAAATATTTCATTTTAAACTTTGCGAACAAAAATTCGTGTAGGCTGCCTACAGTTGTAGACCAAACATTTAACGTTGAAATTCGTAGTGGCCCCACAGCGAATGCAGTGAATTGAGTGCTGCAATGGTAGAGACAGCCCAGACTTTTGTGGTGGGCCCTGTTGTAATGGCATGATCATATTTCTCTCAAACTTTTCCATCCATATACTTAAAATAGGGAACAACTGATTGAAACCGGTTTAGTAGTCAGATCTTAGATGTCGAGCCGACTGCATGTGTGTTGTAATTATAACCAGCATAACTGACCAAGAAAATCATAACTGAGCATTCCGCCAACCTCAGTTGAGGAGGAACGTGCTTTCTCCGCTACGGGCTTGTTTGCCAACGAAATTCGTCCGTGGCTGAGTGACCAATCAGCCAATGGCCTCGGTTTTCTGCGAAACTATTACAAAAAAATGAATAAAAAGCTTGCATGCATTACTGCCTGTTTCATTTTGCTTGTGTTGTCACGTGCACATTATTTTATTTTTCCCGTTTTTTTTCCCGGGATCCCGGGATTGAGTTAAGATTTTTCCTGGTTTCCCTTCTTCGTAAAAACCGGGAAATTAAAAACCCTAGTTCTGACAAACATTGCAAAGCAGTAAGTGGAGCTTCCTGATCAAGTGAAGTGGCAAACTATTTTGTCACAACGGGATGTAAAATAGAAGATGAAGTTAATTTTTGCTGTTTTTGCTTTGAACTGTATTTATCCTATTCTCACGGGAAAGCGACGGTGACAGTGTGCTTTGGATGCATCCAGAATTTATATCACAATAAAAGTGTTTTCGTCGCACAAATTGGTTGCAGTGACTAACATAAATATATCAGGAATTGCGCCTCATCAGATGTGGTAACCCTAGACTGGAGGCGAGTCCGAGTCACCAAAATTCGTGACTCGAGTCGAGTCATTGCCTCGAGTCACGCTATCACTGCCTCATTCACACAATAAAATTTCTGTCTTGGTAGATTGTGAACTTGCAAGATAGACTTGCATGTTTAGGAATAGCCTGAAGTAAAATGTCTTTCTGTTGGCTCGGATGAAACTGCATTGCTGTTGTTGCATTGTAAAGGCACTAGGCAGGGTCATACAGTGTTGTCATGTGCATTTCAATTAAAAACAACAATATGTGAATATCGCTTGAAACAAAACCGAGAGCAGAAGTAAAACTCGCAGTAACTAACGTATCTACCAACTAAAATCATATTCAAGTGATACAGCAGTTGAGCATTGGTTGAGTTTGTGCCAACCTGACCAAGCCCTCAGTCTGCCACCCTCTTTCATCCTGCGCTGAATTTTTACTGAGGTATTAAAGCAAGAGAATATAATCGGATGTTAATCTAACAATTAGCCTGTCAGAAAAAATTTTTTTTGAAATATTTTTGAAAGCTATTATCCGGCTCCTGTAAAAACTGAGAAGTGCACTCCTGCTCCAGATACGGTTTTCATTCAGAATTCCGTCTCCGGATCTTAGAAAAATATCAGACTCCGGGTGGAGTCCACTCCGGCACTCCAGTTCCGTGATCACATCTGTTGTGCTTTGTAGCACTTATGGTCATTGTCCACTGGACAGTGTTCAGTGTCCAAGAGCCCAACCAACGACCACTCGCGCAGCAGAGGTTGCGAGAGTCACTTTTTCAGACTCCGACTCCTATCCTATTCCAAAATATTTGAATTAGAGACCGGATCCGGGTCCAGCAATTTTTTTTTTAATCCGACTCCTTTCAGACTCTGGCTTATATCATCGATCTAATCGTAATTTACCCATGTTTTACATGAGAAATGACCACACAGACCCCTGCTACTGCCGAAATTGAAAGTGACTCCGGCTCCGGGCCTGGTTTTTCTCATATTTTTGTCTCCGTGTGCGGATCAGGTTCCGAAAGAAATACGCATAATCCTGCCGCAGTCTGACTCCGGCTCTTAGGATCCAGTGTAAAGCGAAATTTTTGACTTGCCAAATTTGGGACATCAGGCCATCTGTGCATGTGCAGACCGATTTTCCAGATCAGAAATTTTGCATGCAAGCAGATAAATTAGATCTTCTGGCGATTTTTTATTATTATAATAATGTAATAATGATATTTTATTGCGGACTCATGGTCCATATCACAGACACAAGAACACAAAAAGTGGTTAGCTATACATCAGCGCACATTGCAGAAACGGTGCTAGCACATGACTAACACTGGGAGGAACATAGCAGTTTATCCTCTCCACAGCTGTATCGTCATTCGCAAAAGCACAGAAAATGGATAACCATACAGTAGGGCATTACACAACCGGTGCTAGTACGTGTCCAGCCTTGAGACGAGCAAGACCTATCAGATCGGAA
>Ga0210059_1015345_pt1 | contig 11199 bp, 11 predicted proteins | sample Ectturendosymbi2_FD_188042 | JGI IMG/M metagenome (GOLD analysis project Ga0210059, IMG submission 188042) | Ecteinascidia turbinata endosymbiont from Florida, USA - Sample 2 (SPAdes) (version 2) | ecosystem: Host-associated > Tunicates > Ascidians > Unclassified | place: Key West, Florida... | reverse complement strand
CCCCTTATAGCGGGGGGCCCGGGGCAATTGCCCCCCCCCTTAATCCTGCCCTGCTTTCAACCGTAAAGCTCGGCCACAACCTTTCTCGCTCTATCTGTATTGTTCGTTTATCGCATCGTTCTCACTTGTGTCGTCGCTTGTTCGTTTTTTTTCTGCCTTCCGTCTGCTCGTAGGAGTCATTTACTTTTTCGCCGACATGCGCTGTGTCATTTTCGCCTTGTGTGTCGTTTTTTATTTGTTCATGAGCATTCTCCCCACAATTGGCGTATATACGTTACCCTGCCGCGTGTTTCCTATTTATCTAAATGTTTTTGTTTTCACCCAAGTTTGATTGAATCTTTTCTCATTTACCCAGATTTAATTGAAGCTGTTGTACTTCACCCAAATGCGCCTATTTCACTCAAATATTTCTAATTTTACTCAAAACGTTTTTAAAGCTTTTCAGTTGACCCAAATTTGATGAAAGCTGCTGGAATTACCACATGATTCCAGTTAACGCAAGGGCAGTGTCTATTTTGCCCGGAACAGGACTTTCGGTCTGAGCCGTTTCGATCTGAGCCGTTTCGGTCTGGCCGATTTGGTCTGGCCGATTCGGTCTGGCCGTTTCGGTCACGGGACATTTTGGTCAGACTATGAAATCTTGCAGAAATCTTACATTAATGCCAAGACGAGCCGTTTGATTGAAAGCGCACTCCCTCCATCATCATACTGTAGGTTGCCAAAGGTCGAGGCATTCCACTCAAAGCGCACTCCCTTCACGATTCGCAATAGCGGCAAGCGCTGTCGGCAAGGTAGTTTACTCGGCATAAAGTTCTTAGCTGTCGTGCAAAGTAGCTGAATCAGTGGTGTCTCGGGCTCAGCCAGTCTTTGATTACGATTTATAATATTGTAAATTGCAAGCTTGATTGCTTTGTATATTTGTGCCACCACACATTTCACTGATTATGGTTGTTAACTTGGGTCTATGCGTTGAGCTTTGTTACTATTCAAGTATTTTCGTTCCATGTCTGGCCTTTCGCATTCATGTTGCAGGTGACCTGAATCAAAAACTACCGTTCGTAGCAAGCGATCTCTCGACTTCGTTCGCTCGCGCTTTACTCGGGCTCATCCGCTAGATCCCGAGCTGCTCTCTGCAATTAGGCATTTAAGTATTTTTTAACATACCGTAAAACCTCTATTTGAGCGCCACCCTCTAATTAAACGCCACTTTGATGAATTCTTCTATTTTGGAAATAGTTACGACTGAAATCTGCTTTCTACCGTGTTTCTCCAAAAATAAGACCTACCCTAAAAATAAGACCTAGCCTGAATTTCCAGAAAGATTTTAATATAAGCCCTACCTGTCACTTGATTTTCACCAGTGAATCTGTGATTACTTGCCAGTAATCACCCTGTATTCGTGTCTTTTGCTAATTATGTAAATGTGTTAGATATTTTTTCTTTTCATTAATAAATTTTATCTCAAAATTCTGACCAGCCAGTCGAAAAATAGAGCGCCACCCTCTAATTGTACGTCACCTCTAATAGAACACCACTATGGGGCAAGGGTTGAAAAATAGAGCGCCATGGCGGTGAAATAGAGGTTTTACGGTAATTCATATCAGATTAAATGTTTTTTTGAAGCAACGGATTTGCATAGAGCAGTGTTTTTCAACCTTTTTTGTACCGCGAGTCCGCGATCCATTGTAGCAACCCACTATACCAAGGACCCCCATCTAAAACTCGATCAAACAAAACGTAATACAGCTGTGTGCACAAAAAATCTACTCGCGACCCCCCAAAAATGGTTCACGACCCATCTGAGCAGTGTTCCCTCAGAAAAATGTACACTAAGCAAATGTTTGCATTAGTGCGCATGCAGTTGCGCAACCATGTAAACACGTAGGCAGTGAAGCGTGTCAAGCGTTACAAAGGCCATGCGGTGTATATACGATATTAAATCTGGACTGTTGCTAGTGCGCGAGAATGAGATTTCACTACACAAGTGGTAGGTTGGCACTGCGCATTTGCGCACCGTAGAGGGAACACTGCTTCTGGGAGTCGCGACCCTTACATTGAAAACCGCTTCCATAGAGCATTGAATGTGAATTTCACTCCAATGAACAGTTCGCATTCGAAAATGATTTCAAATGAATGATTGGCCAATTCGGGAATATGAGTGAGCCAAGTATAATGAAGGGCGGCTTACATTTTTGTATTTCTTTACTTTATCGAGAGGTATATGACGCTCAGTCTTCCCTTGGCTACATGTTGTCGACCAAACTCTCTTTGCACATTCTAGACTCTTCAGAATCATAAGCACACTCCGTGACAGGAGGTGTCATGATGAACAGGAGACAGTTGTAGTGGTAAAACGTCACTACCAGGGTTACGAATAAAGGCTAAACGTGCTAGCACGCGGAAGTATCTCAGAGGCTGAGGTAACCTGCGGCTTACAATCAAGGGCGGCTTACATTAATTTTTTATCACCATTTCGTGCGGCTTGCCATCGAGTAAATAGGGTACCTGGCAACTATTGTGACTTCTGCGTGTGAGTGGATAGGCAGTGTGACGTAATCATACTCAATGACAAGGTCACATAACTTGTCCTGCACCTGTGAATGAGAAAATAAATTGATCGAATATTTTATGCTTTAGCTTTCAAGTGATGGAGTGGCAGCACCTGGGACCATTTTGTTGCACTGTCCTTGCGCGAGGATGCATTCTCGTTTGATGTTTAAAAATACCGTTGGACAAATTAGTATTTTTGACAAAACCGGAAATTAGAATAGAATTAAAATTAGAGCACTGAAACTTTTAGGAAATTAGATTAAAATAGAATAACCGTCTTTTCGCACTAGTTCATCGAATTAGAAAACTAGAATTGTTTAGTTGTCCAAGTCTGCACTGTAAATCTATCATGCGGTTATGAGATCGTTTCTTTACGATCGCCAGCAAAGCTACCTAAAACGGGAGTAGTGTCTTGGCAAATACCTTTCTTCACGTGTTGTTTTTGAATTGTCGCTTCAGCAATAAATACGTCTTTCGTGTACATGCAAATGCACAAGCTTCGCTTGGAAACGTGATCGTCATTTAGGTTTTTATTTGAGTCCCACTGTGGGACATGAGTTGTCACGTCCAAGTCGAAAAAGAACCATTCTGCTTATAACCAGGTCGGGAACGCGTTGCACACACTGTTCTTCACTGGTTTCGCTAGGGATAGTCAAAACAGTGGCAAACGCTTGCGCGCAGCATACTTTTATACTTTTTAAATACATTTTGTAGATATACGAGATCTGTGTAGCTTGTGAAAAATGAAGCCCACTGATTGGGACCCGTTTCAAACGTTTTCTGAATTAATGATACAAGCACTTTGAAACTGTGGTTATTCCCTGAAAAATCGCATAGTTCGACCTACAAAAATAGCCACTTTTTGGCCTAGAAAAAGTAACCCCTTATTTGTGACACACAACGACTGTCGCAGACAACGTTTGGTACTTAAGCAAGGGAAGACCTTTTTGGCGCCCCCCAATTTGACTGCCCCCTCAAACGACTGGATCCGCCTGGTCTGTTAATTGATAACGTTAATAAGATTGGATGGTCCCCTCAAATAATTTGCCGTTATGTAGATGATATTTTCTGTACGTTTGATTCCAAAGAGAAGATGGATCAGTTCTTCTATAATTTAAACAAAGTGCATTCAAACGTAAGCTTCTCAAAAGAGGTGGAAGCAGACGGACAGTTGGCATATTTGGATGTCTTATTGACAAAAACTGAGACCGGGATTGAATCAACTACCTACAGGAAAAACGCTCACACCGGACTGTACATTAAATGGGAAAGCTTGTCGCCATTACAATGCAAAAAAGTATAATTCAAAGTTTATTACATCGTTCCTATGAAATTTGCAACTCTTACCAATTAATACACAAAGAACTCCAAAATATTAAATCCTGTTTTCTTATGGCAATAGATACCCGGACTGGTTTATAGACAAACTAATTAAAATATTTCTCAACAAACGTTATAAAAACACTCCTGAAAGCAAGCAGGAAAAGACGACTGACATTTGAAGAATTCTTCTTTACCTGCCCTACCTTGGCGAAACATCTCTACAACTAGAAAACGAATCGAATTGTGGAACTTTTTTAGAAAATATCTGAAAGAACTTGCTCATCTGTCTCTCATTCATAAAACACATACGATTGGAGATCATTTTAAGTACAAGGACAAGCAAGCACATCTGGAACGATGCAGTGTGGTATATAAACTTAAATGTTCGTGTGGTCATTCTTATATTGGACAAACTCAAAAAATTTGAAATTTTTCCTGGATGAACACAATCCTTTAAAATCGAACCACCAAGCTACCGATGTAGTCAAATATTTATACACATGTCCAGGTCATTTCATGGACTTTAAAAATCCTGAAATCTTGGCATCTGCTTTTAACTACCGCGAATTATTAATTAAAGAGACACTTCTGATACAAGAACAGCAACCCGAGATTAATGTAGACAATTTTCCACCCCTATATACCTCTTCAATACGTAGATTTTATGTCAAATAATTGGTTGATGCTCAGTTCTTATGTTGATACATGTTTCGCGCATTACTGCGGAGCTGACGTAGACATATCGTGCTGATTGTAGTACTGGTAATTGTTAAAATTTTTGCATCCTTCGCTTGCAGTGCTCTGTGAACGGTCTCTTGCTGCTGGTCTTGGCTTGTTTTCGTAGATTACAATCTTATGTAGGATTAGGTTTTGCTTTAGCGCTTTCTGCATATCTGTTGGTCCTGTTTTTACAGTACTTTTAGGGAATTTGACAGGGTTGGCGGTCTTGGTTTTGCTTTTGACGTCTTTTGCGTCACACTTATTTCTTGCGTCACAGAGTCTTTTGGTTTTGAATTGCTAACATTGCCAAGTGTTGCTTTATTTTGTACTGATGATGGGTTAAGAATAATCCGAAACGTCTCAAAATAAAACATGTATAGTTTTTTGAAGGCTTTTTTAGTGTTGATGAAACTATAATTTGTATTGCTTGGAAAATGACAACTTCAAAACGGCACAAATTGGTTCATAAAATATGTGGTTACTATTACTATAAAAAAGGAGTTTACCTACAGGTAATCAGATCGACAGCTAGACGACATTTTCGAGGGAGGCAACGCGGTCCCGCATGAAAATGTATATATCCATAAAACAAACCTACTAAAAACGCTAGAAATCGCGGAAATTTAACGAAGAAAACTTCTGAGCTATACGAAAGAGCTATAAATTCCAAAAAAAGATTGCAATGCCATTTGTTCTTTAGAAGAATGTAGGAAAGGCTTTAATTTCTGTTGAAGATCTAAGGCACTTGGAGAACCAAAGTCGGCATAATAAAAGATAGATTTTTGAGGGGGCACTACACATAAAAGAGGCATACATTCACGCTTTTCGGACAAACGGCCCGGGGCCCCCAAAACTAAGATGGCCTAGGGCCCTGCGTTCCCTAAATCCGACCCTGGCTATAAGTTTCCCGGAAAGTTGTTAAATTTCAAATTGAATCGAGCACTGTGCAGCGCGATTTTAAATGAAAATTCTTGCACTTACTGTCTATAGGTAGGTTCATGTTTCGGTCTCGTATGTCGTTCATATAAAATTATAACCCGCGATCTTTGCAACAAACAAATCTACTACAATAGACAAAGAAAATGATATAAAACTCATCGCTATAAATTTCCCGAAAAGTTATTAAATTTTAAATTCAATCGAGCAGTGTGCAGCGCGATTTTAATGGAAGATTCTTGCATTTACTGTCTGTAGGTAGGTTCACGTTTCGGTCTCGTATGTCGTTCATATAAAAGTGTAGCCCGTGATCTTTGCAGGTATAAAATCTACTATAATAGACAAAGAAAATGATATAAAACTCATCGCTATAAGTTTCCCGGAAGGTTATTAAATTTTAAATTGAATCGAGCAGCGTGCAGCGCGATTTTAATGGAAAATTCTTGCATTTACTGTCTATTGGTAGGTTCACGTTTCGGTCTCGTATGTCCTTCATATAAAAGTGTAGCCACTGGCTTCACCAGCGTCTGTCCCTGGCTGTGGTCAGAGGAAACGCTGCCAGCATATTGGCCTGAGTGCATGTTTGATCTGACATTAACTGTTCTTTTTTTTAGTTGCTTTCAATATACTGACCACCATCGCTGCCTGCCACTTGCCCCTGTATCAGTGTATAGCTATTGCCTTCCGAATCCTCGTTCTTTCTGTAAGTTTCATGTTGTGCAGTGTTACGTAGCGCATTGGTTTACTATCTTGCCAATCGCACAGTCTATGATGAGACTACAGCGTTGTATTATGTTCCCCATCGCTTGAAACCTCTGAGAGTTTCTGAAAATTCATATTTAATTCACAACACAGCATTTGCAAATTGTGCGAATTAATTACAACATTATTAAATAGTTTCCCGCAAACACCCATAATAGGCTCGTAGTTTGTAACTAAAATTATTTGAACGAGCTTAACAAAAAGTAATTGGGTCTTAATCACTGACAATCCTTATCATTATCAATTATTATTTTTAATGAAGATTAGAGATGTTGTAATGAAATGCAATTGTTTCCAAAAATTTGCAGGAAATCAGAATCAAGCCTATCGTTCAGTTATGAAAACACAGTTACCGAAGGAACAAACCTAAGACCGGTCAAAGCAAGTGCGCCGCGATGAACGTCTTCTTTCATTTACGCAAATTGATTGATATTGATAAACTTTACCATGAGCTTAAGTGAATTTTGCTTAAAAAGCTTGCGCAGCATGATTTTGGCTGGCCGAAATACGCATGCATAAACCTTTCTGATGTCTATTTTCTCTTTTGGTGCATTTGGCACACGTTTAGATTTTAATAACATTTTGTATCTCAATTAGGCTATAAATGTTAGCAAATGTAGACTATGGTTTACATTAATGTAATATGGTTAACATCAATAACCCACTAACCGCACTACTCTGTTGTGACAAGCTTAGCAGTTACCCGCTTTACACTGCATTGTTACCGGATTTGCACCGGATTGACTCGTAAGCGATTTCGTCGCCCTTGATTTACCTTCGTGAACGCACTTGCGAACTCGATATTGGAGCATTTTTACACTGCAAGGTACTCGAAGATTTGCTTCGTGCACCTGACCTACGGTATGGTGAAAGCTGGGGAATAGGTGAAAATGAAAACGTGAAAGCTGATTCCACTACAAACACTTGCTTTTCGTAGGTGTAGTTGGAATCGCCGAAACGTGATTTTATTTAGTGTAGTCCGAAAAATAACAGCCAGCATAGAAAATCGCAGAGAACTGCTGGGCGATAAGGTCATGAAAACCGCGTCGCATCGTAATTGCACTCTTCAAGCGACTTTAATAAAATTTGAACAGCTTCTACAGGGCAGGAAATGGGAGTTTGTTTTTACATCGAAACAAAAATACAACTTTCGTGCCGATACTTTTATAGGAAAATGTCAAATTTCAAAATTCAGTGAGAGGCAAGACTTCCCTAACCCTCCCTTTCGACGCCCATGACTTGGTAGCCATAACCTTTGGCAATGAAGCCAAAATATTTGTTTAGCAGCAGTTCGTATTGTAATGGCCAAAACAAACCTCTCTATCTTCCTATAGGCCAACCCTCGAGTTGCAGAACAACGTTGGGTGGACATAGCGGCCAGCGAACAAATGTCTAAACCAGTGCTGTCCAACTACAGGCCCGCGGGTCGCAGGCAACACTTTAGTTGACGTGCAAAAAGTTGTGACCGGCCACAGCGCTTTCAGTGGCCTGCGGAAGCATTCAGGAAAAAATCTTCAAATGTGAAATTTTGTTGAAAAATGTGTGACGTTACCTTTGCCTCAACGATTTGTTTGCTCTGGATAAAGTGCATTTGTACAAGAACAATGAATAATTCCTTTTCTGTGTACCAATTTGTTTGATTTATTTATTTATTTATTTATTTATTTTGCCGTCAAACTAGAAGGTACGGCCCACCGCCAAATTTCCGGTGTGGCACCTGTCTGGATGGCCTCTGTGTTTTTTCGGTGCCCCGACGTTCGTATTCTTGAAGAGTACATCCGGCACAATGAACTCAGTACCGCCAAATAAATCTACCTATCCGCCAAACGTGGCTTTCTCAAAGTGGCCCTCGAGCCAAATTCATGGCCCATCTCTACAATATGTAATTTTAGTTGGATCAGTCATAACATCTTTTAATGAAAATGCACAATACTACCGGTGTTAGAGATTGCAGAGCTTCCGGAAATTAGTCAGCAAAGATAGCTTTACCAAACTGAAACATTTCGCACTGAAAATGCGCTCGATGTTTAGAATTACATACGTGGGTGAAAGTACATTTTCTACGATGAAGCAAGTCAAATCTAAAAACAAAAATCGAATGGCAGACGAAACTCTGGATGATAGTCTCCGACTTGCCACCACTAACACTGGTATTGATAAAGAAAGGATAGTGTCAGAGAAGCCTCGACCACAGGAATCACACTGATAGGGCTTTGTAATAAATTGCTGTTTGCTATTGTGTAATAATTTCAATGACGCACTTGCTTATTTTCCTTTTTCTTTTTTAGTTGCAAATATTGTGAATCTGTTGTTTTATACATCATTTTATTGGAAGTGGCCCGCGAGTGCTTCGCTTACTTCAAGGGCGGATCCAGGGGAGTGTTTGGGCGGGCGATCGCCCTCCTAAAACCTAGGAAAGTAACTTTATTCACCATGATTTTGTACAATTCCGAAAAAAAGGTATTCGCGCTATACACCATTTTGGCGTCCATTATTTTTTCATAGCAGTGTTGTGAAATACACTTCATCTCTCTCGCAGTAGTGAACCCGCGAATGAGACTGGACTACCAAATATTACTGACATCGCCCCCTCCCCCGCCTAAACTTTCTGGCAAAATCCTGGGCATTCCAATACTTGCTGGCTTACTTGGCATTCAATACTTCGCCTACTTGGCTTGATGACGGAAAGTTAACCTGATTATGATTACCCATTGATGAGCAATAGTTTTTTTCATATTGCAAATCGACTAATTGGATTTTTTTTGGTGTGAAACACACTTAGGGCTACTAATTTTTGGAACAGTAGAGAGAACTTTTCAAAAATTCTTACGATTTTGTGTGTTTGAAAAATTCCAAAGCGGCTGTAGACTGTATGAGCAAACATTTGGTTTAAGGATTTTTGTATTAATTTGACCGAATTTCGCATTCACCAGAGACTTTCTGGAAAAGGCGTGGCCAATACGCTGGATCAAAATTCAGCTGCAGGTGCTGCCAGAGTCGAGAAACATTTACCACCTGCCTATCGGTTCACCATGTCTAAACTTGATGATTTATTTTTGTGGCTGATAAGCTCATTCTGCCCTTAAATTAGAACGTAGATTCCCAAAGCAGGGCCGGCGGCCCTAAGTAGCCTCGCAGCAGCTTTCTCTTAGGGCCGCAAGAGCTGTCAAGGGCCGCCAGGGTCGCGAAGTGTTCGTCTTTGCCATCAGCGTGACTTTCTTGTTGAATCAAATTTTCTAAAGCGGTCCGAAGTTTCGACTCCGAACTGCACTTTTCTTCCTGTAGTCATGACTAGACAAGACTGATTATGTTGTAATAATCTCTTTCACGAAAGCACATTGCCCCTGCTATAGAGACCGGAACAGGACTTTTCGGTCTGAGCCGTTTTGGTCCGGGAACATTTCGGTCACGACATTTCGGTACATAAACAACTGATTGCATTTGTTTATTTACATGAATATGTAGGCAGGCGAGATGTCACGCTACCTGGTGTTATACCAACTTCCTTTTTAGGAGTCATGATTGCGATTAAATCTGAATTGTAATTATGAGTTTGAAGTATTTGTATTTAATTGCAAGATGTCGATAATGATTTAATTTGCCTGCTGATGATAATGAAAATCGTATGTTAATGTTGAGTAACTGTTGGATCTTGGATCATGTTTGTATTTTTTTCAATAAAACTTTTCGTTGATTTAAGTATGTTTGCATTAAAAAGTGAACATGTAAAATTTTTGCAAGATTTCATAGCCTGACCGAAATGTCTCGAGACCGGAACGACCATGACCAAAAAGACCCGTGACCGAAACGGCTCAGACCGAAACGGCTCAGACCGAATCGGCCAGACCGAAAAGTCGTGTACCCGTAGAGACCGGTTGCAGTGGTTGACGTGCTCTGTCACCTTGGGTGGCTCGCCTCCTGACAGCGTAATTCAGTGCAGCAGCAGAGTGTAACAAATTTAGATTTGATTGTAGTCACAGTTTGTTTGTTACTCAAACAAGTGGTCTATACAGCATCTTTAACAGTAGGCCTACTTAAGTGTTTCATCGAATCGTTGTCTGAAAACGTTGCATATATCAGCGGTGGCTGGTATTAAAGCAGGAAATTCCGCGCGTTTTGATTTGAAAGAGGGCAGTTATACACTTTTCTGAGACGCATGAGTTGCTGTAAAGTTCGCCTGTGTTCTTCGCTTATTTTTGAAAGGCGTTCAGCCTTTAGTTTTTTTGTACCAGGTGCACAGCCCGTAGAATTATAGAAAATTTGCTTTGTTGTTTTACGCTGGATAGTTCGATTCAAGCAGGACCGAGTTGTAGACCAAAGAAACAGTCATACAAGAAGCAGAAACGGTCAGTGGATGGGTCCTTTTTGGAGATATTTGGAGTTGCGGACATATTTGGAAAGGCAATCTGTGTAATGAGTTCAACCGAAATCGCCGAAGAATCACTGAAACCGAACAAACTGTTGAGACACATGAATAATTACAAAGATGTGGCTTCACTCCAGTCCTGTCGCCACGGGGGTGTTTTGGTGGGCTTAGCCCCTCCAAATTGAAATATGAAACACTATATATTTGTGGAATTTTTGCCAAATTTGAATGCAAAGACCCCCCTGCACAAACGTAAAGTCCCCCTATTGACGACTTTCTCGCGACTGTTTCACTTCACTAACAGATGACGGAATGAAACGTGTTTTCAAGCAGCGCTTTGAACAACTAAGTGCCAAGCGTTCTTGAGACAACCTCTCACAAAGAAGCAACGACTTGAGTTATTTTCATACAAGGCAGCTTATATTGTTGCTAGAGAAAAGTGACCATACGTGGAGGGTGAGGTCGTAATAAAGCCTGTGCTTGAGAGTTTCGTTGAGATATTTGAAGGTGAGGTCTTTCAGAAGACAGTCAGAGATGCCGTT
>Ga0210059_1015344_pt1 | contig 11199 bp, 8 predicted proteins | sample Ectturendosymbi2_FD_188042 | JGI IMG/M metagenome (GOLD analysis project Ga0210059, IMG submission 188042) | Ecteinascidia turbinata endosymbiont from Florida, USA - Sample 2 (SPAdes) (version 2) | ecosystem: Host-associated > Tunicates > Ascidians > Unclassified | place: Key West, Florida... | reverse complement strand
AATAAACATGCACGATTTTCCACTGTTTGAACGCATTTGAAGACTTCCCTGGACGTAAGGCTAAAACTTTTATATCAGAAAATATTGCATTTGCGTCCTGAACTTGGTTAAAATGTCAACGAAAAACGAACCGGGCGCTGCCACCTTTGGTTGAATACTGTGATGATTCACTCTGATCCGCAATGTGACGACGGCTAAACTCAGGTTCTCGGCTGCTCGAGATTTAAACCGAGGATTTCAAAGGTGAAACTGTACATTCTACTACCTTCGATTTACCATTGCGTTCATAAGCATATAATGGGGACTCTAACTAACCACAGACACACAAAGAGATGCGTGCTATTGCGGAACAAGGCAACGGACGACTACCTTGCAAAGGCACGCGACCTAATGCAAACATAAAAGCGTACTCCGCACGGAGGTGTAGCCATGTACGCAACGTTGGTGATGCCCACGATGTGTGAACGTATGTTGTTTGCATCCAACAAACAAGAAAGCTTAATGAGCCTCTGTAGAAAATATGTTAGTTATGGTCTGTACGCACTTCTCCTCTTAGGTTAGGTCGCAGGCCTCAACTCTATGAAACTCAACCAGACTCCTTCAAGTGACCTAACTCTCATCGATCAAAAAAAGTAGGGGAAACCACAACTTGTCCAGTGCTTTGCCAGATTTAATCACATGTGTCAAGTTTAGCGCATTGTTTGAGGCAATCGCAAAAATTGTATGATAGATTTGTTTTTTTAATGTGTGGTTGAGAAATTTTGACCAGACCAGGTTTTGCTATTCCACTGAGACATGCACCCGATTCTACCTTCTGCAGTATCCACACTCCCATACTGTAGACCAGTGGTCGGCAATCACCAGGCTGCGGCCCGCTACTGGTCCGTAAGGAATCGGCTACCGGGCCGTGCAGAACTGTGGTGACAGCAATCAACACCACAACACGAAATGGGCTAGACAAAAGAAACACACTGCTGGTGTCACTGACTACCATAACCCACAGTTTGGAGCATCTTATTGCGACAAAACTAGCCAGATCTCTCACTGAATCAGTGACAGGATGATAAATTTGCATGCCTCAAACATTCATTTCTTTGTTGAGGGCCGGTCCACAAAATAGGGCAAGCCTTAATCCGGTCCGTGGTGCAAAAAGTTTGCCGAACCCCACTGTCGAAATCTTTTAATTTATTCTTGGTTTCCATGATTTCAGCCATTCAGTTGCTTTAGTGAATGCCTATGCATTTCCAGTCAGTGCCGGATCCAGACCAGGCGTTTGGGGGGGAAGTCAAATTGGGGGGCGCCAAAATGTCTTCACTTGCTTTATACCAAAGGTTGTCTGCGAGAATCGTTGTGCGTCACACAAAAGAGGTTATCTTTTGTAGGTCAAAAAGTGGCTGTGGTTGCTGGTCGAACTATGCTATTTATTCAAGGAATAACCACAGTTTGAAAGCGCTTTATATATTATTAATTCAGAAAACGTTTGAAACGGGTCCCAAACAGTGGGCCTCGTTTTTCACAAGCTACACAGATCTCGTATATTTACAAAATGTATTTAAAAGCTATATAAGCATGCTGCGCGCAAGCGTTTGCCACTGTTTTGGCTATCCCTAGCGAAATCAGTGAAGAACAGTGTCTGCAACGCATTCCCGACCTGGTTAGAAACAAAACGGTTCTTCTTAGACTTGGAAGTGACAACTCATGTCCCACGATAGGACTCAAATAAAAAGCATCATGACAATCATGTTTCCAAGCCAAACTTGTGCATTTACATGTAAATGAAAGACTTATTTCTTGCTGAAGTGACAATTCAAAAGCAACACGTGAATGAAAGGCATTTGCCAGGACACTATTTTGGGCAGTGGTGTGTTTAAGGGGAAGCGAACGAGGCACTTGCCTCGGGCCCCCCCTTTTTGGCGAAGCCCCCTTGATGTGTTACGCACGTAAATTTTCCTTATTTTCGATGACAAATTTATTATTCACTCATATAATGCACTACAAAGCAGATCACAAGTAAGTATTCTGCTTTCAAAGGGGCCCCCTACAGAAACTGTATTGTGCAGGTACTTTGCTTTCAAAGGGGCCCCAAAAGCAACTGCAAATTGAAGGTAATTTGCTTTCAAAGAGGCGCCCAACAGCAACTGAAATGTGTAAGTACTCTGCTCTTAAACTTCATTGAAGGAGCCCTAAAGAAACTGTAATGTGTTAGTACTCTGCTTGCAAAGGGGCCCCCGACAGCAACTGTAATGTGCAACTACCCTGCTTTCAAAGGGGCCACCAACAACAATTGTAATGTGCAAGAACCTTGCTTTCAAAAGTGCCCCCATCAGCAACTTTAATGTGGAAGTACTTTGCTTTCAGAGTGGCCAGAAACTGTAATGTGTAAGTGATATGCTGTCAAGGTGGCCCCCCAACAGCAACTGTACTGGGTAGGTACTGTCTTTTCAAAGTGACCCCGCCACCATCTCCAATCAGCGAATACTGTAAAGAAAAGCTTCAAGCCAACTTCTATACCAGAAAAATGTAGAATATCGGTTAGAATTTCTCCCACAAAATTCTGAAAAGACCCTATCAAACAAAAGCAATTAGGCCTACTTACACCAAATGATAACCTTTTATAAAAAATAGTGATTTGTTATACCAAATGATGATTTTTAGAGATGGAAGTATTTCCTATATTTTTAATTTTATGAAAATTGTACCTTAGTGAACATTTCCATCAGAAAATAAGACAACATGCAATTGTTATTGCAGGGACCGCAATACATCTTTTAATTTATAGGACATTTTCGTCTAAGTTAACTGAGTAATTTTGTATTATTGGTGTTGCGCTACAAAGACTGTTGATAAGCAAGGTCACATTCATGCTTCCTGTCACGTAGCAGAAATGGCAATTTTTGAGTATTATGAATAGGCCTACTCATTTTTTCTACAGATATTTCAGGTTTTTAGGTGGTTAGATTTAGCCTATGCTTGAAGTCACAGGTTATTTGAAGCTTGACCAGAAAATGGTTGGTTTAAGGCAGACTTGGTAGGTGATGTTTGATCTCTTTTGACAGCTCTTAGCCAGGATAATTTGAACTGTTTTTTCTTAGCACAGGTTTGATCAATTGTGTAGGCTACTTGCTGCAGTAGAAATGTTTTCGATAAGGTACATGATGATTTCCTACTTTTGCACATTTTTCAAACAACTAGTGTCAATGCAAGATGAGGGCAGCTTTGACTCATCCAGCCTCAAAGCTTTCCAAAACAAGTCTCTAATTGGATGCTTTTGCATGCTATGTTCTGGCAGTTAAAAGGATGAAATTTAAAACTAATTTAGTGTTTAAATCTTCTTGGTTGTTTTTTATACTGTCATGGTTTCCCACAAAGACATGAATGTGAACAAATTCAGGAAATCAACTACCAAGCATTTTTTCAAAGGGGGGAGGTGCGAAACTTCAAAAGGGTAAACTTTGTAGTTTATTGATGGTGAATGCAGAGAAATGGGTGCGAAATTAAAGAAGTGGGCGCGAAGCCAACTTGCTATTGCCTAACTTTTATGCGTTGCCAGCCATGTCTTCTCAACTTTCAGTGTTTTCAAAGTTGTGTATCATGAACACCCTTTTGCATTTTCTCCTTCTGCTATTTCAGTTATGCCGTAGTCTCAGGAACATCTTCTTGGGTGGCCGTACCTTAGGCAAATCTAAAGTGATCATCACGGTTGGCTGAGTATGATGACGTCATCATAGGGCCCCGTTTTTGGTCTTGCCTCGGACCTCCCCAACCCTAAACCCACCACACAGGTAGCTTTGTTGACCATCGTAAAAAACGATCTTATAATCGCGTGACAGATTTACACTGGGCCTTAAAGCATTTTGCCCTAAAATACACGTAACGCCACTCATAAAGGTAGATTTTCAATCAAGCCTTTAAATACCGTTTCACATTTTTCGACACTGGATTGCTGATGTGAAGAAAAAAACATCAATCCCACAAGACCACGTTACTAACAAAAGTTGTGACTCTTTTCAACAGAAGTGGAAACAAGCTGGCTGACCCCTCAAAATCGCAATAAATACCTCCAAAGTCAAGCTCTAGTCTCCCCGAGAAGTCATTTTTCAATTCATTGTATACTATTACGAAGTGCCAGAAGAAGCTCAAAGCCACCCCCAATGCTGTTGATCTGGCGATGGATCTGCTTCTATCCAGCCAGGCCAGAAAACACAGAGGAGAATCAGCCTATCACCAATTTAAAACCACAAACCTTCGCCAACACCACCGTCACCGGTAAAAAAGTTAAAGATTCATCAGAAGATTACTTTTTCCTCAAATTTATATGATGCAAGCGGAATTATCTAACAACCACCAAACTAAGCATTTTTCTGTCAGTTGCAGATTGCGCTAACCATGCCAAATTTTCATTTTCATGGCCAGCGTGAGTTGTCTACGGGTTTGCAATTGCAACATAGGGTTCAAAACCACACAGCCATCACTAACTGTTGCCTGACGCGTCGCCAGGTGGGGTAAAAGGCGCCGTCTTTCCACCAGTTTTGGACTGCACATATTCAAGTGTTGAGCAAAAATTGTTATGACCACGTAAAACCAATTGTTCAATCCACTAAGCTGTAGATAACTAGTATTTGGCCAAAGTTTCTGAGTCAAAGCTATAGGCGTACAAAGGGGGGTGGGTGATTCGGACAAGATTAAAAAAATGCAGGAAAAACTTTCCGATATTTTTGGGCAAGTTTCCGAAACAGAACCATCGCCCTGTGAAATTCTCCTATTTGCTTTTTCCTCAAAGTGTCGGAAAAATTCTGGCGAATTGAAATTTTGCCCCGTCTATTGGCCAAGGTTACCGTATGCCTCTGGTTGGAGCTGTGTACCATGATTTGTTGAGGCGCGTCGCTGCGCGCTGCAATCAGGGGCATAACGACGAGGGGCAAGGGGCACAATTCTCCGGGCGCCGAATGACTGCAGGGCGCCGAAAAGTCCTAAAAATGTCACACGAACTTCAGTACAATACATTTGCTTCCGAAATACCTCAGGTTCCAACATAGGGGCGCCAAACTTGCATCTTGGCCCGGGGGCGCCATCTAACTTCGTTGCGCCCCTAACAGCAATTCAATACTCCTGTAGTGGTACCATAAGTACCACTGCATGAAATTCAAGAGATTCGCCTAAGTCCAAGGGGACAGCACCAGAAGAAAGTACCTGGTGAAAGGCGAAGCTCAAAATGCCTCGATCTAAAAAGACGAGGGAAGCGCTTCTTTGGTCAAATCGATAGGGGCATCGATAACAAAGCAATTCGGCTTTAATCACTTCCTCTGGTTGGGAGTTCGAACAGTAAGCGGGGCAAGACCGGGTGTTCCGCTTCACTCCTCTGCGTTGTACATGCATATGAAGTGCGGAGTTGCATAGTTACGTAGGTCATAATTCTTTGAGCTAATCGAGCACGTTCAATGCATTTTTGTCGCATAGCGGTAAGTTGTTTGCTAACGTAAACATCTGTAGCTTTTTACACGCTGCATTATGGTTCAATCAGCAGGGGTGTAACGAAGGGGCAAAGGGGCGCAATTACCTGGGCGCCAAATCACAGTGGGGGCACTGAAATACTGCGGGGGCGCCGAATGGTTGCGGGGAGGCAAAAAAATCAAAACAATGTCACACGTACATTCTTCAATACAGTACATTTGCTTCCGAGAGACCTCAGGTTCGAATATGGAGGCGCCAAACTTGCACCTTGCCCCGGGCGCCATCTAACCTCGTTACGCCCCTGGCAGTAATTCACAACTCCTTTGCGTTGTCCATGTATATGAATTGAGGAGTTGCACAATTGCATATTTACGTAGGTCATAATTCTTTGAGCTAATCAAGCACGTTTACTGCATTTTTGTCACATAGAGGCAAGTTGTTTGCTAACGTAAACATCTGTAGCTTTTTACGTGCGGCATTATAGTTCAATGAGCAGGTGGGTAACGAAGGGCAAGGAGCGCAATTACCTGGGCTCCGAATCACTCTGGCGACGCTGAAATACTGTGAGAGCGTCAAAAAATCCCAACAATGTCACACGAACATTCTTCAATACCGTACATATGTTTCCGGAAGACAGCAGCATCGAAAATGGGGGTGCCGAACTTGCATCTTGCACCGAGCGCCATCTAACCTCGTTACGCCCCTGTCAGTTTGGAGATTAGTTCCGTCAAGAAACCCATCCACTCACTATTATGTTGCAAAACTACGATGTAGACAAACTGCGGACACACGAACTGCACTGGCAATAGTCCTGAAACTGGGTTTTCGTTTTCATTTTGGAGGCTTGTAAAATCTTGAGTCGGTAATAAGTTTTCCAAATTGCATTCCCATTTTTACTGCTACCTTTCCTTTTCCTTTCAAGGCGGTCATCAGGCATTAAAGAATAAAGTTGTAACAAAACAGACCATTTTCGTAAAGTAGCAGCAATCGACAACTGCGAACGCGACTGCGTGTGTGAAGGCTGGCCAGTTCTAACGCGGCAAAGAAAAAACTAAACAGTGTAACTATTACGAAACAATAGCATCATTCACGCTATTCGATAAGAGGTTGGGTAAAGTCCGGCACATAAACCCTGGCGTTTAACTAAGCAAAAAGCATTGTTCATTTTAGAGTATTTTTAAATCTGTTTCTACTTCCATGGGCACCAAAAAGGCGCGCATTTATGGCAAAGGGGCGCCATTGAAGGGGGCGCCACAGAGGTTTTGGGGGGGCAGTTGCCCCAAACTGCGGTCAAAGCACTTCCGCCACCGCTCTTTAGCGCTTCGTCATGATAGGAGGCGGGGTGCAGAGGGTGCAAGCGCACCCCCAAAACCTTTGATATGTCGAAAAACTGCCAGAGTGTTTAGCTAGCTAGCTGTACACTGACCCAGGGTTGCCAGACTAGCCTTTTTCAAGTTGTTTGGCCTAAACAATTTTTGTTGTCCTTTTGGCTTTTTTTGGCCTAATCTCAAGTTGGCTGGCCTCAACAATTTTGTTTGGCTTTTTGGCTCTTTTTTGGTCTGTTTTAAGCTGAAATAGGTGCTTATGAAGAAAATATTGCTATTCCATTTTTGCCTGAAACACATTTGCAAAATGTTTGTGATAAATGCTATATCAGACGCCCGCATTCTGATATTAGTAATATTTGAGGAATGCTGGATTTGAAATTCAGTTTTTGTGTAATCACTGGAAATGTGTGCACTCACTGCATTGTGTAGTGTCTATTGTGTTGTAAGCATTAAACAGACTCAACGCTTGCAGACAGGTCTGTGTCTTTGCGATAGAAATGCGATAATTACGTCAAAGTGGAAGGGCTGTTATGATTTTGATCGTAAGTACAGGAGTGAATGGGAGAGACTTTTGTGCAGAAAGCTGCTGGTGGATCAGTATACAAACAGTGGCACCATTTTAGCCAAAGTGTGCAATTTCACAAACCATGAAAAGACAGGGAAGATCAGTGCTCCAGTCAGTGCCAAGCAAGATTTAATCTTAATTTCAAAGAAAATGTTTTTTGATATTTTTAATTTAGATGTTTTTGTGGCAAAGGAATGGCAATACCGCAAAAAAGTTTATTTTTTTGGCTTTTAAACAGGCGGTTTGGCCTTTTTCTGGCCGCGTTTTAGCATTTGTTGGCTTTTTATTCAAATTTTCATCTGGCAATCCCAAATTGACCTATAGCTCAAAACGTAGGAACGTGACTCGGAAATAAAGATATAATATACATTTATCCTAACTTTTTGTAACGTTGCGACAATGGTGACCAAAAAATCCAAAAGATATTTTTTCCGTGACTCGTACACTTTGTGCTTGTGCTGAATGCATTGATTCTTAAGTCATCTGATTTACTTCAGTTTAACTATACCCACAATGCAGCAATGTTTTCATTCAAGTGCGAAACATTTGATTCACAGATGGGCTGCATCACTCCTAGTTTTGTTGGACATTCTTTTCGTGTTAGAAGTGAAACTTGGTACTTTTTTACCAATTCACCGTTGTGCATTTGGATTTAATCTCAAATATATTTTTGTGTTGTTTAATGCAAGTAGAACTCTTAGAATGAATCTTTTGATATGGTGCATACTTATAAGTCTGGCCGGTATTTTTCGGGTCGGCTCTGGCTTAAAGTTTGTCAAAATATTTCGGGGCTGCATGCAAAACTTTTTTATATCATTGAGAGCAACGACTTTTTTCTTTCGTGACGTAGATTTGTTGTGCTCAACGCGGTAACTTCTGTGAGTGAATTGATTGTGATTTTTGTTCAGGTGATACCGTTTGCAAACACAGCTGCGTTCTTTTATTATCTGCTGGAATTAGTCTCACACTGTTTTTGAGAAGGCGACAGCGGTGAGGAAATTAGCACGCGATGGCGTTGCGCCGAAAATATCAGTCAATCACACGATTCTTGGCTTGTTTTAAAAAGTCTATGAGCCGGCTTTTCATATCCATAGAGCTATCCTCCAACGTTTCTTTTATGCCTATAGCGCCATCGTAGATAGTTTCGTGATAGTTTCTTTTTTGTTGAGAAACAATATATTCCGCAGTATTATCTTTGACTAACATGCTACGTTTGTGCAAGATTACACCATTGTTTTGGTCAAGGTGGTAGCTATTTTCGGTGTGATAAACCGTGTAGTCTACCTGCAACTACACCTGCACACAACGTTTTTTATTACTCTGCTATTGCTCATATCTTAACTCCCTCGCTAAAGTTGACTTTCAGGCCTGCATCGGGCTTCAAAAATACATGTCGGGCTCGGGCTCGGGCCGGGTTCAGGCTTCAAAATGAGGCCCTTTCACAACTCTGTGTGGGTATGTACGCAGGAGCCAACAAGGGGAGATTGAAAGGGTACATCTTGCACCCACCATCCGTAAAAATAGATTGAAATCATTTGCCAAATGTTTTTTTCTGCTGATAAGAGGATATCAATGGAGATTTTGGTAGGGGTGAGGCTGTATGCATGATACCCAGTATCATTAAAAATATTAGTAACTTATTCAAATAACGGAAATGTGCAAGAAAAATATTTGTCGTCTTTGTAACGTTAAGCGACTTGAACAAGATGTCAAATCGCGCTGTAACCCACACTTCTTATAAACTGCATGAAAACTGAAGTGTTCTACTGTAAGAGTGACATACACATGTGACCACTAACCAATGCGATTCAGCATTTTGTGCACTCCAACTGACAGCCCAATTGATTTGTTCTACTATATTGGTGTGCTTGTTTACATCCAAATACGATATTAATGGAAGCAGGGTGAACTACAGTACCGTGTCCAGCAACAAATTTAAGTAAATTTATATGTAAATCATCTGCAAGGACAAAGCAAAGCGTGAATAGTGTTGGTCTTAAGCACCTCTAAAATAAGATTGGGAATACATATATATAAAACGCCATTTCTGCATCGACCCGATGACTATATTGGTTTCACACCAAGCTGTCCTCCCACATTTTACAACAAAATTGCGCCCATGCTGTTCACTAATGGTTGAAAACAGTCTTTTGCTAAACCCCCCATCCCAAAACTAAGTCTCGACAAAAGAGCTGGTTTTGTCTTCGGCAAAAGCTTCGCAGAGATTTGCTTGAAAATCTAACTTTCTCACATTATATACAGTAGCATTATTAAATTATACGCTGTCTGTTTTTGATTACGTAACAACCAACGTTACAGCAAAGTCAGTTACATTTCTGCATGGAACAAATCATGGCTGTACTGTGGCCTCACATGTGCAACTGTACTAATCTCACTGTAACAAGAAAATAACTTTTCTAACAATACACCACACAGGGTAAAATGTTGGAAAGAAGCAGTTAAACATCTTTTACGGTCTCCAGAAACCTGAAAATTTCTAAAAATTATTTTATCGAAGCTAAAATTTACAAACTAACAGAATCAGTGATACCACACCAAACTCTGCTTCAACATGAACTTCGCTACATGTGGCCTACCACAAAACATGAAGAGCTCTTCACACAAAATGTGACAAACATCACTTTTATCTTTGAAGCCTCTCCAAATACAAAGCCTAAAGGGAGAAAGTGGGTGGACATGCCATATTATGTCCCCCCGTCTGAAACAGTGGGGGGACACGTCCCCCGTGTCCCCAACCAAATGGCGCCCATGCGTGAAAGTATCGTTCTATTACCTGAGGACATAATTCTATGCGTATCCACTGAACCAGCAATGCCAGCGACGTTTGATAGCAGGGAATGCGTTGAAATAGAATGAAGCAAATTTCCAAAAATCTTTGCTAAACGCATGGTCTCTGAGAAGATCCAGCCTACTCGTTTCTTGAGCTTGATTATTACTTGTAGAATAACTCATAACTGATAACGCGAACGTAGGGATGCTGACGCGGTTCCACGCGTGGTCCATGCCAGATCGATTTCCAACAATTAGCAAAAAAAACGACATTTTCCGTGCAACAGTGCAAGTTGCTTGCATAGAATGGCTGCAGTAAATCAGCTCCGCATATGCGCTATGTCTAGCTTAACCAAACGCGGTGAGAGCTTCACAACATGTTAAGACGCCACGTTTCCTTGTATGACGCACACTTCCGTTGTAGTTACATCACCAGATATCCTTGTTCAATTACATTAAACGTATTGAGCAGTGGGCGTCATTGCATGGCAAGTAAGTCTTCTGCGAGTGGTTTCGTCACTGCGTGGAGACCAACTTATTCTCATACATCCATTTTCACACTTGGGTATCCCGTGGGGAGGGTTGCAGGGACCAGGATAACCATTCCACCTTGTTTTGTTATGCCAGCGAAAAAAACATTGACTTGCTCCTTGGTAAATCAGTTCATTTCCTTGATTTTATATCTATATCTAACATGTTACACGAAAAGCGGAAGTGCTAAATAGCCTTATAATAAATACTACGGCCAAAGCAAACGATACAACTGACATCTTGCAAACGTTTCGATAACAACTGTTATCATCTTCAGTGCATAGCAATAGAACTGCAGTGATCTTGCTGCAGGTTCTTATTGGTTAATCAGGAGAAAAGCGCTGTAAAAAAGGAAAAAACGCAAAAGGCTGTTTCGGTAGTGACGTAGTGGCGCGAAGCATACGTAGTCACATGACTCAGCTGGATACGCGCCAATGGTGATGGCACGTGACGTCACGATAGAAGCATGACGGCCTGCTACACGTTAAAAATGCATAGAGGCATCGACGGGATGTTTGCATTCAGCTCCGGTTT
>Ga0210059_1015343_pt1 | contig 11200 bp, 9 predicted proteins | sample Ectturendosymbi2_FD_188042 | JGI IMG/M metagenome (GOLD analysis project Ga0210059, IMG submission 188042) | Ecteinascidia turbinata endosymbiont from Florida, USA - Sample 2 (SPAdes) (version 2) | ecosystem: Host-associated > Tunicates > Ascidians > Unclassified | place: Key West, Florida... | reverse complement strand
TAATGTAGTATTTGCATATCATGATCTTGGCAGTGGGCCTCATACTGAGACTTTCAGTCTTTTCCAGATACCAGTAAAGTGATACAAGTTTTTCAGATTCAAATCCAATCTAAAAATTGTATTGCAAGGTATAATGCAAATACGAAAACCGAACATTGTTTAAATCCAAATTTATGCCAATGTTATTAGCCTAAGCCCATGTGGCGACGTGATTACGCCACATATAACGTTGAATTCGCAGCAGCAATAGAAGAGTGAACCTAGTTAAATGTGTAATCGCAATTGCTATTATGCTGAGGAACATCGGTTCGACTGTTTCTTTGGTTGGCTCAGGGCGACGCAGCATTGTGCCTGCAACAAATGGCTCCCAACGTGTCGGTGGCTGCAATCCACTGTTAACCTGCAGTCTTACAGTAACCGGCAGTCCCAAAACTAAACCGAGAGTTGCGAAGAAGTTCAAAAAAAAATAATGAATTCCAATCCAAATCTTGTTAAGCAAAAATGATATCATTCAAGTCCGTCAACTTATTGAAATGTCGCAAGATTCAAATCCAAGTACATGTTCATCTCTGGTCATTTTCATGTAGGTATTGGGCATGCGAAAGACAAGAAGTATATTTCTTGTGTTGCCATCAAAAATCTCGAGCGGCAAGTGCGCAAAGCTTCAGCTGTGGCAGCAAGCACCACTAGAGATCACCCTACGAGATCACTCTATTATTGCTTGTTCACGTCACATATATTTGTTTCTTGCTCTTTGTGCGCATCCCGTTCGTGGTAAATCACACTTTCAATGCAACACCAACTGAGAAGTTGCAACAACATCCCCCCTTTTTGCAATGAACAGCACCTATCTCACGTTCTTCCTGTGAAGGTTGCACCTGCCACCACTCTCAGATCCAAGTCAAAGCACCACTTTGTGGTGATTGCAAGTGCCGAGCAGCAAGTGCGCAAAATTCACACTGTGTCAGCAAGCAACAATAGAAATCCCACGTCGTGCTCATTGTATTTGTGCATGTTTGCACCACAATTCTATGGGTGTTGTTTCTCAGGAACATCCTGCTCATGGTGAATCGCACATTCAACACAATGCTAACAGAGAGGTTGCAACACTTGCTGCAAAGTTTTGCTAGACTTTTTGAAATGACTGAGAGTAAAAGAGACAAGTAAAATTCAGACTGAGAAAACTTAGATATAAATAACCTACACACAAACTTGCTAAAACAATATTGAGCACCATTTTCTAACTCATCAGCCGACATCTCATAGCATGTTGGGCACCTTTTTCTAACTTATCGGATGCCATTTTATAGCATGTTGGGTGCCATTTCACAGCAAAGAAAATGTCGTAGAAAAAATGTGAAGATTCATGTGACTCGACATTGACTCGAGCTTGCAAACCAATGACTCGAAGTGACTCGACATTTTATGTGACTCGAGTTGACCAAGTTATGACTCGCTCTGACTAGACTCAAAAAAATTTAAATGACTCTGACACGATTCCGACTCGAATGGCTTGTGACTTTGACTCGGAAAATGACTGCAGGACACCATCAAAATCTCCAAACAATCCTAAAATAAACATCATCAATTGCATTCATAACAACATCAACCATATTTAATTAATGTATGAATATACAGAATAAAGCTCACTCAAATACAGTAGTAAAGGTCTCAAAACTGTTGGTGTTTACAAGGAGTCACCATTGAAACAGCAAAACAAAAACATGTAAACACCAAAACAAAAATAATAAAACTCTGATGCTGAGTTTGCAACAAAAATTTATCAACTCTGTTCCAGGGTTTTTTAAGGTGTTTTAGGGACCCGATTCGGGTCCCTAGAATTGAAAATCGGGTCCCTAGAATCAGAGAAATCATCATCGGGTCCCTAGAATCAAAGAAAATCAGGTCCCTAGAATCAGAGAAATCGGGTCCCTACAGGTTCATATCGGGAACCTAACATTTTCCTGAAAAAGACCTGCTCTAGTCATAAATCTGCCAAACCGACATGACATTTCAACTTGTCAAAAAAGGCCAAAAAAGCCAAATTTCTTTTGGTCTTTTATGAAAAATGAAGAAACAAGGATTGAAAAAGGCCAAAATTACAAATATCACCTCATAAAAGCCGAAGTGGCAACACTGAAAGTGAGAACACATTTTTTGATATTTGTTTTCTTATTTTGCAATATTAGAGAAAAATGAGAAAATGAAGAGTTACAACAAATAAAGGAACGCAATAAAAAAATAAAACAAGAATACAGGAGCACAAATATTAAATCCAATGCATGTTTTGAAATATTAATTAAATATCAGAGGTGGCCACCGAGCCGGAGTCGACTAGACGGGATCGTGCGTGTTTGCAACCGGAGCCAAAAATTTGTGACAAACCAGACCCGGATTCGTAGTTACTATTTAGTTTCGGTAGTAGTGAGAATCTTCGTGGTCTTTATAAATATCATTTCTTAACTGCAAGCATTACTGAATTTCAGTTTCATTGCAGAGGTGGCCAAGGATCCGAGTTCGAAAGTCGATTCTAGCAGGGTTCTGCGTTTTTTTCGGTGTTGGAGCCGGTGTCACGTGAAACTTTGACCTATCATTGTTTGTCAGTGGTTTTGTTTCTCAGAAAAGGGAATAAAATTTGGCGATTACTTTTTTGATGTGTGTAGTGCAAATTAAAACTTTTTGGTTAGATATCAGATACGCACAACAAGCTACAGTACGGGAATAGCTATATCCATTGAAAATATTCGACTTCGTTTTAGACATAATTTCTTTTTCTTTTTCAAACCCTAACCCAAATCCTAACCCGACACACTTACCAAAACAACGAACTCTAAGCCCTAATCATAAATTTTCTCAGCGTATTTGTTATGTAGAATACTAATCTGTGCATACGCAGATGGCGTGAAGCAGAGATGAGCACGGATCAGGACTGGATCGGACTGGATCAGGACTGAAGTCAATTTTGGCCGGATAAGGACTGGATCGGACCACAATTTTTATGAAAATTGGCGGATCAGGACTGGATCGGAGAAAATATTTTTTGTTTTAAAGTGATTATTCTGAACGTATCAAAAATTTTAGTTGTGATCCGATTTTCCAGATTTGCTAAATGCCAGTGTAATTTTGCCATCAATGACAAAAGCTCTGCTGGGACTATTTTGCCATTCGAACTGTATCCACCTTTGCCCACATATAACGTTGAGTTCTAGTAGTAACGTGGACATAGTTGAGTGGTAAGTGTCTAGGCCAGTTGCTCAAGTGTTCGTTGGTTCTGCTCTCACCATTTCCTTTAGCTTAGCTCGAAGAGATCACTCCTTTGATGTGAATGCTTTTTATTATGTAGGCTACTTTTTCAAAAAGTTTGGGGTTTAGGGCAGTGGTTATCAACCGGGGGATTGTTTTGCTTCTTTCTAGGGTCTCGGTATCTTCTTATAAATATATTCATAATTACTTCCACATTTTAAACTTCGTGCATATGATAGAACCACTTTTTGTCGTAGTCAAAATAATAGGATAACCTTGCAGTAGCGCAGTCAATAATTTGTTCGGGATGGGTCAGTCAATGATGTCGTCAGTCACTGACGTCGTCTTGAGTCCGACTGTCACTTCCATTTATTTTCTAACAGCTAAAAATTGATACAAAGTACCAGCAAAGATCTCAGCAATTTTGTTTCGGTGGAGGCCATGGCCTCTTCGGTCTCATTCTGGCTGCGCTACTGTTACCTGCAAAACTGATAGCCTACTGTTTCATTCAAAATTGTTTTAAGTGTGATTACAACCATTACAGTGCTATTGCGTTCGGCAACAGACGATTAACTTTGTGAGCGAAGAATGTGCTGCGTTTGTAAATTAGATATCTGACTGCTGTAGCTAACTTGGGAGTTATTCTACTTTTCAATAAGTCGGGCTAGGGAGTTATTTGCAACGGTACGGGTCTCCCTCACTGATGCTGCCATGTGCATCAATTTAATAAATGGTTTTCGTTAAGCATAGTGATATCGTACGTTATTTTTTAGACATTGTGATTTTCTATTATGCAAACACAACTGCATTTCCTATGTCTGACTGGAAAATTTCGGAAGGGGTCGATAGGTTGAATTGAATTGCAAAATGGGTCGCTGCTTGAAAAACGTTGAAAAATTACTTGTTTTGGGCTTACATTTAGGGGTTACGTTTACGGTTTAAGTTTCAGGTTTAGGTTTTGGGTTTACGGTTTAAGTTTCAGGTTTAGGTTTTGGGTTGGGTTTAGGTTTTGTGTGTAGGTTAATCTGAGTTTAGGTTTTGGGTTTGGTTTCAGGTTTGGGATTTTCGGTCATGTTACAAGGACTTCATGCTAATCCAAGTGTATCCCATATCGTCCTTGTCATTTGACCAATCCAAACAATCGGATTCTCCTAATGGCAAAATAACTCCAGCAGTGCTTTTGGTTTATGAGGCAAAATAGACACTGCCTTGTTAAACTTTGGAAATGCCAAAAGGCTGTGTCTACTTTGCCTCATGAGGGAAAACGACTCCTACAGCTATATTGCCTTAAACCAATAATATTTGGCTGAAGGCAAAATAGCTTCAGTGGTGCTTTTGCCTCATGAATAAAAATAAAAATTCATTATTTTACATGGGCGGATCAGGACTGGATCCGACTGATGATTTTCAAAAATTTTGTGGATCAGGACTGGACTCGGACTGAAAAGTTTCACAGTCCGCTCACCTCTAGCGGGAAGTCAGAAAATTCGCAAGTCAGAAATTTTGCTTGACACTGGTTCTGGTTACCTCTGTTGCATCGATGGTTGTCAGAGTTTGCACAGGAGTCGCATTGGCCAATTTCAAAAATTTCCCACCCGGATACGAATCCAGGTTCAAAAAGTTGAAACAGGAGTGTAGTCGGAGTTTGAAAATATGACTCTGACCAGAGATTAGGAGACTGTGAAATTTTTCAGTCTGAGTCCAATCCTGATTCGAAAAAAATTAAATATGCTCCAATCCTGATCTGCAAATTTTTGAAAATCATCAGTCCAATCCAGTCCTGATCCGTCCATGTGAAAACATGTATTTTGATGTTGCCTCATTAGGCAAAAGCACTTATAGAATTATTTTGCCTTTAGCCAAATGCAATTGGTTTAAGGCAAAACAGTTCTAGCTGTGCGTTTGCTTCATATGGCAAAATAGACAGAGCCTTTTGGGATTTCCAAAATTTAACAAGGCAGTGTCTAGTTTGTCATCGGAGGCAAAAGGACTGCTTGAGTTATTTTGCCATCAGACAAACCCGATTTGTTGAATTGGTCAAGTGGCAAAGACAATACGCTTGAATTAGCGTATGGTCTTTGTCACTTTTCCTATGACCGTAAACCTAACCCTAAAGCTACAGTAGACTTAAAACTAAAACCTAAGCCCAAAACCAAAATCCCAAACTTAATGCGAGCACCGAAACCATGCAAGTCCAAGCGAAATTGCTTACTGAGCCAAAAACCATCTTTGGGAGAGCCGCCCACTGAAGGACATATTAATGGGGCTGCACATTGAATGACTCAGTTTGATCTTAGCAAGACAAATTTAGTTCATGTTGATGTACTGAAAGCGTTCAAATCTTAACTGCAATGAAAACGACTGTTTGGCACCCTTAACAAATCTGTAAGTGTGATTCAAAAAACAACTTGCCAGTGGAAAAAGGGTAGAAATGAGAAATCTAGTAAATTGTTTTTCACCGAGGTGTCAAGTGGACATATGGAAATCTCCCAGCATGCAGTAGCCAACAGACAGGTCAAAGCGGCATTGATAAATACCTGCATAAAAATGTCAAATTTAAGATTATCAAAATAACGACCGGTTGTCAGCATGTAGGTTACAGCGAAAACCGAAACTGGGCCACACAAAACGTTTGACTGGGCCACATGCGACCCACAGGTTGGACATAGCTAATCCTAATCTAAACCCAAAACCTAATCCAAAAATCGAAAAACAAAGCCTTAACCTAAACACAAAACCTAAAACCCTAAACCTAAACACAAAAACCTAAACCCAAAAACCTAAACCCAAAACCTAAAACCACCGATGGAGTCTCGAGACTTGGCCTCGGTCTCCTCGAGACTCGTCTCGGCCTCCAAGGGTACAGGTCTCGAGACTTTATTGCAAAGAAATGGTACAGTGAAATTTCTATAATTCAACATTATTTTGCTTTTTGTATTTGCAGGCAAGAAACAACCAAAACAAGTTGGAAACATGCCAGAAATTTGAAAAAATACAACTTAGTGATGATGACATTTTTTGAAAAAGTTCGGCAAAATGCAAAATTTTGAAGTTTCGAGTCTCGGTCTCGAATTTCAAGTCTCGGTCTCAGGATTTTTTATGACGTCTTGGTCTTAAAGTTTTAACCAGGTCTCGTATTCGAAGGTTATGGTCTCGAGTACATCACTGCCTAAAACCTTACACATAAACCCAAAACCTGAACCCAAATCCTGAACCCATAACCTTAACCCACAACCTGAATCCATAACCTAAACCCAAAACCCTAACCCAAAGCCTAAACCTAAACCCAAAACGTAAAACTCTAAACCCAAAACGTAAATACAAACACCTAAGTCCAAAATCTAAATCCAAAACCTAAGCCCATAACGTGAACCCAAAACATAACCCAAATCCTAAACCAAAAACCTAATCCCAAAACCTAAACCCAAAGCCTAAACTCAAAACGTAAAACTCTAAGCCCAAAACCTAAACCTAAACCAAAATCCAAAAGCTAAACCCAAAACCTAAATCCAAAATCTAAACCCAAAACCTGAACCGAAAAGCTATACCCAAAACCTAAACACGAAACATAACCCAAAACCTAAACCCAAAACCTAATCACAAAACCTAAACCCAAAACCTAATCACAAAACCTAAACCCAAAACCTAATCACAAAACCTAATCACAAAACCTAAACGCAAAGCCTAAACCCAAAAGCAAAACCATAACCCACATCCTAAACGTAAACGCTAAACCCCCTAAACCCGAAACGTTTTGAATAAGTGCATAAAAAGTGTCCCGTCAAAGGTGTAATCTCTACTAGATAATCTAAAGCAAATCGTGAAAGCAAAACTGACGACCACTCGCACACCAGGCATAGATGATAGACCAGGGGTCACCAACCTTTTTGAAACTGAGAGCTACTTCTTGGGTACTGATTAATGCGAAGGGCTACTATTCATGGGTGGCGGAACCATTTTCAAAGTGGGGGGGCACACATGCACGTTAACTATAGAAAAATTTTGTGGTTTGGATTAGCAATTGTGACGTCACAGATATTGAAATATGACGTCATTACCTATACACCAGATGAAGGTCTAAATTACATTATTTTATACCAAATTACACCACTATGAAAACGTATCAGTGAACCACCTGAAATTCAAAATAGGCTGTTATATGAGCGACCCAGGCCAACAGCGTCACTCTGGATCATCGTACGATTTATTCTGACTGAATAAAACCGTTAGACGTTTGCGTTACTGAAATTTCCATTTGTTTTCCATCTAGCTGGCATTGTCGTTGCTCTGTGGTATTCGTTACGTAACAATAAATGAGAAGTTCTCATGATAACTTCTCCATTGTTGAGGAACGTACGTCCCAGAGCAATGATAACGCCAGTAAATCCTCTGCTTGAGGTTCGTTCATATTAGCCCGAGTTGCTGGACAATTTATCGTTCGTTTTAAATTACTCAGGAAATGGGAACTGTCCACTGGATTGGATTGGACTTCAAATCCAATGTTCTATACAAATCCATTGCTTCAAAAAACATTTATTCCGATATGAATTATTTTTTAAAAAATACTTAATTGCATAGGGCAGCTCGGGTTCTGCTAGACGAACCCGAGTAAAGCACGAGCGAGAAGTCGAGAGAATGCCTATTACGAACGATCAGGGGCGGGGCGACTGGGGCGATTTTCCCCCCTAAAACCTATGAAAGTAACTTTATTCACCATGATTTTGTACAGTTCGGAAAACAGCTTTCGCGATGTAAGGTCATTTTGCTGTCTACTGTTTTGTCACAACAGTGTTGTGACGTTATCTTCATTTCTCTTACAGTAGTGAACCCGTAATGAGACCTCGGCCTTTCTTGAATTTTCGTGAACTGTTACGCTCTGTTTAATCCAGAACCGTCGCCAGGAAGTCTTCACTAAGGGGGTTTTACGTTCGTGTTGGGGGCTTTGATATTGAAAAATTGATAAAACCTCAAATGATTTATAGTGTTTCATATTTCGATATGGGGGGCTTAGCACTTTGTTTGGGGGGCTAAGCCCACCAAAGCCCCCCGTGGCGACGGGACTGCTTTAATTGCGTGGTTTCACTCTGGCACTCGTTCATCGCGCACGTGTGTATCTCCAGAGGAAAAGTGTCTTTGTTAGACCGCTGCCAAACGCAGATTTTCTTAGCAGTGACTGGTTTATGAGGCTCTGGGAAGGTCAGCCTTTTAGCTTCGAATATTTTTGGTAATATCGTTGAAACTAGCAGCAGTTCATGTGTTTTTCTTTACTTGTTTTCAAGTGCCAACATTTCGCCTGTAAGATTTATTTTACATTTACAGGACTGATGATGCGTTGGAAAACGCGAAACTAGTTTCCCCGTCAATAAACTGTGACTGATTTACTTGCCGCCATCTTTGTGGCCTATAACTATGAAAAATAGATACGCCTGCAAGTTTTAATCGTCGCAGAAGAATGAAAGCAGAAAGCAGGCAGATTCCTCAGAAGCTTGCCGCAAGGCTAAAGTTTCTTTGTTGACTACGAAATATTACTGAAATCGCCCCCCTGACCTTACTGGCTGGATCCGACCCTGCGAACGATATTGTTTTATTCAGGTCACCTGCAGGCTACAACCTGAACGCGAAAGGCCAGACATGAAACGAAAATATATGAACAGGGAATAAGTGCAAAGAAAAGAGTTCGAGTTAACAACTTATCGAAGTGGGACCGTGGGTGGTGGCACAAATATACAAAGCAAGCTCGTGTTCTCCAATATGAATCGTAATCCAAGACTCGGGCTAAGATCGAGGAGCCCGTGTGCCGGAGTCGCCACTGGGCTGTTAAAAACACCAAGAATACAGCTTAAAAACAGGCAAAATGACACAGCATTGATACCTGTCTTAAACACATTCAAAATCACAACTTTTCCACTTCTTGAACACGGAAGTAACATGACTGAATACTTATTCTGCAACTGCATTATATACCCGAATGCAAAGAAAAGACAAAGCACATGTAGCAAGCAACTAGCAAGTTGTCTGTAAAGATGCCAATTGTGTTGGCAATGCAGAAATAAAATATAGCTACTTAGTGCTGCCAATGCAAAAACAAAAACACAATTGAAATTGATCTATCAAATTTTTCATTTTGCCTATACGATTCAGCAAAATTTCACGATTTAGAATGGTGTTAAAGCGCTTCAAATTACACCAATTTGGCGTGACACGAACTTTTTCCTACACACAAGCATGGGTGTCGGAAGAGGGCAGGAATTTGAAAGCTTTAGCAAAAAAGACTGTTTTCTTAGTTTCGAATGGTAAAAACTAAATTTCACTACTTTTGGCCTTCCCCCAGAAAAACGTTTTGAAAAATCCACTAGTGGTCCCCCTTGGAAAAAATCCTTCCGTTGCCCATGCACACAAGCAGGTCGATAGGCGCGTCTTATCGCTATGTAGTCCGTCGCATCAGATCTCATGCTTGATTGAATTGCAAAAAAGTCGGCAGAAGCGTGTGTGTGAGATGTATAGATCTGCCCAATGACTTATAACGCATGTTATAATTCATTGATGCAACGTGGTATATGTCATTGATCTGTCTTTTTGGTTAGTAGAGGAAAATGCAAAGTGCACGAATATTTGAATGCAAGAATTGAGGAAATCATTGGGTTACTTTTCCGTGAGCAAGACTGACTTTACTTGTAGGCTATGACAAAGTAGGCTTTAACATAACCCGTGCTGATAAACATTTGATCACAAAGTAATATCTGTTGTCTACTATAAAAATATGTTGTCTACTATAAATTTGTCTACTATTATATGCTGTCTACTATAAATTTGTCTACTATTATATGTTGTCTACTATAAAGTTGTCTACTGCGTTTTTGTAAAAAATAAAAAAATATTTGATCACGATTGCTTGCATAGGCTACTGTGTGTAAATGACATGTAATGAATATTGACAAGGCTCTGCTTGTAATTCAACTGTAAATAGCTTTTGCAGACAAACCTTCTTGTTTGTAGAAATATTTTTCACTTGACTTATTGCTCCTAAAATTTTTCAAACATTTCACTTTCCATGAAAATTATGAAATTATCACTTTTCTATGAAAATAACTGATCATACCATCCACATGGACAGTGATGCCTTTGAAGTGGAAGTTTTGTTTGGTGACCTATAAGAAAGTAGTGCACAGTGAGCAGTTTGTGGGCCTAGGCCTACTTTGTTTCTATGAAAATAATTTTCCACATTGTTTTAGTGCAAATTGTCCACAGATTCATGCAAAGAAGTGTTTGCAATTAATCTTGCATGCTCACTTTGAACAAGGCTAATAAAAAATCAAGTGACTGTGATTTCCAACCTTTCACAAAGACATAACACAAATACAGTGCTTATGCAATGGCTAAAATGTTGCTGCTTTTTTATGTCAAACGTCTGTTGATTAAGCAAAAGCTTTGCTGGGGCTCTTTTGCTTTTGGTCGAAAACGATTGGTTGAAACTGTCACGTGACATGTATGACGCACAAAGAGACAACGGTTTAGGGTTTAGGATTAGGTGTGAGGTTTACAGTTTTAGGCTAGGCTTTACAGTTGAGCTAGGTTTAGATTTTATCCTACAGTTCACGCACCGCAGACAAGAAGCCACTAACACCTAGCCAGCACTGAAACCATGACAGCACTCATCCATCGCATCGGACTAAGCCATCATGGACGTCACGTCACGGTCAACTAAACAGACCATGTAATCGTTTTTGGCTAAGGGCAAAATAGCTCCAGCAGTGCTTTTGCCTCATGAGGCAAATTAAACATTGTTAATAAAAGACGATATTAAATTTTCAACCACCTTTACCTTTAAATCGAAACTTAAGAAACACCTCCTACATGAAAAAAATTCCCAATTATGAACTTTAGCAACATTTCCCTTGTCCAGAACAAAATACTGTGTATTCTAGTATTCTGTAACTCTGCTTATTTTTTGTGAACA
>Ga0210059_1015342_pt1 | contig 11200 bp, 10 predicted proteins | sample Ectturendosymbi2_FD_188042 | JGI IMG/M metagenome (GOLD analysis project Ga0210059, IMG submission 188042) | Ecteinascidia turbinata endosymbiont from Florida, USA - Sample 2 (SPAdes) (version 2) | ecosystem: Host-associated > Tunicates > Ascidians > Unclassified | place: Key West, Florida... | reverse complement strand
CGCCGCCTGGTCGTTGTCGACATCTGAGGGGCTTTCCCGCGAACGTATCCCGCAGGACGTTCCATGACAATCATTCATGGGAAATTGTAGCCACGTCGCTGAAACATCGTAGCTGACATCTCCATTCGGAGGAAAAGTGGCTCGAGATCCAGGCTTTTAGTATTTCAACCAATTCGCACTTTGTCACGTAATGTCACTCCCTAAATTCTTATCAAAAATCCAACCTCTGCCGATTGTACTGTACTTGAGAAAGCACATTTCCAGTCATTACGCAAGATTCATGTCCACAGGTTTTGATCAGAATAAAGACGAGGTTTAAAAAGTGACAGCTTCGGTGTTTGAAAACTCCCACTTGGTCACCACAGAGCAATAGATAATTTGCAGACCAGCATTTTGCTCTACCAATCAGTGCTTCAATCTCCTTGTTCCGCCTTCCATCACTCGTGAACACCATCCTAAGGAACTTTGACCTCTCGCCTTGCTGCAGTGTATTGCCGCTTACTTGCAGCGCGCAATGAATTGGGTTTCTGGAGAGACATTATTGTTCGGTATTTGTAGAGCTAATTTTCATTCCCACTTGGTCGTATGCAGCTGCACACCGAACAAGTGCGCATTCATATTCCAGTTCTTCAAAAGATGCAAATAGGGACAAGTCGTCTGCAGAAGCAAAGGATTGATCATGCAGCTTCCAACAGTGACGCCCTCGTCGGATTATGTATGACTATTTATCCAATTAATAGACTATGAATAGTAGTGACGATACACCCATGTTGAAGTCAAACCCTTACGGTGAACAGTTGTGATTTTACTCTGCCGAAATAGACACAACTTCTGAGCAGGAATGCAATGACTTGACGACCAGTAACCGGCGCCCGTCAACACCGCACTCCCGCAACTTTCCCCAAATCTCTTCTCAATGGACCTGGCCTGATGATCGCTTTGCGAGGTAGGCAAAAAGTGCGAAGACGTCGTTGCCGTGCTCCTCTGATGTTTCCAAAAGGTGCAGGAGAGTGAAGAACTGGTGTGCAGTGTTGAGCCCAGCACGAAAATGGAACTGGGTATCCTCCAGCTTTGGTGAATTATCCCGAGGGATATTTTCAGGGCGCTTGCAATACACTTTTTCAGGGAGACTAAGGGAAGAGATGTCATGATAGTCCTTATTTCATTATCTATTCATATTTCCTCTGGTTTGCTTCAAAATACTCTAGGAGAGGGTTTCCCAATCTGGGATACATGTACCCCTAGTGGTAGGCCAATATTTGCCTATTTTAGGGGGTACATTTAAGTTCAGCACTAGCATAGGAAAATATATTTGCATATTGTTTATATCTAAATATTTATGTATATATCAATGAATATTATTCTCACAAATCATATGCTTGTTGTTAAATATATCTGTGATTAATCATAACAAAATATTTCTGAAAAAGTCTATCAACTTTATAGAACTTTTAGATAAAGCTCTTCTAAAAATTAGTGAATTTTTTACTTTGGTGTACGTGCTCATCTGTAAAAATGCTGAAGGGATACGTGGTCGGAGAAAGGCTGGGATCCCTACTCTACGACAAAGGGAATTGCATTATAATCCTTCAAAACTTGCATCCAATGGAACATAATTATTATTTGCTGAATGGATTCTCTGAGCTTGTTTCTAGCTGAAGTGTGTTTTCCACAAAGCGTTAAGAAGTGTTCAACTGTTTCTGATAAGTTACATTCGTTCGTTACATAAGCTATTCCAATAGAGACCTGTCCAATGCAGACGGCAGTGACCTGTAACAACACGGAATATCGCCGAAGAAAGTGTGCGTTTTATTAGTTCGTTGCTTGCACTCGGAAGGAATTTCGTATCAGTGAAGGCATTTTTGGTGTTTATGTAATGAATGAAGCGTTGATGAAAGATTAATGAGCCCGACTCAGAATAGCTGATTTGGGTAAAAGCTCTTCAATGGATGACATCAGTTTGGATGGCAGTTGTCACAAACATTTCCCAGTTATTACCGGTCACCTTTATCTGCTCTGTTTGCCTCGAAAAACGTCTTTCGTAGTTATTAACGATTGCCTTTATCTGTTTGCCGGAAATAACGTCCTTGTGCGAGTCAATCACCGACTTCACACGTGAGCAGCTTCTTCGCCAGCAGGCAGGAAAGCAGGAGCTGAATGAAACTTTGTTGCTCCAAACAAAGAGCAGTAGAGCTCATCGCAAACTTAGAAGAACGCAAAGTAACTCCGCTTTTTTTATTCTGGCTCTGACCACGAGCGAAAATACCTTTCAATGAGGACGAAAAGCCATGAACGAAGAGTGGTGTTCAGAAAAAAACGTGTATTTCTTGTAAAATCACATTTTTTTCTAACAGTGAATTACTTTGTGAAATCACGTGCTCAAGTTCGTGAAAAACAGTGCATCTCCTGAAACAGCGGCGCCCATGGCTCAAAACGCGCTGTCGTTTTCATTTTGCAATAAACGCAAATTCTATATAAACAACACGTACTGTAGATTGCCTACAGACAAACAGACTATATCTGGACGTGTCATGCTTCTCGAGTCACGAGTCGAATTTGTTAATGACTAAATTATTATCCACTTTTTGAAAAAAATTATCTACTCAAAATTATTATCAAATATGAACCTAAAAACTAGATTGTGTGTTATTTTTCTACTCTAAGCTTTATTGGGGAGTGGGTTCATGTGCCGAATTGAGGACACTGGTCCTTCAGACCTATGTACATGGAACTTTGAGTTTTTAAAAAATACAAGCATATTTTTTTTAGACAGTATATTACGTAAGAAAAAGGCGAAACTGAAACAAACACAGTAGGTTGCATGAAGCAGCACTGCCTTAAAGAAACAACTTTGAAGAGCTGAGTCGTTACAAAAGCAGATTTTTATGAATTGCTATCAACTTGCATTGAAATGATTGCCTTTCATTCTGTGAATATAGTATTTCTGTAAATGACAGCAACGCAAAGACGAAAGTCAATGCTTTTGTAAGTATTTACACTAATTGTTGAAACCTCGTAATCATTTTTCGTCTTAGGAATTTCAAAGTCGTTGTAGTTTTTTGTTGAAAAGGTAATTTTTTCTTTGTCTTTAACAAAGCATTCTAAAACTGCCAAGAATCTTTATCTTGTGAATGGTTCGCACTTTATCAAAGGAAGCATTGAATATAACAAATCAACGTTTGTTGCAAGTTTTGAAAGCATTTGAAAATGCACGAGAATCACAGTTCTTCTTTCGTATGAGCAGCGGCCCTCAAGCTATCCGTACAACTCGGTCCAACCAATAAACACCCTCTGGGCGGGAGACACCAAGTCGTCAAGGGAGTTTGGTGGCCGGATTGCTTCGCAGTGATAAATAATGTGGTGTGCTGTTTTATTTTCTTCCCCGCATATGCACGAGGTTGTCTCTCTCAGCAGCCCCCACTGACTCATGTTAGAGACGAAACGTCCAACTCCAGTTCTGAGCCTGTTTACGGTTACCCAGACATTACGGGGGAAGTTGGAGCCAGGTGAAAGGCCGATGTTTGGGCTCAAGCAAAACTTGGAGGGAGGTGTAATGTCCTTCCATGAGTTCATCCATACTCGTTTGATCTCAAACCCAGAGGCTATTTGGGTGGCAGCGGTGGAAAGGACGCCTCGACTTCAGACGCTGTGCTTAGAGCCTCTATAGGTCTGGGATAGAACCATAGAGAAATCGAAGTTGAAGTACATTACTGGTGATGGAGCTTGAAATATGTTATGCGTTTGTTTAGACGTAGATGTATATTGCATTTACTACAGAGAATATTGGCCTCACCACTGCATACTAGACATTGAGACTTCGTTTCGGTCTCGAGATTGCTCATCTTTCGAGTCTCAGTCTCGAAGGTTTGAGGTCTCGTCTCAATCACAAGAAGATTCGCATGAGTCTTTGATCACTGCAACGATATGGCTTAGTAAAACTTTTGTAAATCAACGTGTTTTTCTCTGTTGTATTTGTAGATAAGAAGCAAACAAAGCAGGTAGGAAAAATGCCAGAAATTCGAAAAAATTGCAACTTTGTGGTTGTGACAATATTTTTTCAAAATTTGTGAAAAAATATCGACATAATCCAGAAATTTTCGATTCTCGAGTCTCCGATTTTTCGATGAGGTCTCGAACTTTTGACCAGGTCTCGGTCGAGACGTGCAGGTCTCGACTACATCTCTGATGATAGGTTCTTGCATCAACTGTCGCCTCGCTCCCACCTCTGGCCAATCTTATCTCTCTATATGCCATTTAGTGGCCTGCATGTTTCTGCAGAGCAGATTCCCCGGACTTTGCGGCCTTTTGTTGCCGATGCATCAGATTTCAATTCTAAAGATGGTTTTGCAGTTGTTTGGAAGTTATTTCTTCGCTTTTCCAGATAAAAACTTCAGTTACACTGGATTTGAAGCCCGGAAAATTATTTTGCTTTGAATTCGGAACATCAAAATAATCACAATCCTATCTACACCAAAAAATCATGACAAGCAAATCGACCAGACGAACTATGAACTATGATAATATTGCATTGGTCTTAGTCCAATTCATGGATACGATATGCTTCAATTTCTGACTCCTCCAAAGTGGAAAGCTTGGGACTCTTCAACGTTTCATTTGAATCACTACTGCAAGCATTCTTGCTGCGAATGGCATGCCATTCTATTTGAATAAGTTTTTTTGGACTAGGTAGGTTTGTTTAAAAATAAAGATTGTTTGCTGATTCTGTGAATTACTGGACTGCTTCCGGTGGACTACCGCTCTTCCACTTCACTACTGTTATTTATTGACGACAATTTCTGCTGGGCTACCATAGTAAACGACTGCTAGGCCACCTGTGAAATCTGCAGCTGTTATTGTACCGTTGATATACTCCTGCTGATCTACCCTAGCCTTAAAAATTGTAAACGGAAATATAACCATGGCACATAATAGAAGAGGCAAACACAATCCATCAACCCATAGAAATAGCTATAATCACGAATTTACTTAAAAGTACATCTGACAACAAAATGGGTAGGGGTAATCAAAACTTGGAAAGCCACGGATGCAAACCCTTACGCACTGAACAGTGGCGTAGCCAGCCCAAAAATTTGGGGGGCAGCAAAATGTTTGATTTTAGGCGAATAACATTATTTTGTTTGGAAAAACGCCTCTCAAAGCACAAAATGACTATGTTTCCCAAAAATTTCGAGGGGGGCATGGCCCCTTTTCCCCCCTCCCTGGCTAAGCCTATGTTACTGAACCAACAAGATTTTCATCCACCGTGTCACCGTATCTTGTTGATCATATTTATTGCAAATTGAGGACTACAAAACAAATTGCTGGAATAGCTTTATCTGATGTGTCAGATCACCTTCCAATATTCCTCTTTTCATCTACTTCAATGAATAGAAAATCTGAAATGCAAATTATGACATGTATGAAACATTTTCTGGAAAACTTTCTTATTGACCTTGAAGAAGCTTTATCTCCCTGGAATTTTAACACTGGTTCAACAGTTCATAATGGTTTTTATGAGTTTGTTCATATTTTCAAACAATATATTGAAGACCATGGCCAATGAAAACGATATCAACAACATATTGCAAACGTTTCCATAATTCCTGTTATCATCATCTTTGCATTGCAAATAAGCCGTGATCATTTCAAAGAATAAGACTTAAACATGCTCTATTAATAAAATATTGTCACGAGAAAAACAACTACAAGCAAAACCTTGGATAACAAGAGGATTACTTGCATCTATCCAGTGGTGTGTTTATAGGGAGGCGAGCGAGGCACTTGCCTTTGACACTGTTTAACACGAAATATTGCTTTGTAAATTGATGAATTATGGTATCATAAGTAAGCAAAGCTCGTTTTCTGAATCTTAACTAATCGTAAGCAGTGTACTAGAATAAACACCATTCATCAATTTTTCAGACTATTTGTTGTGGTATTCTTCAAGGTTCAGTAATTGGTCCTTCATTGTTTTCAATCTGCGTCTTCCTTGTGCTACTAGTTTTCAAAACTACACTTTTTGCAGATGACACTAGCTTGCATTTATCTCACAAAAATATTAAAATGTTACAACTTAATATTCAAAATTAGTTTCATAAAGTCGGTACTTGGATGAGGTCTAACAGATTTTATTATCAATAAACTATAACAAAACAGCGTATACGATATTAACTGCAATACGTTCTCAAAACCGTAACTTTGAAATTTCTGTGAATGGTGTGAGAATACAGAAAACTGACAGTTGTATCTCGATATTGTGATTGATAATATACGTTCGTGGAAACAGCAAATCACTATTCTCTGTGGCAAACTTTCTCAAGCATGTGGCGCAGTGTGTAAAATTAGACATTTTGCTGATATGAAAATTTTGCGTTTGATCTATTTCAGTCTCTTCCATACACATTTCCAATACTGCCCAATTGATTGGGGACTAGCGTACAAAACTGTTATCCGACCAGTGCAAGTGCTACAACACCAAATTCTGAAATACATGACTTTTAGCAATAGAACATCAAGTGCAAACAATATTTTTAAATTACTTACAATTCTCAAATTTTCTGATTTTTACCAACTTAATTTGGAAAAGTTTAGGCATAAGTATAATGTCGATATCCTGCCCTCTTCTTGTGACAGCTTTTTTTCAAAACTACACTGCATGCATCATCATGGCACGAGACAACAATTAGTTTCAGGAAATTTTCATCATAAATGTGTCAGAACTGATTATGGTGAAAAACTGCTGCAATTCAAAGGACCTGTTTTATGGGGTTGCATTTCTAATAATATTATAATGTTACCATGACATATGCTTTCCTATCGACTAAAATCGCGACTGCTTGCTGGGTATTGACTCTTATGTCTTGTAACGTTCGCAGAATTGTTGCATGTCTTTGCTTGCCTGTAGTCCTTACACGACGTTTTCCCCTAATTGTGTTAATTGTGCTGACTAGGCCTCGAGTGATTGTCGGGCCGCGTCTTTGCGGAATTCCGCATTTCCTTGGGGACTGTTGTTTTTTTTGAGTGGCAGATTCTCTTGAGCGTATGTTTCTTGGTGAGTGATATTATTATTTTCAAGAGATGCTGAGCCAAGGCTCAACACTCATTCTCGAGGCTAAAACATCTTTTTGGCAACAATACTGCACTTCACTCTGGTCCAACACCAATCTCTCTCACGTTTGGCAAGTAATCAAATGCTTTTCAGGACAACCTTCCGTTCATCACATCCCTACGTTAGTTGCGAATGGTATCTCCGGAAAAAATAACCAACACAAGGCAAACATGCTGGCAAACAAGTTCGTTCTCTCCAGCAGTGCTTCCAACTACACTCCACATTTCGTTAACTCAACCCTGCCAAAAAAAGAACGAAATCTGCAACACACCCTGTCACATCCTCTGCTGCAAGACACACGACTCAACCAAGCCTTTTCCATTGATGAACTACTCTGCTCTCAAAGATACAAAAAGTACTACACCCGGTCTTGAAAATACCTGTTATAAAATGTTTAAACACATGTCTGTCAAATCTCTAGAAATCATGCTACGGTTATCCAACAAAATATGGTTCACAGAAAAAATTCCATCTTCTTGGCTGCATTCCATCATAGTTCTTATTCCAAAAACGCACAAACCTTTGCAAATGCCTTCCTCATACCGACCAATCTCTCTGACAAGCAACGTTTGCAAACTTTTCGAAAAAATGGTCGTGTGTCGCTTCAAATGGTTTCTAGACTACTATAATATTTTGACTCTCACCCAGACCGGCTTCCGGCAGCGCCGAAAAACCACACATCATCTTCTCCGTCTCCATGAAATTATTCACAAGTCCTTGGCAAACAAACACAACGTTCTGCCCGTATTTGTCGATGTCGAAAAAGCTTATGGCATGGTCAACAAAACTGTTATTTACTTGAAACTGCTTATCTCTGGCATTACCGGTCGCATGTTTCAGTTCTTCCGTTCTTTTATTTCAAATCGCACTTTTCAAGTTAGAGTTGGACCTACTTTGTCAATGACTAAACTCCTGGAAAGTGGAACAATACAAGGCAGTGTCCTTAGCCCTGTCTTTTTCTCCTTGATGATCAATGATCTGCCAAACACCATCACCTCTCCTTCTGCGTTGTACGCAAATGCCTTTTGTTTCTGGGAACATGGATCGGGTATAACACTCCTCAACCAGCTTTGCCAACGATCTTTGACTAGAGTATGCAAATGGTGTGATGACAATGGTTTTGAGGCACGCGAACGTCTAAAACAAGCCATCACTGACCTAGGACTTGACTTTGAAACAACACACATCCTCTAACACACGCATGCTGCGAAACCTATCGAAACTTTCGTGGAAAACGCATCTAGACGTCTATTAACCTTGACCTGGTACTACAAGACCATGCTGTCAAAAATTACCATTACTCTCACCAGTAATAATAATAATAAATTTCTTGGTGTCAGTATAACGATCGAGGACCGAGAAGCGGTCCATTAGTTTTTTGAAGACGTATAGATATTTGTAGAACAAGGCTGCCATAGCATAAGGCTATTTCTGACACAGGACATGAGGTCCTTGCAGCACAAGGCTGGTTCTCATAATTTTCGTTTATCACGTTTTGTAGGCCACGTTCCGTGGGCTTATTCGAACAAAATCGATAACCTGCGTCATTTGAATTTTGTGGTTCTCTGGTTCTCTTGATGTGAACCTGATTGTACGTCAGGAAACTACATGCGTTATATATACACTATGTAATTTGCAGGTGTTTTTGAGCGTTGACCTAAAACTGGGCACATTTTCGGTTTCTTTGCTTTGTTTTCATTTCGTTTTGTGCTTCATCTGTACTATTGAATTTGACAGTCATCAAATGTAGGCTGGGCTTGATTAAGTGACTGCTTTAGCCGTCTTTCGTGCAACCTGTGCTCACTGCCGGATTAACAATAGTAGCAAATGTAGCAAATGCTACGGGCCCCTCGCTTTAGGGGGCCCCTCGGTCGTTTGTGTTAAATTTTTCTTTATTATATGAAAGGGTGGATATTAAAATTTAAGTGCCCGAGGTAAACTCCCAGAAAGGGCACTCATATTTTGCATGTGCTATACAAAAACTTTATTCACTGAAAGCAAGTTTAATTTGTGATTTTGTCTGGGAATTTGCTTCTGCGTGAAGGTACATTTCACATTGCAAATTGTTTGAAGTCATTTGATTGTAAATTGTTCTTTGTCTACACATTACACTCGTTGAAGGTCCCTTTACACATACTGTATATTTAGTTTTAATTTGAGAAACATCTGACTTGCTTCAGAGCTTATTAAATGTGTCTCTAGAGTGATTAATAAGCTTTTTACCAAAACATCGTGTGAAATTCTTGAAAGGGAGGCCCGAGATGACCGCCTTTTTCGCTTCCCCTAAAATCAGTTCCTGGTTATAGATATATTTTAGCAATAAGCAATTAAGCGAAAGTTGTCAATGAATTGCTTTCACATTAAACGACTGTGACTTGAAAATCAAAAGCATTTTACAGTTATTTGCAATATTATGGGACCACTCAAGCAATGTGGCGAAATTGCAGCAATTTCCAGATATTGCTTGATTGTGATGTTATGAATAGCATTTTCAAAAAATATTGCACATGTCAACAAAAACACTTTTTGTATTAAACAAGAATATAACATAACTTTTTTAGATAACTTGTAGGTGCTGATTCCAAATTTGGCATTCATTTTCTTGTGGCACGTCAGCCTTTGGAGTTACAGCGAAAGGCTTTTTTGGGTGTATAAACAGTTGTATTCTAATATACTAGCTTTTGTTTCCAAATGGAAAATGACCTGATAATTCAGTTTATATAAAGTTTGTTAATTTACTACAAATGATAAGAAAAAACAAGTTGAACAAACAAACAGAGGACGCCTGGCCTTGATAGTGGAACCCATGAAACTTCTGTAGGTGTTTTGAACAAGACTTTCTTTTAAAAAGCGTGACTAGATCACAGCGAGACATCCAGCAGGTGATACCATCATTGATCATCATTGATTCTTTTCAGAAACCCTGGTATCTTGTTTCCATGGCTTGAATATTAGTCACCCTGGTAGGACCAACACAGCTCAAAATAATCTTTTAGGAAAGTATTTTTGAAATTTTTGATTTACACCAAGTTTTCCAACTTTCAAAGCAGAAAGGCACACAATCAAAGTGTTGAGAAACGGAGGACCGAATTGTAAACAAGGAACCTAAAACGCCATTTACGGCTGAAGAAAATTAAGTAAAAAATCACGAAATTAAATCAAAAATAATGCAGAAATTTTTGTTGTTTCTAAGGAATAAGTTAAAATGAATAATCGTGTTAAAAACGCATGTAATAATCGTGTCAAACGCGTGTATTTAACATGAATGAAAATCACAATGAAAATTGCAGACTATTTCAAACACTTTCCTGACAAATTGACGGTATTGAAGGGTGAGGAATCACCCCATTTTTGACATAACGCTGATATTTCATTGGGTCCTTTATCTCAATGGTACACTATAATAGGTAGAAAACGATCAGTTACCTTCTTGACATTTTACGCATATGTAACTTGTTTTCCCTGCCCTGAGAACAGATCATTCTCCTAATTTCAGGGCGTTACTTTGAACCTTACCCGGATTTTCAATTATCTCAATTAAAATTCTACAGTCAGCCAAACTGCACACTTTTCAGGCTTACATAATTAGATTAATTATATGTACTATTAATATTTATTGCAATGACTAAACAAGGCCATTCATTTTAACTCTGAATCCTCATAAAGTTTTTTTCATAATAAACGCAGCTGTTTAAATAAAACGCAGCTGAACTATCAGTTACATTCTGCAAAAAAAGCATAATATTAAGATTTCGTTAGCAACAACGTAATTTTTTTCAAATGAGGTCGATGAAATAAAAGAACAAATTTTTTTGAACAAAAGGCATGCAGTGACTTATAACACGCGTATATGATGGGAAACAAAGGCAATTAGGAACGTTCCACTTGCTGATGGTGACACGTCCAGAATTCCTTTATTTTCTTTTATACTTGTGTACGCAAGGCGCAATTACTTTGGACTACTTCGGAACACAAGATGACTCATGTGTAGTTTCATTTAATTACTTTGCGGTACTGCAGACAAACGATTCAGACTTGCACTCCCGTAACGTAATTTATAAGAACTTTTCAGTACGAGCACTATGTGATTGA
>Ga0210059_1015341_pt1 | contig 11202 bp, 6 predicted proteins | sample Ectturendosymbi2_FD_188042 | JGI IMG/M metagenome (GOLD analysis project Ga0210059, IMG submission 188042) | Ecteinascidia turbinata endosymbiont from Florida, USA - Sample 2 (SPAdes) (version 2) | ecosystem: Host-associated > Tunicates > Ascidians > Unclassified | place: Key West, Florida... | reverse complement strand
CCAGTGTTTCTCAAAGTGGGCGGAATCGCCCCCTTGGGAACGATTTTGATGGACAAGGGGGTGAAAAAAAAACAAAGGGGACAGCAGGGGGGCAAAAAAACACCAAGGGGGCCAAATGCTCAACCACTAATTGATGATTGAGTTAACTTCAGTGTCCTACCATCATGACTTGCTAGTTCCTTGCAAATTTTAATTTACTATGATAATCATTGGAGGTTGTTATTAACACGTTGAGAGCCGGCCTACGGTATATTCGTACTTCGATTTCGGCCTAAAAAACAGCAGTTTTAGGTTGCCTTACCAACGCCCTAGGTCCTCCGCCGATTGCGTTAGAGAGCTATTCAAGGGCTCAAACGGATCGGCCAGTCTAGTAGATTGCACTCGAAATAAAAAAATTTTGTCGGAGGGTGCGGATTTTTTGTGACTGACGACGTAAGTAAAGTAGTTTTGGGGTCATTTTGGCTCATGTTACCTGGCCTAGGGCCCAAACGCTAGGCCAAAGTGTTTCGATGAAGTTTTCATTGGAAACCAGGCTCGAGTCCGAGTCTTTTGAGCCTTTGATCAACTTTGTAGCGTTTCTGGTTCAAAACATATGATCTAAAATAAACAAATTTATTAATTAACTAATTAGCTAATTAGTCAAATATTTTTACTAACTTACAACATAACTTTTGAACCCGAAACCCCAGCAGGTCATCCAAAGTATCAAAAGACTCGGATTGTAGCCTAGTTTCCAGTAAAAACTTCAGCGAAATACTACCACCTAACGGTTGGCACCCAGGGCCAGGCAAAGTGGGCCAAGGTGGCAAAAAAGTCCTCTACTTATGACGTCACTCACAAAAAACCTGCACCCCCCAAGCAAAAAATTTTATTTCTAGTGCAATCTACTAGACTGGCCGATCCGTTTGAGCCGCTGAACAGCTCTCTAGTGCAATGGGCGGAGGAGCTAGGGCGTTGTTAAGGCAACTGAAAACTGCTGTTTTTTTCTTTTAAATACCCTCAATATCTGGAACAAAACCAGCCGCAATAAAACTGACGAAAAAGGCAGCGGTGAAATTATCTGACCACACTCCCATTACATATTTATTGAGTAGCCTACCTCAGTGGCCTTGTGTATTCTGAAAAATGAATTCAGGCGTTTTGCTCCACACATTATACGTAACAATAACCAATTCTCAACGCCATGAAAAGAGACTGCTCATCGTCATTCACTTCAATCCTTCGTCCTCATTCTTTCATAGCAATGGTTCTTAACCTTTTCTTTACCATGCCTCCCTTAAGTACTCGTCCTTTGTTTCATGCTCCCCTGGCTACATATAAGTTGTAAAAGCAAATGTATTGTTCAATAACTTTATTGATTAAACTCTCAATATTGTACAGCACCCACGCCCCCCCAGAAATCTGCTGAAACTCCACTGGTGAAGAGCCACTCTTCTATAAAGATCTTTTGTTAGGGTCATAGTAAAAAACGTGCATTGAACCTAAACAAATACAATTGCTTATAAAAGTGCTGGAAATTGTCCTTACTCCCAAAATTTAAGACCCCCTGAATCGGGGACTCTAGGCTTAAGCCTTTATAGCCTAATGGTAAATCTGCACTTGCAGTTCGCTACCAATCTGTATAACTTTCATGTTATGCCACTGCTTGTACATGTAATGTTTCCTAGTGAACTTCGACAGTAATCTGGTAAAACGTGACAGAAAGCCTTGTGGTTGCTAATAAAAATTCCTACTTTGCAATGGCGCACCATGCATTTCACGCTTAAATCTGCAATGGTATCATAGCTTTAACCATACTTCCTACTAACAGCATGCTTACACAGCTGCAAATGCTATGGATATTTTATTATATACCTACTCATTATAGCTCAGTTCTTTTTAGATCGCTACACTACTACAGAGCCGATATGATAATCTGACAAAAAAGTAGGATGTTGTGGTAGTTAACATTTTTCTTACTTTTACAACAGTGATTCTCAACCATTTTGCTGAAGGCAGCCAAATCCAAACCTATGAATTTTTAGAGAGCCGCACAAAAAAATTTACCACAAGACAATTGACACGTTTAGTTTTATTGCATAAACGAAGTCTGTTACACAAGATTTCAGAGGTGTTACTGAAAGACACTGCCCATTCAAAGTGATCCTTTCCAAGCAAATATTCAGACATTAAGCTCTTACAAAGTATGTATTTTGCTTAAGAAGTAGGCATCATCAGATCTCATTCAAACAGAATCTGTTACAGATGGATTGCTAAAAGCCCCACAAAGGATGCTGGGGAGTTCCATGCGGCTCTGAGAACAGTGTTTGAGAACCATTGATCAACAAGTAACACCACGTCTGCAAGCTACAATGTCACAGCCTTAGCGATTATCATTAAATCAAAGAAACATCAAAGGCTTGCAGATCCATTATTGCAGTCTGGTGTCGTTATTCATAACAATTGCATTTAGTGTGCTATAAAGAGCACACGTTAAGTATATTTGGCAAAACTGTTAGTATCTAGGAAAGGACCCGGACCTACCTCTCAAATGACCATAACTCTGGCCAGGTTCTATAAATTTACAACTGAACACCGCATGCGGCTCCTTCTAATTTTTAATTTGAGCTCCGGCTCCAGGCAAAATGCCCAGCTCCGGTGCTCCGACTTCATAGGCCTGGATTATTTTCACAGGAATTCTGAATGTAATATCAGCTTCGTGATACGATGGCTTAGTTCAGCTTTTTAACGTCTTGGTTCAGCTATTTAATACTTTCCTTAAATACAATTCTTTAAATCTACTACCCTGTGTTTGCTTTATCAGGCTTGGGGGGAAAAAACGACGTGTCAAAAGTGAAAAGAGGACGATGGAATAACAAAGTTTGAGAAACACTGGTCTAAACCCTAGCCTTTCAGAATTTAATAAAATTTGGCATATACGTTGGTTTTGACCCCCAAACCTCAAATCTAAAATTTTTCATTGCTTGAATGATCAGTTTCCGAGATATGAAGGGCAATTTTTTAAAAATTGAGAAAATAAGGAGGAAGCCCAACTTCAAATCACCGTATTTCTTGAACTAGTGGCCCAATCTAGAAAAGTAAGGTATCTTTAAAAAGGGGAGAAGGCCGGGAATTCAAAATCTGATATCATTTTTGTGATTTGGGTAATTTTTGGGGTGATGACATTTTGACCTATATTTTTACTTTGAAATTGACCCTGTGGATCAAATTATAAAATGCTGATGACCATTGGATATTGTAGCCCTAAATGTTAGCTACAATATATCAAAATATGTCATACGTAAATTTTTCGTTTTTGGGTAACAACAAATTGAAATCAGCATATGTGGACAGCATTGGTTAAGTTCAAGTGAATCAAATGCATAGCAAGTCTTCCAAATGCCGTCATTTCACCAGGCGCAACTTCAATGCCAGGGTTGAGGTTACAGTTAGTGTTTAGGACATCGTAGAAGGTCAAACTAACATAGCAAAATTACATTCCCATGATGAAATGACCATGTCAAGAGGTTATGTACCCAACTGAATGTATGAACTACCTATACTCTATTGCAATATGAAATGTGTTTTTAAGGTATAAGGTTGTTAACATCAGTATTGGCAAGTAAGATAAGTTTTTACACTTATGTCAACCCTTGTCACCAGAAAAAAACATAACACAAGCAGAATATTTCACTGGTAAAAGAGGAAGATATCAAAATGTTGGCATTGCAAATTAAAATTGAAATACACCATACCAAAACAATTTGTTCCCAGCATGAGCAAGAATTGCTTAAAAAGTTTTCATTACAACAAAGAAATTGTAGTGATTCTTTGAACATTCATCCAAGCAAGCAAAAGAAAAAATAATTGCAGGTCCTGAGTTTTAGTAGCTATGAGAAACTGAAAAATCAACCTCCAAATGTAATTCCTAGTGAAAAACACTGCAGCACATGTGCAATTAGACCAGTGGTTCTCAAACTGTGGTACGCGTACCACTAGTGGTACGCGAGGGCTTTTCAGGTGGTACACGAGCAGCTTTCCTGTCATATTCAAAAAGCTTTGTTAATTCGTTTCTGTGTTATAATTCGTTCGTGTGTTATGCTAATGTTGCTAATTCATTTATGTGCTATATTTATCTTAAGTACATTTGAGCAAACTACGTTCTTCTGAAACCAGGCGTGTACACTCCAACATTAAAAAAACATCAGGTGGTACGCGATCTCAAAAAGTTTGAGAACCACTGCTTTAGAGGAATCAGCCAACTGGGCTCTGCTTTCGTCTTTTTGCGATGGTTCAAACTTGCGCATATCTGTATTCAAGTAACTTCACTCCACAAGTGAAAAAGGCAAGTGATCATTTATTGTTTAAGTAAGGGTTTAATTTTTAACAGATTACTTAAGCAACTTAAGTAATTCAAACAAATCAAGAAAATCGCCTTTTCGACTTAAAAACATACAAGTACATCAAAATCACGGCAATCTTTTTAAAATTCTCACCTGTTGGCCGCGATTCAGTTTAATGCAATGAACCTCTAGCCAGGGCTCTCACAAATGCAACTCCAAAAATCCCAAAAATGGTACAAAAATCCCTATTTTACACAAAAAATCCCTAAATCTCTGGTGGTGCAGCATAAAATCGGAGCGCCATGATAAGTGTTAAAAATAGAACCCAAGCGCGCAACCAGCATTTGCAGCATTTGCCCGAAATTTTCAAAATATTGCATAGCAATTTTGACATTTGAAGAAACTTTCAAACAATGAAGTTGAAATTTTGTATTCTAATCATTTTTAAGAAAAGATTTACTTAAATATTACTTTGTCTTACTGGTTAATCATCTCCTTACAAGATATGTCTTGAGACAGGCCATATGATCGAAAATTTTGTAAATGCATGGTATTTAACCACAAATATGTTGAAATTGGGAGATCGGTTAAAATGCTGGTAGCCTACTTCTAAGGCATTTTTTATCCTTTTTGTCGTGTACCACTCTGAAAATTTTCAGAAATGCAGTGTGTGTGTACGCTTTGATTTTGTTTCTTGCCATCTTCTGAGGAAGAGATTGCATCAACTCTTGAAACGTCAACGATAAATAGTGCATTGCTATCACACCAGTGGAGCAAAGTTTGCACCCAGTAGACTATGCCTGGTGACAGAAACAGCATAGCTTACTCATATGTTCATATTGTGTTAGCTTTACGTTTGCCTGGGATTACTGTAGGCTACTATTTAGGCATTTTTGCGTTTATGTTCAGTGCTTAACCGTTGCTGGGGTTTTACAGCCAAGCTCTAACGTTGCAAGGGATATTCGAAATTCACAAGAGCCTCAAAGTTATTAGGTGTTGCTTAGGTAGTCCTAGAAAAAGTGGCTAGGCCCACCCACACCTGGTGGCGAGCCTGGCCCAACCATTTGCAATCAAGTTAAAGTTACATTCCTGCTCAGGCCCCACGAGAGGAGGGTGCAGACGATGCCCCCATCTGGAGCCCACAAGAGCCTAGGGGGCCATGAACCTCAATGTTCAAAATGGAAAAGGGCAACTTTGCACAAAGTTTTTGTTTTTATTACTTTATTCATACAATTGTGCAAATTAATTGGCGAAAGTAGTGGTTTTAGTCGATATACAAAGTATTGCCACATATTTATGATGTGTGATTGGGATTATCTCAATTGCTGCTGTTTCATTGTTAGCCCAGCGCACTACGTAATGCGTAACATGAGGGAATGATCGAAAAATATTTTTATGACGTTACATAGGACTTTAATCAGCTCAATAGTGTTATAGAATGAAGCCATTTCTTTCTTTTGTATGTAGCTGAGAGCAGGGGTGGTTATTAGGGGAGGCGAACAAGGCTGTCGTCTCGGGGCCCCCTTTTTTCAGAAATGTCGCGGAGCCCCTCTTTGCGACTTTCGCACTTAATTTTTGCATTGTTTTGTTTAAAAGCTGATGAACCACTCTGGAGCCGCAAGCTCTGGAGAAAGTCATATGTTTTTCAAAATAAAGCAAAAATATGTGTCAAAGGGGGCCGTTTAGCAACTTTAATGTGTAGACAAAAAACAATGTAAAATCAAATAACTTCAAACAATTTACAATGTGAAATGGGCTTTCACGCAGAAGCAATTTTCCAGACAATGAAAAATTTAAATTGCTTTCAGCAAGTAAAATTTTTGTGTAGCATGTGTAAAATATAAGGGCCCTTTTTTATGTAACGTGAACAAACATAGGGGCAAGGGGCCCTTTTTCAAGGCCATATATTGTGCAAATTACATATCACAAATCGTACAATGTTTTGGGGCAGCTTTCTGCGATTTTTGCTCTGGCCCTAAAGTCCCACCCCTGGTTGAGAAAGTACCCACCCCTGGTTGAGAATTGTGCATGTTGGAATTTCTGCGATTTTTAATGGCAGATGTCACACCTAGGAAGCAGAATTGCATTGTTACGCTTTCGTAACACTGAAATTATATCCAAACAGTCATTGCCGGAGGCTGGTAGAAAAGCTAATAATGTGCAAAAATAACCTAAATAGTGGACTGTAGAAAACCGGAAAGAGTGCTGTTTTCAGATGAAAGTCATTTTTTGTTCCAGGAAAACACAGCAGATTTTTTAGGATCAGGAATCGTGAGCAATTAAGTCCTGCCCATTGCAATGACCTAGTAAAGGAACCCAAAACGACATTCTGGGGCAGTTTCAGTCTTTCAGTAGTAGCTTCACTCACTTATGCCAATTGAGGGTATAATGCATTTGTACAAATACATTGATGTAATTGAGAGAAAAGCCATTCCAGATACGAGAAAGGCATTTCCAGATGGTGGAGGAAAATTTCAGGATATTGTCCCGTTTCATCTAAAAAAGTGAAGACGATTTTCAGAAAGCAAAATTAAATGTGATAGATTGGCCTGGAAACTCGCCAGATCTTAACCCCATTAAGAATTTGTGATCAGTAAGAAAATCCCGGTTGCAAAAATTCGATTGCACCACGATGACCACGAAGTCTAGTATCTACAATTAAATCAATAGCATCATCGATTAAATATATCCTGACAATAGTCTCTTGTATCTGACAGCTTAAATTATGTCACACCAAATATATTCAACTGAAGTTTCAAAAACCTTGATAAACGATTTGATGAAATTTCTAAAACAAGACGAAAAGTTAGGCAGATTTACCAATAGCCTATACATATGACACAATAAAGCCATGACTGCGCTACAGTAGTTGAATGCGGAACCAGGTGTTTGTATTAGGCTACTGATTTTTACTCTGCCCTGATCGTTCGGTCTGCATCTTGAATAAAAGCAGACCCGTAACCAGCTTGGAACACCAGAAGGGGGGAAGAGTTTTCTGGGAGGGGACAAAATTTTTAAATTATGTCCGATAGTTTTAAACTATGTCCAACACATTTTTCCAACGGGGCGAAAAAATTTTTAGAATGGGTTTCGCCCCCCTGGTTACGGGCCTAATTAAGACTAATAAATTCTCATTTTTGGAAATGTTGCGAAAAGAACATATCTGTGACCGTTTGCGAAAAAGTTGTACCACGGTTGAATAAGCACGATGACGTCATTGAATGAAAGTTCATGAAAATTGCCCCCCCCCCGAAATGAAGAGCTGGTTGCGACCCTGATAGAACCAAACATGATTTGCAAAATAAACTAAAATGATTTATTTTACGCATTTCCACACTTTCCGAAAAGCCCTAAAAAATCTCTAAAAAGGGTCACGATAGTTCCAAGCTAGGGGTAAAATCCTTAAAAGTGTCAGCACTGCTTCTAGCTCCAAAATGTAATCAAGCTGACAATAAACAACTGTGACTCACAAAGCGCTCTGCACAGCCAAGAAATCTATTTGCCTAAATGGCTTATTTTGTGTGATGATGCATGTCATGTATAATATTGCGTTTACAGCTGCAGTCTTAACTCTTCTAAAAACAATATCTTTAACTTTTCTAAAAAACGGCTTATAAAGTCTGACAATGTCTAAGAACAATATCAAGTAATGGCAAATTATTCTTGCTTGCAAAATATACTTGAAATATCACGGAATACCAAATTACTTAATCAAGTAATTAGTAAAGGTTTTCGGGTAAGTTATTAAGCAACTAATTACTTGAACACAGCCCTAGTGACAAGACGACAGCTCCATTTTCTGGTCAACCTAACTTTCGTGCACAGATTAACTTTGATTTTCTGACAACACAAGACGTGAGGAACGCATTGCTTATTCTTGCTTATAGGTTGCCCATGTTTACTTCTAAGCGGATTAAGCGCTAGACGACAACGTCCACTACGCACCGCAGTACTTGCTGCTGCTCGAAGTCAAAGCAACGCTTGTGCGCATCTTGTAACCCGAGGACGAACACCGTGAAATTGCAACAGTGCAGTTAACGTTCGCTGATAGGATACGGCCAGTTATTCATTTCTAGTGGCGCGCAGGGAGACCCCAGTGTTGCCAGATGCTGATTAAAAATACAGCCCAATGTCCTCATAAAAATAGCCCAAAACCAGCCCAAAATTTATAATTCCAAACTAGCCCAAAATTTGAGGTAACAGTAGCAGTTTCTAGTAAAAGTAAACACCATTATCTTATTGCTGTCGCAATCTTTCTGCAACACACAAATGACCTTTCTTACAAAGTAACCTGAAAGATATAAAATAACAACAGGTAATATCATCGTGACGGCAGTCAAACCACTATGAACACATTGCAGTTGTTACAGACCCAGGGGCTAAGGTCCCAACATATAAATGAGAAAAAAACGTTCTTTTTAAAGTTCGATCGTTTTCCTGTTTTGTCGTCGACGTCATTCTAAGAAGCTGTCTATTCACACATATTGAAATTATCATCTTGATGACCAACAAATATTTCTTGCATCGTGCTTTATTGTTTTTATTATGAGCCATAAAACTGTATTTTCGTTACAATAAATGAGCTAATGAACTTCATAAAGTCGATAGCTCAAGGCCAAGCGGCCTCGCGAAATTTACGATATTTACGTGACGCAATATTTACGTGACGACCACCGGTCAGAACTTTTTGTTTTTGATCACTTCACAGTTGAAAATCAAATTGATACCAGAATAAAAGTACGGCGATTCGAAGGCAGATTATCTGCAATGAGTCCCTTATTCGAAACCTGCGTTATTGGAAGAGGAGCATAATCTACATAGCAAGTGTTGTTAACATTCTGCAAAGTTGCGATGCAGGTAGGCTTGTCGGAAGGTTTTACGTGACAGATAATTCGTCAAAGCGCAATGTCTTCATATTACAAAGCTTTCGCTGTGGTTCGCACAAGTTCATAGCGTTCAAAATAACATCTCAAAGTCTGCGCTGCACAGATTGGTTTGCATTAATTGCATCACTTTGAGGAATATACTTTAACAAACTCCAATAAATTAATCCATATTGTGACACTGCGTCACAATACAGTCTAAATAAAATGCCAATAGCAGCAAACTCTGGTGCATACTATGTCAAGCATGTGCTTTAATGAATAAAGAAGGCTTTCTGCATTCTTTATCTCTAGCGACTTGAAAATGCAACTTCAATTCGTCAAACTACCAAAGAATACGCTTCATCCGATATACTGCCTAGTAATTCTCCGAGGTGATGTAGGCCTACATCATTTATACTAGAATGGCAAGCAATATGCCCAGAGATTTGTAAATCTGCAGATTTAACACTACCATGTATTACGACCCTAGCATAGCCATCATCAAACAGACTGCCCATAGATGAAAATAGTCGCATTTGTGTTTAGCAGCTGTAGAATGATTCTTTAAAATTTAAGTCATTGTAATGTGCTCTTATTTCATATCAGGAGTATCTACAATAAGTTTTTATCTTAGGTGTTTTTTGTATCCAGCCTTTCAACTTAAGATCCTCTTCTCACTTTTCGCAATATCGTTTGCAATATTGCGCCCATTTATTCATGGCTTTGCATAAAATCCTTCATCATATTCTGATACTTGCACACTGCTGCTTAACTGAATAATTCATAAATATCATAATCTTTGTTTGATAACTACCAAACAAATTTCAAAATTTCCTTTTCAACCATTGACAGTGACAACCATGGGCGCCCGCAGAAATTTTTCCAAGGGGGTGGGTTGGCAGGTCGGCATGTTGCTTAGCTTTTTCAGATTACTGACGATACAGTGTAAATAGACGTTCACAATGCGCTTTATCCTTTCTGCACCAGTAGCGCAGCCAGAATGAGGTCGAAGAGACCAAACCCCCTTGAGACAAACTTGCTAAGACTTTTCGATGGTGCTTTATATCAATTTCAACTGTTCGAAAATAAACGGAAGGAACAGTCGAACGTACGTCAGGTGACTGCCTCCTCCCGAATAAAATTCCTGGCTGCGCCGCTGTTTTGCACCACAGAAAATGCCCCATGTTGTTGCGACAACAGTCACAAAAAATGCACTTCATTGCATTTGCGCATCAAGCCCAAAAATATATTTGGGGCCAAACAATTTGTCGTTTAAGGGAGCAACAGTTTTTCGTTCAGGGACTCCGTGTTTTTCGTTCAGGGACTCCGTGTCTCGAAGCATAAAACCACAAGATAAGCAAGAAATTTGTTTGGGCGGATGGCCTCTTTGCCCCCCCTAGCTAAGCTTATACTTCGTTGGTAGCAATAGCGAGATCCATTACGATAATTTACACAACAGACTACGATGCCATACGTCAGAAATTTCCCAGACATTTCCAGAATTTCGGTTTTAAAATTTGTGTCCGGAAATAATTTTAAGTGCTCTAATGTCCGACATTTTCACAGATTCAGAGGATCTTATCATTAGATCCTCTGAAAAATATGTATAATCAGAAATGGGTGAGAATGACATGCCGTTTGTATTACACCGCTTTTAGCTTAGTGTGTAACAATTCTGTGATATTTTTCTTCAGCGATAGTGATGTTGTTTTGCAGTGGATTGGTAGTTGTAAGAACATACTGAAAAATGCCATGTAGTGCTTGTTTGTTGTCGCAAAACGTTGCCATTAACACTGTCAGGAATTTTGCCTCTGCAGATATGGCAACCCTCATAGGCATACGAGACGGGGGGTGGCAGCTCCACTGGCTTGAAAATTTTCAGGGCACACTGTTTTTCAGGGCAAGCGCAAGTTGCTCAAAAATCGTGAATGATAAAAAACATATATATTCAAAACAGTGAAAAACTTCAGGGTAACTCTGATTTTCAGGGCAAGCGTAAGTTGCTCAAAAATCCT
>Ga0210059_1015340_pt1 | contig 11202 bp, 4 predicted proteins | sample Ectturendosymbi2_FD_188042 | JGI IMG/M metagenome (GOLD analysis project Ga0210059, IMG submission 188042) | Ecteinascidia turbinata endosymbiont from Florida, USA - Sample 2 (SPAdes) (version 2) | ecosystem: Host-associated > Tunicates > Ascidians > Unclassified | place: Key West, Florida... | reverse complement strand
TTGCGCTTGTCCGGGGGGCTTTGCGCTTGTCCGGGGGGGCTTTGCGTTCGTGCAGGAGGGGGCTTGACATTAAAAATTGATAAAAATTCCACTGATTTATAGTGTTTCAATTTGGGGGGGCTAAGCCCACCAAAGCCCCCCGTGGCGACGGGACTGGTTCGAACCTAAGTACTCTGCTTTCAAAGGAGCCCGCAACAGCCACTGTAATTCGAAGGCTACATTCTGCTTTTGGAGAGGACCCCATCAGAAACTGTAATATGCAAGTCAGAGGTCACCAACATTTCGAAACTGCGAACTACGTCTTGTGTACCGATTAATACGAAGGGATACTAGTTTGATACACACTTCTGAAATAAAAATTTTGCTCAATTTACCTGCAATTAATTTAGTGTTGATATTCGTTAATGTGAAGACAGTGATCATGCTGATGTTGTTTTTAGAACAGGCCTTCGGGCGACCTACATGCAGGGGCGGATTAAATGAATGCGAGGCCCCGGGCAAAGTCGTGACCGCGAGACCCCTATACGGTTAACACAACTGCGTAGCATTTCACATGCCCTTGTTTCAACTTTGCAGAAGCACCGGTCATATCGTCGAAACTGATACGATTTCGTAGCCTACACTTCAGAGACAATTGGGGATGATCATGTACGGCGGCTTTGTATGTGGTTAATTTGTTCAAACAGAGAGTTGTATATATAACAAAACGAAAAAAAAATCGAAAAAAAATTGCATAAAAACGAAAAAAATCTTAAAACGTTCACTTCAAGTTACGATAGTAGGTGTTTTTCACATGTGACCTGGGCTGCCACCGCTGGTTGTTACACCCAGATCTGCGTTTTTCCATACACCTGGGTGTCTATCTTTTATGAAAAATCGTGTTAATTTAAATTATAGGTCTTTTAAAGTGGTAAATTCATCAGCAACTTCAATGTGATCAATAACATAAAGATAACTTCATATTGTGTTTGCATGCGCACATCAGGTGAGAAAGTACTTATATCAGATGAAGCAGAACGTGTTCAATCGGTTTCATGTCCTCATGTAAGATCATTGTCGGGGTTGTATATATAGCCTGACGTTATTGCCTCTAATGCCAATTGAAGAAGCTGGCAAATCACGGGTTAGGACTGATTGTTTAAATTTCAATGCTTCCCTATGCATACAAATTAAAAAAAAAATTTCAGTAAGAGGATGAAGGCATATTGGGATTATGTTTTCGTTGGATTTTAGATCCCGCTAGCAATTCAAGATGGCACAAAATTTCCAAGTTTAATTACAAATGTACTCCTACAATTAGTGAGAGGCATTCAGTGGTTGACTTGGGTCTGGCGGTCCCGAGGCAAGGATGAAGGGAGTTCTCAGATAATGTCATCATAACGGCCGGCTCTAGCAGGTGCCGGGCCCAATGCAAGACCTAGGCGCGGGGTCGCTCTGACCAGTGGTGGTATTACGTCATCGTGGTAATTCAACCGTGCTGTGACCTTTTTGATGAAGATATTTTCAGAAAATAACTATATTAATATGAAGACGACGGCAAATTATTGGAGATTATCTGTGTTTAGGCTTCATGATAAAGCAACAGCTTGTTGTGGGGCGTGGGCATAGCTCATGTATTCGCCAAATACGCCCATGTTTATCATGACTAATAACATGCTGTTGTGGTGAACATTGAACAATGTGCCGCTGCCACTCGTAACCAAGCCGAAATTTGTAGTGGAAGCTCTGCAATGGAGCTCTGAGCGGCGAGCGCAAGTGCAAAGTTACGTCAATGAAACCGAACTGACAAGCGAATTGAACCAGAACCGTCGCCAGAAAGTTTTCACTAGGGGGCTTTGCGTTTCTGCAGGGGACCTTTTGGTTTGTGCGGGGGGGATTGACACTCTAAAAATTGACAAAAACTCAGCTGATTTATAGTTTTTCATGTTTCAATTTGGGGGGGCTTGGAGCTTCGTTTGGGGTCTGAGCCCCCCCCAAAAAAAACGTGGCGACGGGACTGAATTGAACTGAAAATGCAATTACTTCGCTCTTGTTGAACGGAACTTTCGTTCAAAGAACAACCAACTTGGAAAAAACTGTTTACTTATTTCGCTTTCGGTAAACACAGCAACAATGACATTTATAAGCCTTTCTACAATTCTCGAACGCAAGGAGTATCTGGAAAAAATGAACAACCTGCCCAACCACCATGGCGCGGGGCGCAATGCAGCTGCATCAGCTTAAGGCAGGCTCTGGTCATCATACTCAACCAACCGTGATAAGACCTTTTGATCAAGCCTAGGAAGGCGATATGCTGGCCACCCAAGGATACGGTCCTGAGACTACGGCATGATTGTCATAAGAGAAAATGAAAAGAACGAGATTCAGGGGGGCACGGGGTACAAAACTCTCCACTTTTGGACAAGTGGGGACACAATATTTCTTGCCCCTTAATATTTTGTGATAAAAAATAATGTGGTTGTACAAAAATTTCGTGATTACACTGGAAAACCCCCAGCAAAAGGCCGGGAACAAATATGAAAAAATGGACATCTTTCTGTTTCGGAGAAAAAAGAAAAATGGACATCTTTCCGTAACGGTGTCGGACGTTTCAGCTCCTGCTTGTACAAATTGTGCATGGCCTCATCTGCGGCTTGTGAGTGTGGCGCAGAAGAACAAACCGTCGACCATGTTGTTTCTCCAATGTCCAATCCATCGATCTTCCCACGGACTGCATGGCCTGACGGTTCTGGGCGATGAGACTATCGAATGGCTGCTCAACATCTGCCACGAAATTTAGTGCGGCCAAGCAGTGGTTTAAGAAACTGGCTGAAAAGAAGAAGATTTCCATAACTTGCCTTCCATTTTTACACAAAGGTCATACTACGGTTGATTGCGGACATGGTGACGTCGTTGAAACGCAAACAATACTATTATTTTTATGTGATATGAACAACAACATGCATACACAAAATTTGTCCACCGAAAGTTTTATAGCAAACTCGGTCCCTGGAAAAGGGTATTTATTATACACAATTTTAAGAACACTGGAAGTTGGGCAGACAGCTAACAACACATAAAAGTTAGGCGATATAAAGCTGGCATCGCCCTCCACTTCTCTAGTTTTACAATTGCTGTTGAAGGCCCTTTTGAAAGTAGAGTACTTACTCATTACAGTTGCAGTTGGGGCCCTTCAAAATCAGAGTACTTACTACTTGGCTACTGGGGACCCCTTCGAAAGTAGAGTAGGCTATAGACTACTTGCACAGTGCAGTTGGGGGACCTTTTGAAAGCTGAGTACTTACGCCAGGGGTCACCAACGTGATGCCAGCGGGCACCAGGTCTCCCGCAAGGACCAAGTAAGTCGCCCGCGGGCATAGACGCAGCCAAGGAGGTGATGGCCCTCCAAATTTCCAGCATTTCTTGTCGTTTTGTGCTTTGAGAGGCGTTGTCCCTAACAAAATGCTGTTGCTCGCTTAAAGTAAAAATATTTGGTCTCCCCCAAAATTTCGGACTGGCTGCGCTACTACTCGCTGGCCTGTTTTAAAAATAACATTAGCATGATCAATGTCTTCACATTGTGGAATATCTTAATTGTTACTACTGAAACAAAGGGAAATTGAGCAACATTTTTATTTCAGAAGCGTGTATCAAACTGGTAGTTCTTCGGATTAATCCGAACGCAAGAAGTACCTATCAGCTTCGAGAAAGTTGGTGATCCCTGGCCTAGTAGTTTTGTACAAAATAAGTTGCCATCAGTTTTCTTATACATTCTTCTGTCTGCCATTCTCTTTTGTATTTTCAAGAGTTTTCCCTCAGTCCTTTATGACGCTCCAAAATTTAAAACTCTGGAACCGCTACAGCTCGTACCAGCGGTGATTGTGACTAGACCTGACGAGAGAGGGGAACAAGCGGGTACGCTGGATTCGGGGTCTTCAAAAGGCTCTGACAAACCAGTGCTTTAGAAAATAAGGCGCAACTCTGGCCAATTTTATCTTGTGTTATCAGAAGATTTTTGGGCCCATAAAATGCTGTCATTAAAATTCATGCACATTTTTGCAGATGATCAAAGAGCTTTTTCCTAGTTTTCGCATTTTCCTTCACTATTTTCTACAATCCGAAGGTACCACAGCAATTTGTAATGTCGCAATAAAACAGTTTGAAATTCAAAGTGGGAATAGCTTCACACAAATTTATTAAATTCTTAACTCTGCGATAGTTCATGATTTCCAAGATTCAAAGGTCCTGACGTCAATTCCGTGACGTGACAGACATATGAAGTTTTCAGACGGGTCTAGAAACAACTATATGCAGACACCGAGTCAGCTTTCAACGCCCCCTGTAGTTCCAACTCATTCTTCGAATCTGTGCTGCCACGAACAGGCTGGGTGGGGGCGCCCAAAATGACTGGTCCTGCACCAATCCTATGTGATAGTGACACTCTCTGTTTACACTGATCATTTATTTTGCCATTGAGTTTTGATTTATTCTAATTTCCACTGGAAATTGGTTTCCTTATTGCTAAATAGCCCTCAGTATTATTTCTGTTTTATAGCTGAGTCAGATGAAACAATAAATCAATCAACTGGATTGCCTCCTTTCCCTCTCTTTACTTAAGACTTGCCCTATTTGCGGCAATGTAATACCTTAGATTGTAACCTGGTATTTTACTCCTGTTCCAGGTTGAATGCCATTGTGGCTAACACATATGCACCCCTCTACGCTGGATAAGAACAGATCTAAGCTATGAACATGATCGTGTTGGAAGACTAAGTTTAGAACGTATATAAATAATTGAAAATGAAGACGCAGAACAACACCTTCTACACGTGATGGCATGAAAAGCAATTGTTTGGGACAATTTTGATGTAATTAGTTAGCACGTTTCAACACAAAAATATTACCATTTTCACATTGTCTATGAAGAATATTAATTACTAGCTGAGGGCATAAGCCTTTGATCCACGTAGTGACAAACTCTTAATTTCACTAATTTCAAACTCAAGGCTGAAAAACCTGTCAGTCTGCAATGTATCAACGAGATGGAGATACCCACAAAATCAATGAACCTGCATGGCTATACGTTGCCGGCTTGAATGTAATTTGTACATGAAGAATTGCAGGAGAGCGACTCACGCATAAATTGATTTGTTACTGATATTAGGCGATTGGTAATTAGGTACATAGCTAGGCATGCAGAGACCTTGGTTTGTTTACAATGGTACGTTTTAGTCTAAAAATTAAGACTTGCTGGTTATACGTTTTTGGGAAAAAAACAATATCAACTTTGGGCAAAAGTTTTTGCATCTCCAAAATTATGCACTCCCGCACACGTATGCCAAGACGACTTCTTTCCTCACTTTTTCTCGCGTTTCTTGTACGCGCCATTCGTCTGTTGTCTGCTCATATTCTTATTTTCGTCTCTGCGAAGTGTCATCACCAGCGGGGCATTTACGGCTTCCATTTCTGATCAATGTTACTGTAACATTTCTTTTTGTTGTTCAAAATTGAAAAGACTAGCTGACATACATGCAAGTTACTGTTCAACCATTGGTAACAAGCGACTGTTATCGCATGCACGAAAACGTTAAAATATGTGCTTCTTGTGTTTAGATTTTTTCAGTTGTTGAACAAACAACCAGGTTTTTCTCCAGTCTGCCTGGTCAGGCTGCTGGATTGGGAAAACCTCGTTCCACACTTTAAGCAACAAAAATATTTTTCCTAGTGGGTATTCGCATGTGCCTGGTCAGATAGCTGGAAACAGAAAAGCTTTTACCACACTTCTGGCATTAAAAAGGCTTTTCTTCAGTATAAGTTCGCACGTGCTTAGTTAGGTTGCTGAGACCTGAAAATCTTTTGCCACACTCCTGGTAACAATGAGTTTTTTTCCCAGTGTGTGTTCGCATGTGCGTGGTCAGGCCGCTGGATTGGGAAAATCTTTTTTCACACCTCTGGCAACAATAAGGTTTTTTTCTCCAGTATGTGTTCGCATGTGTTTGGTCAGACTGCTGGACCAGGAATATCTTTTTCCACACCTCTGGCAACAAAAAGTTTTTTCTCCAGTATGTGTTCGCATGTGTTTGGTCAGACTGCTGGACCAGGAAAATCTTTTTCCACACCTCTGGCAACAAAAAGGTTTTTCTCCAGTATGTGTTCGTAAATGGCTTGACAAGTGTGCAGCTTGTGAAAATCTTTTTCCACACTCCTGGCAACAATGAGGTTTTTCTCCACTGTGTGTTCGCATGTGCTTGGTCAGGCTGCTGAACCAGGAAAATCTTTTTCCACACCTCTGGCAACAAAAAGGTTTTTCTCCAGTATGTGTTCGTAAATGGCTTGACAAGTGTGCAGCTTGTGAAAATCTTTTGCCACACTCCTGGCAACAATGAGGTCTTTCTCCACTGTGTGTTCGCATGTGCTGGGTCAGGTTGTTGGAAAAGGAAAATCTTTTTCCACACCTCTGGCAACAATATGGTTTTTCTCCAGTATGTGTTCGCATGTGCGTGGCCAGGCTGCTGGACCAGGAAAATCTTTTCACACACCTCTGGCAACAATATGGTTTTTCTCCAGTATGTGTTCGCATGTGCCTGGTCAGGCTGCTGGACCAGGAAAATCTTTTTTCACACCTCTGGCAACAAAAAGGTTTTTCTCCAGTATGTGTTCGTAAATGGCTGGACAAGTGTGCAGCTTGTGAAAATCTTTTTCCACACTCCTGGCAACAACGAGTTTTTTCTCCAGTGTTTGTTCGCATGTGCGTGGTCAGGCTGCTGGAGTCTGAAAATCTTTTTCCACACCTCTGGCAACAATATGTTTTTTCCCCAGCGTGTGTTCGCAAGTGCTCGGTCAAGTGGCTGGACCGAGAAAATCTTTTACCACACTCCTGGGAATAATAAGGTTTTTCTCCACTGTGTGTTCGCATGTGTATTCTGTGGTGGCTGGCTTCGGAAAAACTCTTTCCACACTCCGGGCAACAATGAGGTTTTTCAACAGTGTGTGTTTGCGCGTGCGCATTTAAGCTGCTGGCCTGTGAAAATCTTTTTGGGCACTCATGGCAATAATAATGGATTTCTTGCCTGTCATTTTTCATGTGTATATTGAAATAAAAGTGCTGCGAAAATCTTTTGCCGCACTGATGACAACAATATCGTTTTGCCCTTTGGTCACTTTTTTCATGCTTCGTCGATGTCAAATTTCTCGCCAAGTGTGGTCCAATGGGATGGTGATGCCTATTTTCAGAAAATTTTGCTCGTGTTATGTTGGGCAACGTTGTTGCTTGAAAAACAGTTTTCCTCCGGTGTTTAAGATATGAGAAACTTTTATCATAAGACTGTTGGGCACTCACGTGTATTCCACGTACATTGGTTTCATTGTAACTTCCACATCCATTGTGTTGCAAAGAGTTGTGTCGAGAATGATTTCGCCGAAGGTCTTCAAAACTTTGAGCACTTTTAAATGTGTTTCTCCTATTTTTTAACCTGTTGCTCGTACGAGTTTCCTTGGTGATTGCTTTCATCAACGCAGTTGAGCGAAGGTCTTGCAAGGAACCTGTTCCGTTGGGTTGACATTGAATGTTTGCATTTACTGAAAGGCTGGAAGAAACGTTTTCAGGACGACTTTTTGTTTCAAAAAATTCTGTGACTTTTGATTTTTTTTCCAACACAAAGTTTCCAGTCAAATTTCCGAAGTGTTGCAAACGCTGATCTTTGGATAATTGTAATGCATGTTCACAGGAGTTTTTGTTGTGGCGGTTGAAAAGCGTTTCAGCGTGTGATGAATCGTTCAGATTCGGTGAAGTGTTTATTTTTTCTGATTGGTTTTCGAAACAACATTTTCCATAATTTTTCTTTCTAGATCTTCGAGGACTTTCTTCATTTCTTCTGTGACCCAGTGCCTTTAAGTTTTGTTTGGCGATGAAGATTTTCCAGTTGCAATCACTTTTTTGATGTTTTCTTTTGTTTGGCTGCATCAAAATTGATCTTGTTTTTATGGTTTCGTCCAACTGTTCGCCACCTGTTATTTAAAAACGCTTTTAGGACATGTCATAGATTAAGCCCTTAGTTGCAAAAGATATAGATTTTCAAATGTTTGCGATTTCAGATACACAGATATGTGAGAAACGAAACATTTTTCTGATAGTGAGTGTATCCCTTATTGTCAATCATACTGTGGCAATACATTTTGCTAGAGTATACGTTTTTGTTTGCCAATAATGTTATGCCTCTTTTTAGTCGATATGCAATTTTTTGCTTTTCAAAAGAAACTTAGGAAAAACAATAATCCTCGTAAATGTTTTATAATCTAAAGAACATTGTAAATAAACAACTCAATTTTTCAAAGCCATACCTGGAACTCTCGAGCCAGTCTTCAGATTCCTTTTATCGTCTTCTGCAATTGCAGTGCTTAAAAACAAGCAACTGAAATCAACTAAACTTAATAAATCGGTAAAGCACATTTCAATCCTTTTATCTGAACATACTTCAGTGATACATGTATTTCCAAGTTGCGTGCTAATCTTACTGCACCACATTTTAGTAATTGCCAAGTTGGCAGCAGACTCAAATTTTCGAGACGCGTTTAAATGATCTACACTAATTTTTTTGTTTCTGCAGCAAAACGTCTCTTGGACAGTTTGTAACACACATATTTTGTCTTAATATTTTGTTAATTACTGTTTGGTTATGAAAATCTTCCCAAACACATTTTTTCAAGTGCTAATGCAGAAATAGTATTGTTGAAACGTTAAAAACATTTTCAAATTTTTTGCTTCCTTTGAAATTCATATCGTTTTTTCAACTCGTAACATGTGGGACACGAAACACCAGCAAACACCTTAACTTCATTACCAGCAGATACAGTGGCGTAGCTTGAGTGTGGGCTGCCCGGAGCGGAGCGGCCCTTGAGTTTGGCCAAGCCCATAAAAATACATATTGCACAGTGACTGTCTCTTAAAGCTTTGTATAATATTAACTAGTTTGTGCACCATTATAATATTACAGTAGTCTCACATGCTCAAATATGGTATGCTAACACACCAAAAACTGAAGCATTGCAAGTAACAGTTACACAAAAAGCAAAAATGACATGTAGGGAAAAATAGTAAAAATGTGTAAAAAATTAGGACCACCTTTATTTCTAAAATGAAAACTACCATTTTCTACACAGTAACTTTTCTTGCCTTTTTGTTGGCAAATTCTTCAATGGCAATGTCAGAATTTATACTGTCTGTCAATTGTCGCTCTACAGACAGTGTGGCAAGATTTCTCAACCGCAAGGTGCTCATACTAGATCTTAAGTATTTCGTGATCAGTTTTAGTTTCGAAAAACTCCTCTCACAGGCAGCAACACTAACGGCAATTGTGAGGAAAATCCGTAGGAATATTACTATATTTGGAACAGAGTTCCCAAGATTATGCTTCTGAATAAACTGTAAAACAGTGATGTTAGGTTATTTTGTAAAAACAAGCATGCAACTTTGAAAAACAAGCTTAGAATAGGTAATTTAATGGAAATAATAAGCCTATTTAATTTGCCTGCAGGTTTTATGTTTTTTTAATTTTCCTACCAAACCCCAAACTTGCGTTTGGTAGGAAAATTAAAAAACATAAAACCTGCAGGCAAATTAAATATAAAAGCAGGGAGGAAAATCCGAAAAAACAAGCCGAAATGCGCAAATTTACACAAAAACACGCCCAAATTTCGTTTTGCAGTAAATTGAAACAGCAAAAGTGTCATAAAATTTGAAAAAAAGCAATCCGCAAACAAAAATCTGCAAAAACAAGCCAATTTTAAATTTAAAAAGCCCAAAAACAAGCAACACGCAAGTCTTAAAACAAAACCCCAAATCCACAAAAAACAAGCCCAAATTCGCGGGAAAACCGCAAGGTTGGCAACACTGCTGCAAAGGTTCAAGGGGGCCTACTTTCTCTACTGTGAACTGTTACATCGGCAACATCGTATAACTGTAATGCAACAACAACGTTCTTAATTGCACAACAATGAACAACAAGCGACGCAACAACTATCAATATTTCCTTTTTGGCTAGTAACTGCACTCGACCTCCTATGCAACTAACTGGCCTACTTAGAATCTGAATGCAGCACGGTGATATAAAATTTTTCATAATGACGGATCAACATACTGAAGCAACATTTCCCCTAAAAAAACGAGGAACCCTCACGGAACCCTTAAAACTCACGTGACCCCACTACATCTTTTGCGAAACACCAGGGTACCACGGAAATCCTGTTGAAGGATACTGAACTAGATTATATTTCTCCACACACACGGAAATCTATTGTGACGAGCACAAATCCAACTACGCGTTTGTTAGATTTACATAGAAATGTTTTTTAAACCCAACAATGCGCTTTTACTCGCAGGTACAAAACTTAAGAGCACTTACAAAAGCTTAGAGATCACCACAGCCACACGTTTGCCCACAGTCATCCACCATACTCCTACTAAACTCTATGACGTCATATAAGGGCTACGATCAAACGTCAATAACGACCCAACACTCGATCATTCAACCCTGTAGTTAATCAGTAAACTTTGACATCAAGTGAGCTGATAAGCGTGTTGAGAACCGTGTTGCAGCTTCATGTAAAAAAGCCTATTGATACAACATCCCTGATACACGATAGTTTTGTTTCGCTACGATAACAATCGCTTAAATGCACATGCCATAGTTTAAATTACTCAAAATCAAGAACGTCGTTCAACTGCGAGTAGCGTTCCGACATTAAAACCACTTTTATTTCAATACAGCCATTGCAGGTTTACAGCCTACAACAGGGGTCGGGAACCTATGGCGCGCGAACCAGATGTGGCTCGTTTGATGATGGCATCTGGTTCGCTTGATATTTTCTTAACACGATTTTTACGAATGAAACTTTCTGTAATTTTACATCTACTAGACTGCAAAGCCATCAGCAACATCATGCAGCACGAGAAGTCGCATTAACAGCAAGAAACGTGTTATTAAAGAGAAAATTCAGACATTTACCATTGTTTAAAATTGTTGATTTACTTAAAAATGCACACGTTAGATAGTAAGTTAGTTACATTAATTGTTGAAAAATATTATATGGTTCTCGCGTAAATACAATAAAAAATATGTAAGTTTCATGGCTTCCTTAGCCAAGAAGGTTCCCAAGCCCTGGCCTACAACATAGCTCATAGTCCCGCCCCAATAAAAGTGCCGCCAGGGACCGCCCCCCCCCCCC
>Ga0210059_1015339_pt1 | contig 11202 bp, 9 predicted proteins | sample Ectturendosymbi2_FD_188042 | JGI IMG/M metagenome (GOLD analysis project Ga0210059, IMG submission 188042) | Ecteinascidia turbinata endosymbiont from Florida, USA - Sample 2 (SPAdes) (version 2) | ecosystem: Host-associated > Tunicates > Ascidians > Unclassified | place: Key West, Florida... | reverse complement strand
AAGGAAGATTGGGTTCACTTTCACTGCAACAATGCTTCCGACCATGGATGGAGGACCTTTCCAAAGTGGGGGGGCACAAGTGCACGTCAGAAAATCTATAGAAAGTTGTCGTTGTTTGAATTGGCAACTGTGACGTCGCAAGCATTGAATATGACGTCATTACCTATACCCGATATGAAGGTCTAAATCAGTGGTTCTCAACCTTCTGATCTTGGCGGGCCCCTTTTGGTGCTGTCAAAGCAGTGGCGGACCCTTGAAGTTTAAGCTATAGGCCTTCCCTGCGGGGGATAAATCTCAATAAGCTTTTGTATTGTCCCATCACAATAGGCAATTACGCAAATGTTCAAACCTATTTCAAAAAGCGATGATAAACAGCAAAAAATTTCAAAACTCGTCATTTATAGTTCAAATTTCAAAGTTCTCACGGACCCTCTGAAAACGTTTCGCGGACACCCAGGGGTCCGCGGACCACCGGTTGAGAACCACTGGAGACTCTTAATTATATTATTTGGAGACATTAAGACTCTTAATTATATTATTTGGAGACATTAAGACTCTTAATTATATTATTTGGAGACATTAAGACTCTTAATTATATTATTTGGAGACATTAGGACTCTTAATTATATTATTTGGAGACATTAAGACTCTTAATTATATTATTTGGAGACATTAGGACTCTTAATTATATTATTTCAGAATAAATTAAACCACTATTGAAACTTATCGGTGAACAACCTGAAATTCAAATAGGCTGTTATGGGGGCGACCCAGGTCAACAGCGTCACTCGGGCTCATCATACAATTTATTCTGACTGAATAAAACCGTTCGACAATTGCGTCACTGAAATTTCCGTTTGCTTTCATCCTGGCTTGCATTATCGTTGCTCTGTGATGTTAGTTGCGTAACAGTAAATGAGAATTTCGCGTAATAACTTCTCCATTGTTCAATAACGTACGTCACAGAGCAATGAAAACGCCAGTAAGTCTTCTGCGCACCAAGGCTGTGGAGCTGGTACTCAAATTTCAGGCTCCGGTTCCAACTCCGGGCATCTAAATTTTTGGCTCCGGCTCCAACATCTTGAGATTTTTGTCTCCGGCTCCAACATCTTGAGATTTTTGTCTCCAGCTCCAGAGCAATTTGGTCCAAAAAAACGGAAAAACATTTGTATTATTTGCATAACTCGCTTGTCCCACAAACTATATCTGTGGCTCTGGAACCCAAATTTCAGGCTTCGGCTCCACCATCTAAAAGTTTTTGGCTCCGGATCCAGCCATTCATCCAAAATTGCTTCAGCTCCGGCATCACAGCCCTGCTGCGTACAAGGCTCATTCATATTAAGCCCGAGTTGCTGGGCAATTTATCGTTCGTTTGAAATTATTCTCGAAAGGGAACTGTCCACTGGATTGGATTTCAAATTAAATGTTCTATACAAATACATTGCTTCAAAAAACGTTCAGTCCGAAATGAACTATGTTTGAAAAAATCCTTAATTGCCTAGGGCAGTTCGGGCTCTAATGGTTGAGCCCGAGTAAAGCGCGAGCGAACAAAGTCGAGAGAAAGCCTACTACGAACGATATTGTTTGATTCAGGTTACCTGTGACATGAACGCGAAAGGCCAGACAAGGAACGAAAAGATACCAACAGTGACAAGGCTCAAAGAAGGTATCCCGAGTTAACAACTTAGTGAAGTGAGACTGTGGGCAGTGACACAATTACACAAAGCAAGCTTACGTTCTCCGATATAATCAAGACTCGAGTTAGCCCGAGGAGCCCGTGTGCCGGAGTCGCCACTGGGCTGCTAAAACACCGAGAACACAGCATAAACAACAGGCAAAAATGACACGGCGTTAATATCTGTCTTAAACACATTCTAAATCACAACTTTTCTATTTGCAATGCACTGATGATGATAACAGGAGTTATCAAAACGTTTGCAATATGTCGTTTTCGTTGGCCGTGATTTTCATTATAACAACCTTTCTACATCTTAAACACAGAAGTAACATGACTGAATACTCCTTCTACAACTGCGTTAGATACCGGAATGTAAAGTCAAGACAAAGCATATGTGGCAACTAGTGCATTGTCTGTATAGGATGCCAATTGTGTTGCCGTCAGTAAGTTGTCATTTGTTGTGTATTCCATAACATGAGAAGCACTTATAGTAGACTTCATGTAGATTCGTCATGCTAGAGAAACCAGCCACTTTGATAAGGTGGTTCATATATGCTTCAGGCGTGTTTTCTTGGAGGTCTTTTGAGTTCCTAATTTTGTTTAATTGTGTAAAGCGATAGGTGCCATCGGTTTTGTTTGTCTCGTCAGATTGAATAAGGTGTTTGCAGTTGGGAGATGCAAATAAATAAATGATGAAGCTGAAAGTGTTTGACGGAAATGTAGTTAGGATGATACCACCTGAGAAATATTGAATATTATTTTAGGTGGTAGAGAGAGAAAAAAATGCTTCTTTCGCTAGATTCTTTGGATCGTATAAAGCGTGATTCCAATTTGCATTAAAAGTGCGCAATCTATGCAGTTCATCCATTAAATCGAATGTACTTGCGTCATTCAGTTGAGGGGTGTGTGGTTGTTTCAATCTTAAGTATATTGCAGTTTCAGCAGTTATGCATGCTGTGTGTAAGTGGTATCGTGAGATTTTTGGTGTAGACAATTTTAAATGTTGGTCATGTGGCAATTGAAGCATAGTTATCGTGTGTCTGGAGTTACTAAATATCAATTTTCTTGAACAATTTTAGTCTATGTTTTAATTAAGAAGGCAAAATGCGACTATGTTTTAATACAGCCACAGAGACTACATACAATATTAAACTAGTTATCAATAAAATGCATTCAAATAAAGTAAAACCAAGTGTAACACTCAATAAATATTCCTGTTTCTCGGCTGTCTGCCGTTCCAATCTGGTTAATACTGTGTCAGAGACATTGTAAATCCTTGCAAATACTTCAGATATTATAGGATTGTGCAACTGTTGTGCTTGTGTAACGGCCAGTAATGTCACCAGAAATGTGACCAGTAATATTAATTTAGTCATCTTGAATTACATTTACTCTATTTTGTTTCTGAAAAATTTTAAACATATCTAAATTAATATACGGTGAAAACCTATGAAAGGTATGATTTAATGACAAAAATTTGAAGTGATATTTAGTTATGGAGCATATCAGGAGAGAATTTGGGTTTTACTGTTCTTCATTTCGATGTAGTTGTTCTAGGGGGTGAAAGATAAGTTTTAGATTTTGATATATGTGCTTGCTGACTCTGAAGGTTAGTTTGCAAAGGGGGTGTTGGCTGTTTTGTATTAGTAGGGGTTAATTCTGATTCTGGTTGCGTCTCCTGTAAAAAAATTCATTAATGTTTTTTTTATCCTTGTGTGGGGGTATCGAGTGTTGCTTCTTTCGTCAGTTTTGTGTTTTGTTGGTGGCGATTCGGGTTCCTGAGAAAAATAATGAAGGAACGGTAGTTTAAAGAGACAGTGACAGTCGTGGTCCAATAGCGCGTGATAAAATTACATTACAGAAAAACACAAGAAAAAATTATTGAAAAAAATACAACTGAAGTGGGCGATCCACGAACTCAAATAATCTATCTTTTCAAAAACAAAATCTGAGTGAGGGCTAGATACTTCCTCGGGTATTAACAGAAACAAAGCCGTCCACACAGAAACGATTCTGTAAAATAGAAAAAGAAAAGGGAGCTGTCCACATAGAAACAGGATTTCCACAAAGATACAGGGCTGTCCACATAGATACAGGGTTGTCCACAAAAGATGCAGGGCTGTTTCACATAGAAACAGTGTTGTTTCACTTAGAAACAGGGTTTGTTTCACATAGAAACAGGGTGGTTTCACTTAGAAACAGATGCTGACTGACACGTACACCGCTTGAAACAGCTTTATATTCCTTCACCATCCAAGTGAAGTGTAACGTGGCGGCCAAAAAATACAGGGTTTCAGTTCTAGGAAGAGTCCGCCCGTCACAAGTAGAAATTGCAAGAATCGTCCTGACCGACATGTATACTGCTTGAAATTGCTTTGTATTCCTTTCACCATTCAAGTAAAAGTATAACGTAACGACCAAAAATATTGGTGCACTAGCACAATCTCTGTTCAATAAATTTCGTATCCAAAATCGCATAACTTCTGACAAAAAATCTCACAACTTCTGACTAAAAAACCTATTAGCGAAAACTGACCCATTGAAGCTCACTGGAAAGGAAGAAAAGGAGGAGATATAGAAAAAGATAATATGAAAGTGGATAGAATAATGTGCCAGCATGAGGGTCAAGTAGTCAAGTTTTCATTTCGAGTAACTAAAAGTTTCTTTTTAATATTTCGTGCACGATTACATCGAAATCATAGAACTAGTGAGAGACTTCAAAATAAAATTCATCCGCAGCTGAGTACTACAAGGCTTGGACTTTAGGTGTTCGTCACGCAAGTAATAAGTAAACAACAACAAAAAAATCCTCTCCGAAGCCTCATCACTTCCGGCAGATGAGCACTGCTTGTCAAGTACTTTAGGAGTTCGTACCGCAAGCAATATGCAAACATCCGCAAGACATATTTCCTCTTCAAGTGGTAAGTGCTTACTGCGAGGCGTTGATTTTAGGAGTTCATCGAGCAAGCATTGGTGTAAGCTCTTACAAGCAAATACAATATGTCGTGTAAGTAAATACAGTTTGGTGTCCTTTTCTTTTGAAATTCGTCTAGCGGGCAGAGATTTGACAAGAATGAAAACACAAGAAAAATTACATTAAACGTGGTGTTGTAAATGAGGGTTGCTTGACAGTAGCTTTAGGAGTTCACTATGTAAGCGGGTGTTGTAAATGAAAGTTGCTTGACAGTAGCTTTAAGAGTTCATTGTGTAAGCGGGTTATCATTTACATAAGCCGAAAAAAAATGTCAAAGTTCAAACAAAATCTTAGGACCACTTCCGACAACTGTCATCTTACCTCTGAAGTTGGATTGTGCCATCTTCAATCTCGTCTTTTTGTACTTCTGTTCGGTGTCTTGCTCTGGAAAGGGTCTTGCGAAGAGTTTGACCCATTGGTCTGAAATTCTTGCAATCTGAAGTCTTGTTGTCGTCGAAAGTTGTATCGCTGTCTCTTCGGTCGGATCGACGTATGTGGAAATGTTAGGTTGTGTTGAGATGGGAACGGCTGATTTATGCCTGGTTGTTGCTTTGGCCCATCATAACGTCTGGTGTAGCTTTGTGATGATGAATTTTTATGCTTTTGTTGGTGGGATGTAAGGTTCGGGCTCAATGTCTGTTGAATGTGGAAGCGTTGGCTATGCACTTTTCGCTGATTCTGGCTAAAAAGGGCTTTGTTTGCTCTGCAGTCGCGTGCTATATGTCCTGATTTTCTGCAATTGAAACATATGCGCTTTTCTCCATAATCAAGAGTTGATCGCTGTTGTGAGACTGTGTGGTTTCTGGCTTCTGTCAGAATCGTGAAAATGTGGTGTAGCGTTTTGATCATTGTGTGGAAAATCTCCATGATAGTGTACAGTTCTTCACGTGTTACCCATTGATTTTTATCTTGCTGACAGTGTAACACTTCTGCTTTTGGTGATTCCTCAATTAGTGTCAAGTCAATATTGTTCTCCTGTTCACAAGCAGGATTTACCTCTAAAGGTGTGGAATGCTCCATGGCTTGTTCAGTGTTTTTTTCCTTTAAGATTCGAAAGTTCAGTGTCAGATATGTGATTAGCCATGTTATGTTAAAGCTATTGTTCTGAAAAATGTGAAAAGTAAGAGTCTTAAGGCTTATTGAAGTTGAAGGGTATGAGCCTTTGAGCTTTTGCTAATGTAACACTAGTCCACAATATTTAGCTATTTTGAGTGGGTGTGACTGGCTGTTTGGAGTCCGTGAAATGACAGACTGCACATGACGTGGAGAAGTTTAATGCACATTTTTGTTGTCATTCCACGTCTACAGAAAAACAGGTTATGCACCTGGGAAACATTGTCATGTGTTTCCCCACATGTATTGCTTGGATATATCATGAATTCATAGTTAATTTCCTTTAGTTATTGCTCTGTTTCTGTGAATTGCGGACAATTTTTTTTGAAATGGCCCGTTTGTCTGCATTTATAACAAAGGCGATGTTGATGTCGTCTTTGCTTTGTGTTAGTATGGAATTCATGTTTTGTTTTTTGTGGTCGACAATTGACCTGTTCAGTGATAATTTCATTGACTTCACCAACTATTGAGTGGTTTGATTCATATTGTCGGTCTTGCAATCGATGAGATGTGTTTTGCGTCTGTGGGACATTTGAAACTTGTTTCATTTTTGTCGCTAAATTTGGACGTGTGTGATAGTGTATTCTTCCATCTTCCTGTTCCAGCGTTGATATTGCTTCTGTTGCTTTCAGAAAAAGGCCTGGAGTGTTTGGAATGGTTGTCCGTGTGCCTAATGCACTTACTTGTTGTTGTTTGACCAATGAATTGGTTTCTGCTCGTAATGGAGGAGACGGTTGAGACAGAGATTCAAAAATCTTGCGTTTTTTTTACAAAATGATTGAAGAGTTTTGATTTCGGCATTTTCATTTATTGTACTGTTGTAATGCAGTTGTAAGGAGAGAAACAGTTGCCATGAATGAAAAGGTATATTTTAGGATTAATTTCCAAGTTTGTGTGCCATATATTACAGGTTGAAGAGATTGCTTTGGTATGTCAAACGATTGTAATGTTTTCTGCAATTGTGTAATGGTTAGTGGTTTATTTAAAAAAAAAATTTTCAAGATGTGAGACTGAAGTGGGATATTGTTGGAATTGCCTTTGCTTGTTTCTTGTGAAATTTAAAGCATGTGATGAAGAGATGTATCTGATCTGCTTTTACGTATGACCTTACTGAAGTGACTCGGCTAATAGGCAATCGTCGCTATTCACGTGGAAAGGTTTGCACAATCGTAAAAGTTTTTGATTTATTTTCTAGTTGTAATGCAGCTGTAAGGTGAGAAAAGTTTGTAATGTATGAAAAGAGATATCTTAGGATTAATTTCCAAGTTTGTGTGTGATCTATTGCAGGTTAAAGAGATTGTTTTGATCTGTCAAACGATTGTAATGGTTTCTGCAAATATGTAATGGTTAGTGGGGTTTATTTGTAAAAAAATTTTTCTTTAAAGCATGTGATGGAGAGATGTATCTGATCAGCTTTTAAGTATGACCTTACTGAAGTGACTCGGCTAATAGCTAATCTTCGCTATCGACATGAAAAGTTTTGTGAAATCGTTAAAATTTTGTGACCCGTGCATACACTAGCACTGTGACACAGCCGCAATAAGGTATTCTACCTGCAATCTCAAACATTTGACAGCTGTCTGCAAATTTTTAACATTTGTATTCATATCATAACTATTGTTTTCTTTAAAAACGTAGTATAGGCGGTCTTCATTTCGCCTATCATCAAACTGGTGGGTAGTTGAGAAAAAGCAGACGTGATTTAAAACGCATCAAAAAAATGAGCAAATTTGTAAAAAAATGATGTCTAGCAATTAAGAGCGACATGCGACTTTAACATTCGATATTTGCCTGAGTATTGTTTCGTAGAAAAAGTCATTTCGAAATATGACACTGCTAACAGTGGATATAAGTGCCTTTTGAATAGAGTAAGGCATAAGTAAACGTAGATTTAGTAGATTGCGTTAAGAAAACCTGCGATAGGTGCCGTACGCATACTGTGGTTGTAAGTGGTTGTAACTGAAAGATTGCTGCACACTCTTGACAGATGTTTGGGATGGTTGAACTAAATATAGAATTTGAAATTGCTATGTTGTGAAGGCTATGACATGCCCTTATTTCGTCGTATAGGGTTGTGTTCAGATTTAATTGTTGATTTTCTTCTAAAGTGATTGGCATCGAAGGGAAAAACTTTGGATTGAGATTAGTGGGTTTAAAACAGGTAATACCAGCGAGTAGAAACTCGTGAAAAAGAACTGCATTCGCTGATGAGTGCAGTGCCTTGCGCGTCAAGCGGTCTGAGTTGGAACAAAGAGGAAGTCACGTTTGAAGTCTGACTTGATGCGCTTTGCAGAGCACTGTTAGCGTGGTGGCAACGCTATGTTTAATTCTGTATGTGTTATTTAAAATATACGATTATTGTATCAACCCTAAAAGTTCATTCGCTAGTAAGTTATTGTAAGGGACCCCATAAATGTAAGTGGATTAGGCTGCAGGTATTGCGCTTTGTTGTTAGCGCATTTATGTTTGGCTATCAACTTGGTGTCAATTTGAAATGCTGGAAAACGCGCGATCACGTTTGTTTTGGTATATTTCCGACTTTATCTGGCTGCTGTGTGTTTGCTTAGCATCTCAAAGCTTTTACGTATGGAAACTGCGTGAACTTCTGAAGGTCGTTAGCTGTGTTGGTGATTGCTGTGCGCTGCTAAAGGGTTTTCGTATTCTGTTTTGAGCGCGTGTGAGCGGTAAGCAGAGTTATATTTCAGTTGGAAAAGTTAATTTATTAAGGTGATGTAGACTAAACGCTGACAGAGGAGATTGTCTGTGTGATCGCCAAGTTGTTGGATTTGACGGTGTTTGCAAGCTTCAATGAGACGATTTCTTTGAAAGCTTTTGTTTTCTGTAGACACCGTCTTGCGTTATGGCCCAAATGTGAAGAGACCGAATGTAATGCGGATATGTCCTAGGTGTATGTCTGATAATAAAGGTTTACGTAATATAAGTATCATTGTGTTTTTACTAACTATCTGGTGGCATAGGTAACTTGTGAAGTTTTACTTTTGTGAAAATGTTAAACGAGAGGGTTGTAGTTTAGGGAGTGGAAGTGAATTTCGGTGTAGAGCAATAAGTTTCGTCGAGAAGGAAGGACCTGTAAAAAATGTGATGGTTAATTTTTTTAAATAGCATTCTCACATTGGTGGAAATGAGATTTAAGATTCAATGATGACAATCTTCTTTTTAGCCTGAAATCGAAAAGAAAGTATTGTTAGAAGATTGTTTGGTCACTCTAAACATCAAACACAATTCGTCGCTAAGAGAGAACCTGGAAATGTTGAAATGTAACTCCACAAGGGTCGAGAGTGTCATTTTGTTGTTGTCTGTATTGAGGTTTGGAATATTTTTATACGGTGAGTAAAAAAACAAGATGTAACTTGGGGAAATTGTGGTATCAAAAACATTATTGTGACCTCAAGCGACCGAAAAATATAGAGTTGATGGCCTCAGATACTTCTGGCGCGTATATGAGTTAAAGGAAATAAAAATCCTTTGAAGGCAATTTTTGCCATGCAAAAGTTCTGAGCTGTTTATCTATATTGAAGGTTACGTTGATATCTGTTGAAGTTCACGAGTGCGCATCCTGAAGTTTGTGAAAAATGAAATAAATTTTAAATCGCATTACGCGTCTGATGTAGTGTTCACATCTAAGTGAAATAGTATGAGTTGTATTGTTTCTATTGATGTGATTAGTGGGCGTTACTAAAGATTTATCTTCAATTGTGCCTGAAAAGGTTTAATCAGCGTTAAAGAAGGATGATGAATGAAATTCGCAAAACCAGTAAATATAGAGCAATGTTTTTACAAAGTACTTCAAAAGCAAAATGTAGCTTTCACCTTTAGGGTAGTTTACTAAATATAATGAGTAGAGCTGATACGTTTTGAGTTTTATTTAAGCGTCTTGAGTATCGAGTGTAACATTATCAGTAAATGAAAATTTGAAGAAATAGTAATTAGAACTTGGAAATATGAAATTGTATTAGAAATTTACTTTAGCGATTAGCTAAATGATGATTTTTTATAGCTAGCTAGTGGCCTACATTGTGCACCAGAGATTAGGCTGGCGTTTGTTGGAGCGGTTGTTACGAAATATGTTGTTTTGAAACTACGTTTGATATCAGATGCTACGTCGGCACTTAGCAATTTTCAATAAAATGAAGATTTAAGCAAGTGAAAATATGAAGAAATTTTTCAAAAACGAATTGACCATCAAGTGTTGAATTGGCACCTAAATCACGAAGCGATCCTATGTAAGGCCTAAGGTTCGAAGTGATAGCAATAAATGGCTCTGTTATGAAAATACGCATGGAATGCGTCACAGCGCAGAAAGCAGCTGCACCGCTGAACAAGAATGACTCACGAATAAGTCGTAACGATTTCGTGACGTTTCGTGATGCTGCGTTTAAACCCCTAAAATTCTGAACAAGCCGTTTGGCTGTCAACTAGACGTGAGCGTTACAGTTGGATCGCGACGTCAGTATTGGTTCGCTTCACGCAAGCAGTTTATCTGGACTGCAGTTTCGCGAAAAGATTGTAAAAATGTGCTGCCGTTCAATGTGCGTTTTCTTTAATAAAGTGGCATAGTGCCACAAAGGCAGCAAATTGAGATAGTTGCGAATAGATAAAGTAATGTGTTTCGCTTGCGAATATGCGGTACGAAGTCGTAGTAAGTATCAGGATTGAACGTTGTATTGTGAGTATTTCTAATACGGAGAAAGATTTAATTTTGTGCATTATTGAAAATTTTTATTTGGTGCGAAAGTGGTGATTTTAATGCGGCTTCTAGCAATTTTTATATGATTGTGTTAAGCAAATTTGTATTTTTATGTTTTAAACACAAATTGAAGGTTGAAAATTGTTTATACATTTTGCGTAATGGTGTAAGCACTAGCGTGGTCAGATAGAAGATTTGTTAAAGTATAATAGTCAAGTATTAGTTTAGTAACAACGCACATTGAGTGGAGGAAAGCTGCGGTATCTTGTAAAAATGTGTTTTAAAAAATGAAACGTTCGCTTTTGCAGATAATTTGTAAAGTTCTTAAAATGTGCAACATGTGGGCTCAAAAGTGTTGCACCGTCTTGTTAAAAATGTGAAAATAGTGTCTATAAATATTTAAAAAAATAATAAATATATTTCACACCACGTGCATAAAAATGTAGCAATTTACCAAAATGTTTTAAACAGAGATGCTATGTAAAGTCGTTCTGCAAAAAATCAAAATCAAGTGACGTTACTGCTGTGTGTTACTGTTGGTTCGTGAGACAGCGGTTCATGAAAAGCGCGAGCACCGATCGAAAAACGTTTTCGATGGCTGGGTTTCCTGACGCTTTCTGTGAGCTGCAAACGTGTCTGATTGCGTGTGTTTACCAATTCTGCGGACGGTTCTGGAAACATGTTCGCTACACGCCCCGCGCGACGAATGCTCGGCACTGCTGGCTTCGC
>Ga0210059_1015338_pt1 | contig 11203 bp, 8 predicted proteins | sample Ectturendosymbi2_FD_188042 | JGI IMG/M metagenome (GOLD analysis project Ga0210059, IMG submission 188042) | Ecteinascidia turbinata endosymbiont from Florida, USA - Sample 2 (SPAdes) (version 2) | ecosystem: Host-associated > Tunicates > Ascidians > Unclassified | place: Key West, Florida... | reverse complement strand
GTCGCCCCGGGGAGGCTTTGGTGAGGTTAGCCTCCCAAACAAAGCTCCAAGCCCCCCAAATTGAAACATGAAATACTATAAATCAGTGGGGTTTTTGCCAATTTTTAGGATTTCAAGCCCCCCCCCGCAAGAACGCAAAGCCCCCTATTGAAAACTTTCTAGTGACGGTTCTGAGTCTGCTGCTTATTCGGCTTTTGTCCACAAGAAACCCAATCTTGCCCAAATGAAACAAAAGTTTAAATACTTACATGCGCAGTGGCATGGCAACCCAAAATTGTGGGTGGGTCAAAATCTTTGATTTTAGGCGAGCAACAGTATTTTGTTTGAGATACTGCCTCTTAAAGCACAAAATGACTAGATATTCTAAAAATTTGGAGGGGCCGTAGCTTCTTGGCTCCCCCTCTGGCTACGCATATGTATGTGCGGTTTATATGACGTATATGTAATGTAAATACTTTATGTAAACACTTACGTATTTATATAATATTGGGACCATATTTTTTATGTAAAACTTGTTCATTAGAATTATAGTGAAATATGCACATTCGGACTGCCCAAATTCAGCAAAATAAGCCATGCATTTAATATTTTAGTCCCTATCCCTGTGCAAGAAATGGTTTATTTAAAGCGGTGGTTTTCAACCTGGGGGTCGTTTGCCTTTTTCTGGGGTCGCGAGAGCTTCTATTAAAAATATTCATAATTTCATATTTCGTATTTTGAACCACTTTTTGCAGTAACCAAAACAATTGGGTCACCTGGCAAAACTGACAGCCTACTTTATCATTTAAAATTGTTTTAAAAGTGATTATGAACATTACAGAGTTTTGAGTGTGATTATGACCATTACCGACCATTACTATAGGCGTCCGCAGGGGGGGAAACGGGCATTTCCCTCCCCCCAGAAATTAAGATTAAGAACATAAATATCTAGAAATCCTGAAATCAGCAGTTTATTTTCCGAATAATTGATTTTAATTCTTGCTATGACGGTTTATTTGCCGGTATGACGCTCGCACTGCACAAGCACCAGGTTCACAGTTACGGTGTCGTGCAGCGATGAGCTTGCAGTTCACTCATGTCCCCTCCTTTGCCTGCAGAGGCAGGTACGAAAGTTGCGAAGGGTAGTTCTACTGTTGGTCTTTATTACGTAAAAATAACATGGCAACAAATCTTCAAAGGTTCACTTTGCGTTAGGGTAGCAGGCGTTTTGCTTGCGTGTGACTGTTGAACGCAGACTTATTGTCAAGCAGTGCAACGAGACAGTGACCGCTGATAGCGGTAAGCCACGTAAATTTATACTTTGTTAAAGGAAGCATGAGTGAATCTGTAGCAATGTTTCCACAGTTTGAAAAATCCATTGTTAGTGCGATGTGACCAGTGGCGTAAGTAGAGGTTCCAGCCAGGGGGTAAAACTTAGCTGAAGGGAGCCCACTGGCGACTGTAGAGGGCCCACTAGCCAACACTCCGAAAAAATGTGAGAACTGATAGCGAATCCCGATGTAAAATCACCGGAAAATACTCTTAAAAACTTCCGAAAAACGCAAAAAAACAGCAACCTACTGAAAACCAAAAGAATATTAATACCGACATATAAGCTAAGTAGGGGACCGTTTTTTTAATTTAGCTCGCCAGGAGGGGGCGGTTCGCACCCCGGCCCCCCGTCAGCAACCCCACTGATTGTGACGAATGTGCCTGAGTACCAAAATACACTTATACAGGCTTTTCACGCAGCATAAAAATACGTGACTTGTTAGAATACGTCTATGCAGGCTAGTGTGACTACGTTTCAATCGTTAAGGTTTAGTTCTGACGTCTGAGTAAATAATGAGTTCAAAGCTTCATTTAGTGTGGCAAGTTTTCTTAATTCAGCTGCTCAATTTTGTAAAGCCTGCGTGCAGTGTTCTAATTCTGGTAAGTTGTCCGTAGTACTGTCAAAATACAGGACCAATTGTCCGGTTTACGTATGATGAGCGTTCACTGTAAAAAAATTAGCAAAGATAAGCACGGTTTTATTGACCCTATTGGACGAGATTCCAGACGTTTTCAGCTCTTGTTTCAAAATGACGCTGAAAAGTCTTGATTGCAGATCCCGCAATCAGGGGGAGAGCAACCGGGCATTTCCCCTTCCCGAAATTTTCAAAAAAATTTTCAATTGTTGGGTACAGCATCAAGCTACAATCATTTTGCCCTCCACGAAAATATCAGCTTGGTGCGGCTCTAGTTGCTAGGTAAAATAAAGTCATAATTTGTGGTTTAGTTGAAGACCATGGCAATGCTTCTTTCTCTTAACGTTAGTAGCAATGCTGATGCTTACTTGATGAGAAGTATCCTTCTTTGAAAATCTGCAGATAGCTTGCTGCAGGGATCTCCAAACTACGGCGCGCGGGCCAAATCCGGTCCGCTAAGCTATTTTATCCGGCCCGCGAGGACATTTTGTCAATAATGAGAAAATAATATATATACGAAAAACATGTTGATTTGGTAGAATGCAGCTTATCTCGAAACACTTACGTTACGTATGACTATGATGTCCGACCCTCGAACCTTTGAGTAATAACTTATGTGGCCCTCAGACATAAAATTTTGGGGACCCCTGGCCTACTGTGTAAATTATTGTAGTATACCTGGGTCTTGGGTATCGCTGCCAACCAAGTGCATTTTTTATGATTCTTACCGTACCATGGGTCGTTTTCTTTGTGGTGTAGAAAGGGTAAAGCGTCTTGTGAAGGTCCATTTACGCTGCATTATCAGCAACTTGAAAATTACAAGCAAAATGCCGGCGTTACCCCCCCCCTGGAAAAATTTATGCGGACGTTCATGACCATTACAGTACTGCTGCGTTTGTCAATGAACTGTTGACTTTTTGACGTAAGAATGTGCTGTGTTTGTAAATTAGATACATGAATGCGGTAGCTAACTTGAATGCGGTAGCTAACTTGGGAGTTATTGTAGTCTTCAATTAATTTTGCTGTGGAGCGATTTACATGCGGCACGGGTCTCTCTCACTGGTGCTGCCATGTGCATGAATTTAACAAATGGGTTTACGTTCCACATAGTGATATCATAAGTCATTTTTTAGTTATTGAGATATTCAATTGTGCAAATACAATACAAGTGCATTACATATGCCTGACTGGAAATTTTCGGAAGGGGGTCGCTAGCGTATATTGGGTCGCAAAATAGGTCGCTGCATGAAAAAGGTTGAAAACCACTGATTTAAACGCTATACAAAAAATTACCCTAATGGACGTTTCTGTGTCGGGAACTATCGCTCGAAAAACGTATCTGAAAAAATTTAGGAGGGGGCTTCAGCCCCCTTAGCCCCCCTGGATCCGCCTATGGCAACCAACAGTGACACCAGACAAGTGACGCCCCACAAGTGACACCTGACAAGTGACACCAAACCAATCAAACAGGTGGCACCGGACATGGTGACACTCAACAAGTGACACGAGACGTAAAGCAACTCTTGGCGGTGGAGTACGTTTTTTCAATGAGGTTGAGTTGATCACATTCCTCATGCCACTACTTTATCCTCTGAAAAAAAACGTTTTTCGGCTGCTAGCGATCCTGGTCAGGAGAAAAGGCGACAATCCTTCAAATCGAAACGTTTGACAGCAATCAGTGCGACGCAAATCTATTTTCATTGCACGTCACAAACAGAGAACAGAAAAAGCAAAAACAGTGTAAAACAGCGACAGATTTTCAAACTCGTGAAAAAGAAGCATAGGACGCAAACTGCGAGTGACTGTACAAGAATAGCGCACACGTCAGTATCACCCGAACGGACGCTACAGCACAGAAGCGATGCAGCAATCAACAAGCGCAGACTCATTTGATTGGCGAGATGAAATCATTGAAGCTATGAACGCGCATATTTCGAAGGATGCGACTGCACAGTTTCGATTACGTATGAAATTTTGCTCGGTTAGGATGCGTTTCGACGCGGAGATGAGACAATCAATGCAGAAAAGCAAGTCGAGGGTGATCAGGGGAGTAACTGGTGCACAGCAGAACTGCAGAGCGTTCCGCGCAGGGGCATAACGAGAGGGGGCGAAGGGGGCACAATGCCCCGGGCGCTGAAAAGGCCCAACAATGTCTCAAGCACTTTCTTCTACAGTACATTTGCTCCGAAAATACAGTACATTTACTCCAAAAAAACCTTAGGTTCAAACATGGGGGCGCCTGACTTGTTTCTTGCCCCAGGCGCCATCTAACGTCGGTACACTCCTGGGTCCGAGACAATCAAAATCTGCGGCAAAGGTTTATCCGAGCAAAAACAGGATGCAATCTCCTCTGCTATTTACGAAGGACAGAATAAACACCGTTTGTAGGAGTTCTAACAAAAGCGACAAAACTATTCTTCAACTTCTTCCATGCAACAAATGTCTGGGATGTTTCGACAAAAAGAGTTTCGAGATTTATCACGAAAACCACAGTCACAATGGATCCTTTCATATTCCACAGTTCATCAAACCTTGTTGCTTATAATCGGAACAACTGGCGCTTAAAATATGAAGACACACAACTCAGACATTCTGGAATAAAAAATCAAATGCTGCTAACAAAGCGAAAAGACAGCTTAAAAGGGTGCATAAACAGACTTGAAGTCATTGCATACTCCTCAAAGAATCCCAAATTGCCAGTGAACTCATACACTTTCGCTGCAAGTGCTCTACCTCTTACTGTCCTTTATACAGGGGTCAAGACAAGAGCCCATTCTGTGTGTTGCTACGTAAAAGAAGATTCATCGATGCATAAAGTCACGAAACACAGTCATGCCCAGTTTTTTTAAGGAAAATGTTAGGTACCCGGTATGAACCTCTAGGGACCAGACTTTGTCTTATTCTAGGGACCCGAATCGGGTCCCTGAAACACCTCAAAAAACCCTGGTCATGCGTGACTGCACTTATTTGCATGACAACGGGAGAACAAGACACATACACGAAAGGATCCGAAGACCTGCGAAGACTTGCGAAGTGCGCAGAAAAAACAGCATCGAAGCTCAGACTGTACATTACTCAGTGATCGGATCTGTACAGAAGCTCATGTTGCCTGTAGCGACATGCCCAAAGTGATGCGACAGAAAACAAAAAAAAACTTTTGCAGTTGCACTCAGTAGCCTTAAAAATAGGACGGATAGCGTTCAAATGTAATTATGTCGCTTTGTCTTCCTCATCACCAACACGAGCAGGATCCGTGTTTGCTTTCAAAGGTCGTTCACCTTCGACACTGTGCCACATGCCGTAGCCGAAGTACATCAAGAAACCTGCGCAGAGGCAGTTCGTGAAGTAATGCTAAGTAATGTTGTAGTACGTATGGATCATCCATTCATTGGTCGAATAATGGTTCCAAGCTGTTTCTTTTCGGTCATTTCAAGTGACCGAAAAAATTAAGTCATTTCGGTCAGAATGTCTGAAAATATTGGGTAATGAACACTGCTACGGCGAGTTTTAATAGAATTGTGGGGACAAATGATCGAAATGCCTCAGTGACCAAAATGTGTTAGCAAAAAATGACCGAAATGTCTCAGCGACAGCTTCCAAGTAAGGAGCTTAGTTGACACTGGTTTTCTTTGTAATCAATGTTTGAGGTTACTTGCACGTGCAAGGTAGGAAAAAGAATGGGCGAAAACATTGTTTTGTGGCAATGGGTCGTGGAAGTCGAAGGACGACTGGTCGGCCAACCCGTGCAGCTCTGACCCGCTTATAATGCGTTCTGCCGTGCCGCTACAAGTTAACGTGATCACCATGCAAGCACGCGTTTACGTCAGAGCAACATTGAACTCACACGTCATTATAAGAACATCGCGGTTTCACAGTTTAAAGGCTGCTGTCTGACGCACAACAAACCGGTAACGGTAATTTCCCTAAACTTTGGGCCCACCCTGCAAAACCGACCTCGGGAGAAAATAGCGCTTTCAACATTATAAGGAATTTTGCGTTTCGATCTTAAGCTAACCTTTTGTTTGACTGGGGAGCGGTGGCGGTTGCTACAATTGGTCGGCCTGTTGCAGTTTTCAACAGTTGTCATGTAACCGATGATATCTTCCAGCGGCAGCGAAGAAAATTTGATGAAACTTTGCTATTTCCCTAAACTAATATATTCAAAGAACCGACAAGAAAATTTTAGAGTTAAAAATGTTTACCGAAGTGTAACAATTCATCCAGTATATGTGTATGTTAAATTATAAACTTGCACCATCATTTCTGATGGGCAATATGCAGTGTGCATATCTGATGGGCAATACTCATAAAGGACCTTAACAATTAATCTCAAACGTTTAAGGCCAAAGCTAAAATGGTACATGTGTTATTAGGCTATTACACGAATAATGATCTCAGAAGACTTCGCTTTTCCATGAAGTGCTCATTCCTAATACTTCATCTAATCACAAGAAAAGGCTTCATCTAATCACAAAGAAAGCACCTATAGATAATGCAATTTTTTACCAACAAAATAGACTTGAAGTTAAATGCAGGCCTGCCTGACTTTGCCGGGTAGACTGGCTTCATAATGAATTCAAAAACTAATCACCGCGTGTATAAATTATTTTACAATTTATTTCAATTGAATACGCAATAAAATAGCCTTTCAGTCCACCAATGCTTTCACATCGTATCTATCAAATAGTTAGTATGCTGCTCCTATAAGACCATTAGGCAAAACGTACAGACACTGCCCAAACATCTTCAGCGATAACTTATTGCGCGCCCAGAAAAACAACACTTTTTCGGAGAAACCTGTCCAGGGGCGAAAGATTCAAAAGTACCCTTGTTGTTGGTCAAACTTTTTGTCACTGGTAAGAGCACATTAATGGGGATATGGTGCTGGGTGGTGGGGGTTGCAGGCATATTGTCCAATATCATATCCAGCCAAGTGTGCTCTGACGTCAGAATCAAAGTACAGAGACGGTCAGTGTGACATATTTTTATTATCGAAGCGCTAGTGTCATTTGTTTTGCAAAAGAAGAGCTTTGCTCTTTCGACAGCTGGACTTAGACGCGGAGCGGCCCAGAGGTTGACCAAGGACCAGGTGGAGTGACTGCAACTCCAATCTTGCTTGGTCCCGTCATGATGTGGATTCGGCGGAACTACCTGAGATTGCTGTTGACCGTGAGGTATTTCAAGTCCTCCTAGGGCTGCTACCGCCGCGACCCTCCCGAGAGGAAAAGCGGGCACGAAAATTAATGGCGCTGGGCAGTTTCGCACGTCTAGCAACCGCTCGTGTTGTTTTATTAATGCTGTGGTGCTGTACAGGGTTGCGGAGTCAGAGCCGGAGTCGTAAGGAGTAGGAGGTTTTTAGGTGGAGTCGGATCCCTAACAACACTGGGAGTCGGAGTCGAATTTTCTGTCCCACTCCGACTCCGGATGTCCAATTGGATCATTTTTTACATTACTCTCCTAAATTGAGAATTCCTGTTGAAATGGTACAATTTCGTTTTAAACTTTCATTGAAATAGAGATTTCTTGCTGTGCACCACGATTTTCATTGATTGTAACAGCCAAATTACATTCCTTTATGTTAAGGAGTCGGAGTTGGAAATTTTGGAAAGGTCGGAGTCGGGAGTCGGAAATTTTGGAAAGGTCGGAGTTGGAGTAGGATATTTTACTTCCGACCCCTCAACCCTGGTGCAGTAACTGTTAGCAGCTTTTGTTTCGCTTCAGTATTGATGGTGCTCAATCGAGAAAATCGCGACCGGACGTGTTCATTCAACATGAGATGCGTCCCAGGCTACTTCGGGCGGCGCCTATTGCTGCAACCATTGCACGTGCCTGTGCGAGTGCATTGCGTTAAATTATTATGAGACGTGGTTCGACTATTTTTTTCTTTCACGTTTCGCACATCCATTTTTTTAAAAACTTCAGGTGTGAAGTTTGTCAAACATCTAAATCCCGTTTTAGCGCAAGCTGGCAGACAGAAACAGAAGAAGGCATCTTTCAACCTTAAGTTAACAAACGTTAATGCAGTAGAAGTCACCTAGATCGGCTTCGGCTCTATCTGCAATTTCTTTATTCCGGCCCTAATTTTCATTCCCACAAAGTCTTTTGTTCTTTCATAACCACGCTTGCGGTTACAAGCAGCGGGTACACGTCTAGATGTTTTGCTCGAATGTTAACCTTTATCTTTGTCTAATCTTTATCTAGGCTAAAACCTATTTAACCCAGACTACTGTGAGCTTGCTTGCCAGAAACACAAATTACACTAGAGCAGTGGTTCTTAACCGGGGTCGCGCCCCCGGGGGGCGTCGATAATTTTACAGCGGGGACGCGAGCCCTTACGCGCCCTAAAGCATGGAAAGTTTGATAAATAAATTTACCAATAAATACATTTGTTTCTACAGCTTATTTAAAGTCAGGGGTCATGAAAGAAAGGACAAATACGTGGCACAAAAAGGATAAGAACCACTGCACAAGATGGTACTGCTCATTACAACCAATGCAATTTCACAGAGTTTATGGTGATGTTCAGTACAGCACATTACAAAACTTCAAAAATGTCAAAACTTTATTTCAAAAATGTCAGCAAATCGTTCGATCAAAGAAAAAATTTTCGAGTTGTTAGCTGACCCATAAGATCCCACTGTTAACGGTCTTTTTATCGGACCATCGAATCAGTCAACGCGCTAGCGACACAAAGCAGTTTTAATATTGCCGCCTGTTGGCATGGTAACTCTGACGACAAAAGGCTCAATTTGAAAACAAATATCTGAAACAGGTGACATGAACATTTTCTGGCATAAATTCATTACAGAAACACCAACATAATGTTTCCTACAATTAATGAGGCTAAGTCATGGTCTGAGAGCCGCATGCGGCTCCCAAGCACCCTTTGTGCTGCCCTCAGTAGTCTTTCAATAAAACCTCTAATAGTTTGTGTAACAGACTTCGTTCTGTAAAAAGACATAACATGTCAATTGACTTGTGTTAAAATTTATTTAGTGCGGCTCTCCTGCGTAAAAACTGAGAAACACTGGGCTAAGCAGACTAGGACGATCATAGTGATCCAGTGCGTTGAGCAGGCGTCACCAAAGCTGGTAGGTCCCTACCGCAGACTTGAAAAACGTGACCTGCCACCAGTTCTGTTGAGCCCCGTGTCCGGTATTGATGGGTGGGTGCAAGGAAAAACGTGAGCAATTGCTGGACGTACTTTGAACCGTGAAAAGGTTCACGCGCGGTTCTGTCATTGGCTGCCACCACTGCAGCGATGGGCGCCGGTTACAAGTCGTGACGAATGGGGGGGGGGTAGAGCGAGTATACTGAAAGTGCACTGAACGAAGCAAAATAATTGCCAACATTAAAGCGCTGAGGTGTTGTGGGACTATGATATTCAAAATCACGACGAGGAGTTCGTGTCCTGCTCGTAGCGAATTTTCCGGCAACTCAACCCCCCACAAAACCCACTATAGCAGTGGTTCTTAACTGGGGGTGGGGCGATGCCCGCCCAGGGAAGGGAGATAAATTTCCAGGGAGGAACGAGCCCTTACGCGCCTTACAACATGGAAAGTTTGATCAATGAATTTACCAATGATTACATCTGTTTTTACAGCTTACATAAAGTCAGGGTGGCTTGAAAGAAAGGACAATTACTATTTCACCAAATGGTATAACTTGCCAACGATTACGTACAAACGACATCACGTGACTGACGTCAGTGATGATAAAACAAAGACAACATCGGACGCGAGTTTAAACTTTGCAGTCAACGATCAACGCGAACTTGCATTTCCTTCACTTTTCATCATCAGCAGTCTTACTCTCAGTCAAATGGTGTACATAGTGAACCGCACCCATTAGCGCAGCTGTGTCTAACCCAAATGGCTTACTGAGCTAAAAATTATGTCACCAACTTGACCAGGGCCCGCAACTGACAACTATTTACTTAGCGGCAACTGACAACTATTTACTTATTAGCAGCCGCTGGTAGCGACAACCCACCAGCACAACGTACTACCAAAACCACAATTCCTAGCATTCGTTCAAATATCGATTCATTCAGTATCGTTTGCAAGTGAAAAAGCTGCTCGCTCACCGATAGTCAACCAAACACCGAACCTGATCCAAGTCTCGATCGGCAGCTTCAGCATCAAGTAGCTGTTGATGAAGAGACTGAGCATAGGAACAACTGGTACGATCGGGGTCTGTAAAAAGAATCAACTGCGCTCGAGACGATCCACATAAAGATTACTACAATTGAAACTTTGTGATATTGAAAACGGGCTATATCTGCGGGTGTGTTAAATGTTTTCATATGAGGTTTTTACTAAAAGACTGCATGTTTTTCTCATAAAATTGCTCTCTACAAAGGTGACGCAGGCTAGTCTATCAGCAAAAGTGTTTTAGTAGGAAGTCGATTTCACGTAACGCTAGGCATCCTCAGTTCTGAAATCTTATTCAAATAGAATCTATGCGTACACTCATGTGAAATATATTTCCTTCTAAAAAACTTCCCGATTCTTCCGATTGCGCCACATTAGCGGGGATTATTTACTTGAGTATAGCTTCGCGCAAGTCCGAACCATTGCAAAGTGAAGAAAGCAGAACCCAATTGGCTGAATCCTCGAAAGCTTGCAGCTAACCAAGAGTTTTCAATTGTTTTTCACAGGCGTTTGGAATCAATGCGGTAGGGTTTCAGAGAGTTCTAAGAATAGCTAAACCACTGAATGGAAGTTTTAAGTAGCAACAGGAATCGGTTACGCTGACGAACGATATTTTCCAAAATGAATAAATAGCTCTTTATAGTGAAGTCAAAAATCCCCGCGTAACAGCGTGCATCGCATGCAAATGCACATTCCTCTCCATTATGCAACTGGAAGTGAGTCCCTTTTTCTTAAACTGCAGTTTGCGTCAGCAAAAGGTTTAAAATAACTTGCGACACTTAACAGACGCACGAAAGCATTTCCGCTGCAAGTAAGCAATAAAACAGCCAAATCTTGTGGGCTTGCCTGTCCGTAAACACAGCAAAGGCATATTTGGGAATGGTCGTCAGCTTTGCCTCGTAATCTGGATTAAATACCAACATTTTAGAAGCGGATTCAAGGCAGAAACGTTCAATAAACTCAGCATGAAACTTTACAACGAACGAAGGCGGTTCTGTACCAGCATGTCGTCGACGCGATTTTACAACTGGCCTCGCGTTTCTCCAAGCACGTCGTGCAGATGAACCCGGGGCAGCGGCCCAAGTGGCGACCGACGCAACAGGC
>Ga0210059_1015337_pt1 | contig 11203 bp, 8 predicted proteins | sample Ectturendosymbi2_FD_188042 | JGI IMG/M metagenome (GOLD analysis project Ga0210059, IMG submission 188042) | Ecteinascidia turbinata endosymbiont from Florida, USA - Sample 2 (SPAdes) (version 2) | ecosystem: Host-associated > Tunicates > Ascidians > Unclassified | place: Key West, Florida... | reverse complement strand
ATTGGATCAAATCGTTGCGAACCAGTAGAAGTGTGACCAGAAACCATAGGTCGGGATTATCGTTCGCGATCAGACAGTCATCGTGCTTCGCCGATGCCGTGCAATAAAGTGCAAGGCTGCCTGACAACGCAACGAAATCCGAGTGTCTATTTTACTGGGGATTAAGGTCACAGTGCGTTTTTTTTAGTTGCCGCTTACTCATTCAAATCTGTAAGCGCCCTGCAGAGTAGCGCTTACATTGAGAGCGCAAGGAGAAGCGCATACCAGGCCAAAGCATAACATCCTCGATAGTGAAATCACTATCGGAAGCTTCCTTTAGCCTAATGGGTTGAGACGAAGTAAAAAATCGAGTCGGTCTGTGGAATGCCGAGTGTTGACAACAAGTCAACCAACACCAGCACGTGTTTGCGGGGAAAAGTCTTTGTGCAAAAACATTTAAATCATGTGGCGATTCCAGCACTCGGGACCAACCCGAGCCTTCGACTACGCTTTATATTGTAGAACGCGAGCTTGCATGCATGCTTTGCATGTTTGTGCTACCACCCACTTCACTGATTAAGGTTGTTAACTCTGGCTCTTTCCATTGGGCATTGCCAGTGTTCATATATTTTCGTTTCATGTTGGCTTTCCGCGTGCAATTTGCAGGTGACGTGAATCAAAAAATATCGTTCGCAACAACGGCTCTCTCGAATACGTTCTCTCGCTCTTTACTCGGGCTCATCCATTGGAGCCCGAGCTGCCCTCTGCAATTAAGTATTTTTTCAATTTAATTAATATCAGATTGAATGTTTTTTTGAAGCAATGGGTTTGCATAGAACATTGGATTTGAATTCCAATCCAATAGACAGTACCCATTCCAGAATAATTTCAAACGAATTTCTATTGTTACTTTGATTTAAAAAGATCGTTAAACTGCCTGGTAACTCGGGCTAATATGAATGAGCCTAAGATGAGGTAGATTCACTGGCGTTATCATTGTTCTGTGACGTAAGTTACGTATCAATGGACGAGCTCCCATGAGAACTCTCATTCATTGTTGCGTAGCCAACGTCACGGAGCAACGATAGTGCCAGCCAGAATGAGCAAATGGAAATTTCAGTGATACAAGCCCAGAACGGTTGCATTCACAAAGTGTAGGTTGCGTGATGAGCCCCAGGGACGCTGCTGATCTGGAATGGCCCCTGAGTGAAGGTATGCAAGTTAGTGCGCTGCCGCCTGTCTGAATAGCCGTGATCATTTCTTGTTGAAGTGTCAAGCTGCTTAAATTGCCAAGTGTGACGCTTACGCACGTTTGTGGCACAAACAGTCACAGTTGGTGAGCAAAAGGTCTGCCCGGAGTCGTTAAAATTTTCTACGACTCCGACTCCTCAGGTTGAAAATCCTTTCGACTCCGACTCCACAGCCCTGCTCAAAATTGACCTCTTGAAACCACTTTTAAACCGTTTGCTCAATACCATCTCGTTAAAACTGCATGTGCCATTGGTGCTTCAATCGGTCTGAAAGAGATGCTTGGATTTCCTAGAAATTAACAAGATATGGTGCCTTTCTCAAAAGCTTTATTTGCGTCGCTTAACACAAAACGAAAACTGCACTTCATTGTATGATGTTTTTGCAAACCCGGTTGTCGCAAGTGATGCATGACGAAGCTGACATCAGTTATCGTCTGACTTCTTGCGTCTTTGTCGCACTCTGTGCAAATTTAGAACTTTTTGAGAATGGTTACATATTTATGTAGTTCAGTGGTTCCCAAACTTGTTCGAACCGTTACCCAAATCAAGGTAGCGATTCTGTCTTATTACCCTCAATAATTTTTTTCGTATTTCAGCTTAAATTTCTTTTGCAGTGATCGCTCATAATGCAGAACAACACTGATTTTGGTTCCGCGTTACCCCTCGAAGAACCGCATATTTCCCCTGGGGGGTAATTTACCCCCAGTTTGGGAACCACTGATCTAGTTGAACGGTTTCAGGAATTTAGCATAGTTTGGAAAATTTCTTAACGGAAGAAGTTTCAAGAATATATCACAATGGGAAAACGTTTCTTACGTGTTTAGAGCTATTTTTTCAAAATTTTTGCACTTTTTGCTTTTAACTGACGGTTAGTTTATCGCAACCAAAGGTAAGATTTGTTCAGGATCTATGCATAATTTACGAGTATGTAATGCACGCAGTTGCTGAAGATAGACTGGCAATCACTACAGCCTTTTCCGAGAAATAAAAACGATCTTTTTAAATCAAAGTAACAATACCACTTGAATTGATGGGTGGTCAGCAACACTCTCCAGCATGGAATTTGTTTATATGAAATATGCAGCGGCACTGTATTTTCAAAGCCTTCTTTTGATGGAGATTTTTCTGCAGATAAGCAAATGGCCAGGCCCGTAACCAGCTTGGAAGACCAGGGGTGGCGAAGAGTTTTCTGAGGGCGGCCCTTGAGAAAGCTTAATTTGCAGATTCTCCTAAGTCGATGTCTGCCAGTGAATATATAATGTAACTTTGCTAAACAACTTTTGTGTTTGTCGGAAGTATTATATCCTGGTAACATGACTATGTTTGCATTTCTGGCGGTGATCTGGAAGCATTTTACAATAATTAAAATCTTCATTCCCAGTGTACTTCTGTAGCTAACCTTTGAGATCTGGATCTTAGAACCACTCTTCCTTAAAATTGCTGTGTGCACCACTTCATCTTTTTCTTTGGGCTTGCTTAATTAGTATCTCTGTCACTTGGCCTCACTGCACCTAGCTAATATTTATAGCTTATACTATAAGCATAAGCTATAAATTCATAAGTTGCTTGTTCATCAGTTATGTTGAAGACTAAGGTACCTTGATGAAACAAGATAAAGGAAGATGAGACTAGAAATAAAGTTTAATCTATCATACCCTATCTTAAATCACCGCTATGCAGTTAAATCGTAAGAAAACCCAAAAAACGACAGTATTCCTCGCAAGCGACGTCTACGCTGGGCAACATCCCAAACCTCCAAATAGGTTCCTACACCAAAGGAAACCCTACAAAGGCATTGAAAAACCCAGATGTGGGGGCAAAACCCCGGGTTTGGCATCACAGATCAAATCATTTTCAAAGTACCAAAACGGTAATGAAACTTAAAAAACCACTCAATGTGGTGTAAAAATATTTGTTAATGCCATTCATAACACAATCAAGCAATACCTGGAAATTGCTAACATTTTTGCTTGAGTGGTCCCATATTGTTACAAATGACTGTAAAATACGTTAATTTTCAATTCACAGTAGTCTAATGTAGAAGCATTCAATTGAAAACCTTTGTTTAATTGCTTATGGCAAATGTAGCCAAATAGTAACTTCTTGGACTTGCAAAAATTCTATACATATAATCAGGGGAGGATATTATGTGGGGTAAACGAGGCAGTCGCCTCCGGCCCCTCTTTCAGAGATGCCGTGAGTGCCCCCTTTGAGAGTTTCGCACTTTGTTTTTGCATTGCTTTGTAAAAAAAAGCTGGTTAATCACTTGTAGAGCAGGGGTTTCAAACTCAAATTTATCCGAGGGTCAAATGAGGATTTATGAAAGTATCTCGAGGGCCCCATTATTACGCTGACAAAACAATGGCGGTACCTGAACCTTACTAGAAACAATCATGGGCGTCGGAAGGGGGACAGGGGATGGCCAAGGCCCCCGCTGGATTTTGAATATCTCAGCAAAAAGTTGTTTTCTTAGTTTTGTGTAGGAAAAAACAAATTTCACTACTTTTAGCCACCTCTAGAAAATTTTTGGAAAAGTCCTCTGATGCTCCCCCCTGGAAAAAATCCTTCCGATGCCCATGGAAACAACTTTTACATCGTATTTCCTGCGAAAGTTATCGTGAGTTATGGGCAAATCATTTCTAGTTGTCTCTACGTTCGTTTGAAAAGAACTGCTTCACTCGGTAGCCGAGCGCTTTCAAACGCAGGTGAATAAACTAAACAACTCAAATGTTAATTATTTCACATTCCCACAAAGCATCGTGGATCGCACAAAATGCCCTCGCGGACACCAGTGGCGTAGCCAGACCAAAAATTGGGGGGGGGCAAAATGTTTGATTTTAGGCGAATAACATTATTATGTTTGGAAAAACGCCTCTCAAAGCACAGAATGACTATGTCCTATGGCGGCCACATAGGGCCCGCGTGTTTGAGACCCCTGTTCTATAGAGCCACATTTAAAATGCTCTGAAGCAAGTCATATGTTTGTCAAAATTGAGAACAAATTATGTGCAAATGTGCCCCTCAACAACTTTAATGTGTAGACAAAGAATAATTTAAAATCAAATGACTTCAAACAATTTACAGTATGAAATTGACTTCGAAAAATTGACAAACTTAATTGAGACATTTCACTTATTTTCAGCGAATAAAGTTTCTTTTTGCATGTGTACAATGCAGGGTTCCTTTTCTGAGAGTTTGCCTCGGGTACCTAAATTCTAATATTAACCCTTGCATGTAATGAGGAACAAATGTTATGCAAGGGCTCGCAGGGTCCCCAAAAGCGTGGGGCCCGTAGAAATAGCTACATTTGCTACTATTGTTAATCAGGCACTGCCATGCTGTCGAAACGCAACCCTTAATCCTTAAGCGAAGCTAGCGATGACCTACGAAGGATTAACTTGAACCCACATTGGAAAAAGACATCATATTTGTTTTTACTATGATTATTCAGCTGCTAGTGAATCTGTTTCACTCAGACCCAACACGTGGCGAAGGCCGAATTCAGGTTTGCGGCTGCTTGAGACACAAATTAGGCAGGTGATTTGAACGGTGTGCATGTACAATTTATTGATTGCCTCTGAACATTGTTTTCGAGAGTGCATTACAGCAACTCTAACCAACCACTGACACATAAAATGTTGCGTTTTACTCTGGAGTAAGGTGGCGTGAGATGACTTCGCGGAAGCACTCCAGGCTGTTAAAAGAATATGAAACAATGCAAACAGAGCAACGCAATCAATGCAAAACGTGTAACTGATAAGCCTCTTGACTAATGCACAGCACTGCATGAATGTGTTAAAGGTTTGTGCTAAATTGGAAAGCTCAATCACCAATCTATACATAATGCGTAGGCCTCAGTAGGAAGTACTGCTCCAAGTAAATTGGGCCAGTCGCTTCAACATTGCAAATGCTTGGTCACTGATTAACCTCGGTGAAAACGAATAGGTAGACCTACACATATCATATCAGGTCTGGGTATGCTTTTTAACAAACGTGTTTTCAAAATGTTTGTTATTTGTTTTCAACAAGTCCTTTGTAGTTCTTGAATTTTTTTCCACGTTGCTTAATATGACGAGACAAAAAAGTATCTTAACTGCAACCCGAATAGTCTACGCAGAGAAAAGCAAAGTTACAAAAAAGTCGGATTAGCCAAATAGTTCTAGCCATTGTTGACCAAAACTTGAACGAAAACTATGAAAGGTTACACTCTTTTTTCCTTTATAGATAAACAATTGCCCATGTAAAACGAAGAAAACGTAAAGTTAGATTCAGGCTCTAAACCATATGCATTTCAAAGAGACGACAGCACTGAGAAGATCAAAAAAATCAAACCATAGAACCACATTGAATATATGAATTTTTAATACACGGCTATGCGTATAACTGGGAAATGCACACTCATAGCTTGAATGGTTAAAAAAAAACTGCCACTGACTTTTATTTTGAAGATATAAAATTGGAAGCATACAAACAGGAGCACAAGATAAAAAAGCAAAATCGTATAATTAAATTTCTGCTGGAGATGAAGCAAGCCCCCTAACAGTATGAAATGGACTTCGAAAAATTGACAAAATGAGAAATTTCATTTTCTTTCAGCGAATAAAGTATCTATGTAGCATGCGTAACATACAGGGTTCCTTTTCTGAGAGTTTGCCTCGGGTACCTAAATTCTATTGAAATACAGTCACAATCTATTGAAATACAGTCACAATCTATTGAAATACAGTCACAATCTATTACAGTCACAATCACAATCCCTACTGAAATACAGTCACAATCAGCTAATTACATTTAATGATTTTGTAACGTACACCAAAACGAACGTAAATATTTTGTATTTTTGTATCCACGTCGCAACGTATTTACTGTCGTGAGCAACGTATTTACTGTTGTGAGAAAATGGATTTCAAAACGTCGTAGCACCTCGAAAAAAATCCCTTCACACCAATTTTAAATCTTTCCCAGGTTGTTTTTGATTCCAGGTAACGTGCCCGAATGTTGGCTTCATTGACCTTTTCCCAGTATTTGAAACGCTCATCCATTTTATCTCTGAGTTGTTCCAGCTCTTCCTTAATAGCTTGGTTTTTGTCGGCATGCTCGTGTACATCCGCGAGTATACTGCTCTTTGATTTTTCATGCAACTCTCGTAGCTTGGCTTCTTCTTGAACGGAATTTTTTTGGAGCAGCTAAAAATAATAGCAATATTGGCAAAAGTAATACGTGCTACAGATTGTATATCCAGTCAAACTACAAGCTGCGACTGTTGCGAAAGGTATTGCTGCTTGATCGAATATTTTATGTTGATCAGTATTCGCGTGCGTAAAAGAGTAATAAAGCTATCTCTTTCAGGGTTATTCGACATTTGGAATTGTTGCACTAATTTTTGGTTCTGAATTCGCGTACGTTATAAACTGATCAGCAACAACGACGAATAAGTAAAGAAACGCAAAAATATCACTAACTTTCTGTTGAATGCGATAGTTAGATCTATATCTTGTTGGTTCGCCTTGGTTAACCTGATCATATTAGCTGTAGAAAATTTTCCTTGAGTGACTCAATATACGTTACAATGTGTGTAGGCTACAAGAATGCAGTGGGAAATCGTTTAAGACAACTTTTGGATTTCCAGGCTTTTTTTACCGTCACAGACCGCTAACATACCAACCACTTTTGTTGCACTGAAAAGTAAGAGGAGTTTGTGGATATTTGGAACAGAATTTCTTCCTCAGTCCTGCTGTTCTTGTTTGATGGCACAGTTCTGTGAACAATCCTAGTTTGAAACTTAATTGCATAGAGCCATTGTTTCGCAAAGGCTGGATTTTATCCAAATGCAGCTGTGCTTGATTTCTGTCAGGATTGTGCGGTTAAGGTGTGATAAAACACGGTTGGGGCAACGTAACCAGACTGAAACTCATTGCCACTGGTGCAGAACTATGCGCTATGCAAAAACAGCAAAATTGCAACTCAGATCTTCCAATGAACAACTTTCATGAAGTGCTTTTCAACTTTACTCAATCTTTAGAAATTTTGGGAAAACTCTTCCTGAAACGGTATTTCTTTACAGCACTTTTCAGGTGGGTTGTTATGCTGTAGATAGCTAAGTATTGCTTTTATGATGATGGGAAGGAAAACCAACCAGAGGTGAATGGATACACGCGTGACAGCAACGACTTTTGCGAAGAAGCAGAGTAGCGCAGTGGTGTGTCGTGGAGGGATTGTGGACAGTTTCCTCATAAAAAAACATCACCATCTGTGCAGTGGCCTTACTTTTTAGCAAAGGTGCCACCAATATGTGTCACCCTCTATATCTCACAGCATATTGCAAAGGCTTCAATCTGGTTTCCCAAAAATATTGGCCCACTAAGCGTTTATGCAATTCTTTGCAGGATACATACGATATTAGGAGCGGCCCTCTAATTGCATATCTGACTAGTTTGTCCAGGATACTTTTGTCTGCAACAGTATCAAACTTTAGCTGAACCCAGGCAAATTGAGATGGTAACCTTTGTTTCATACGAGCATTTTTTGAAATTGTCTTAAACAAAAGAGATCGTAAAAGACGTATTATGGTTTTGACAACACTTAAAAGCACTAGTGTTTCTGTATGCTTTCGAGGAATCGGTCGACTGTCATCTGCTTTCATCTTTTTGCGATGATTCAAACTTGCACATCTCTAACTTGCACACATCTCTATTTAAGTATGTACTTTCCACGATGGGTGTAAGCAAGGAATCGATCAGCAAATTTTTAAAAATTTGCTGATTGATTCCTTGCTTACACCCATCGTGGAAAGTGCATACTTGAATGGTTTTGACAAATTTCAGATTGCTGTTTACTTAGAATTTTGTTAAACAAAAAACAGAAGCGTCGCAAAGCGCAATGATGAAAATGACGGTCCAAGCAAACGAAGTAAACGACATTTCGTAATTGTTCTGGTTACTACTGCTGCTACATCGTCAGTACCTTCATACTGATTTTCTATATTTTACCGTCTGTTCTGAAGTAAATAACGGAAACTATGGTCAGAAATATAAGGCACCAAATAATAGTTTATGATGTAAACTGACGCATTGCTTGCGTACATATGATCAATTCATCTTGAAGTAGATGGTGCATCTATAGTTGACAAGTTAGGAATAATAAAAAACAACTGTGGAGCGTATTTACGTTCGAATTAGCTTCTTTATCTTGGCCGTGCTAGATAAATACGAAATCATCGCGATCATGAAATATATGGGAAATATGGTTGTGAATCATCTTATGTTTGCTGATGATATAAGTGTGTTCAGCCCTAGTATTAGTGGGTCCAATGTCTTCTGAATATTTGTGGTGACTATGCTGCTCAACACGAAATCACTTTTAATTGCAACAAAACAATTGGTGCTCTTTTTTGCCCGAAAAAGTATAAACAACCTGCTCCATCAAATATTTTTCTAAATGGTGTACGTGTACAATTTTTTTGACCGAGTGAAATACCTTGGTGTGTGGATAAATGCATCACTGAAGGACGATGATGATGATATTCAGGGACAAGTGAAATCATTATGCTGTGCAGCAAAGAAACTCAGAGGCACTTTTGATCAGTGCTCTCCTGCTGTAATAAACACTCTATTTCGTGCCTATTGCATGCGAATGTATGCTTGCCAATTGTGGAGCAAATACACACAGACCAGTATGAATCGCTTACGTGCTGCATACAACAATGCCTATCGAATTATGCATTACATATCCAGAAATGTAATGCGCTACTGTATGGATATCCATTTTTTGTACTTTTGTGAATGAAGATGCAGCTGTGGTGATGATAAAGTATTTTACTCCTCTCAATGTTGGTCATGTGCAAACACCGTTTCTGTAATGCAGGCTGATATATAGCTAGCCACTTTTTGTGCTCTTGTGTCTGTGATATGGACCACGAGTCCGCAACAGTATATTATTATTATACAGTGACTTTTTGGTAAATATTTTAATTGCTTTTGTTTTCTCATGAAAGTCTCCAAAGCTAAGGTTGAGGCTTCCGCACACCACAGTTTACATACGGATGTGTGCTTTTGTTGTCGAACCAGGAGCGAAGGCAGACATTTTCATTTGGGGGTGGCCAGTTTTGCAGCAACGGGAGCAGTCAACAGTCTTTGTAGGACTTTGAAAAAAGATCCATTCTTCCTTCGAAAAGATAACTTCACTAGATTGGACGTCACATCATTACGTTTCGCCTTAGCGACCTCGCTGGTATCTCTAGAAAGGTTTCCCTAAACAGCATTTTGTGAACGTTTACTTCGGGTTTCACTTAAAGGTGTCAACGAATCAAAGCTTTCGTGAAGGCGCACCTGCATTTCTATCGACGTAGGTTTTACCAGAAAGAAACATGTGTTGAAAAAATCATGTAAGGAGCTCAACATCATCAATCACAACATATCGTGACGGAAGTCTTGCTTGCAGATGCATGTTAAGGTAATGAAAGGACACCGTACAAAACAGAAGGAAAGTTACATACGTAACATGATGCAAACTATATACCTCTTGCTTCGCTAACGGTACGGCGTGAGGTGTCTATTCGCAATCAATGAACGAAGTGGAGATCTCAATAAACTGAGGAATTTACTGTCACTCCTGTAAAGCGTCTTATTAAACACGCAAATATGCGAAAAGAAACAAATACTATTAACAACCCGTTTCCTCTACTACAATTTAATCCTTCTGTTGCTGTCTTATTCTTCTTCTTTGAGAGAGTTCTTCTGTTGCTGTGAACAATGGCGAATTTGTCGACAAACAATTCCATATAAATCATGCTACTTTAACTGTCTTCTCTCTTATTTTAGTGTTTGGCTAACTTGGCGTCAGCCCTCTCGTTATTTCCCAAGAAATACTGTTGTGTTTACACCAAGCGAAAGATGCAGTTTGTAACGCAACAGTATCGCTTTTTCTGCGACATAGATATCCCTCAGCGTTTCAAAGGATAGAGTGAGAAAAGAATAAATAACAAATTTTCTATGTCATTTTCTGTCAAATGTTGGCCACTTTTGCACGTTTGCGAATATCGCAAAAGTTGATCTTGCTTAGACGTTTGTTTGTTACTCTTAAGAGACTCAATTGTCACTCGACTCTCCTGGCTGCGTGCCTGCTTCTTCAAGCTGCTCAGAGTTTTAGGTTTAACAGTCTTTTTGCACATCTCAAAACGCGCATTTTGCCCTAAGATAATCCAAGTTTTATTAGCAGATGTTTGCATTGGATCGATTCAGGCTCACAGTCAAAAAGAGGGAGGTCATTAGGTCAAACCCACCAATCACACTCAAATGTTTTGACAAAACAAAGTTTCAACGTTTCATGTTGGATCCCAAGTAAGGTTCTGTGTATATGCTCTAAGCTGCCTATTAGAAATTTTCGGCGTTGCTTAGGCTTAAGCCGCCTGAAATTCAGATCAAGACACCTCTTTTATGAGCGAAATTAATCTATCTTTTGTTTGAAAAATGTAAAAAGCAATCTGGTTACAAAATTTTTGAAAAACTCTGAAAACGTGATATAAAACAGAAGGGCCCAAAACATTGACCGCTTTGTCTGTAAAGAAAATAAAAGTGATAACGCAACATAAGGTCTCCTCCTTTTGAGATGTAGTGATTGCTGCATACTTGCTCATGCAGTAAATTCGAAGTACGACCTAACCTACGCAAATGTGTGGGCAGCAACGTTTTCTCGCGGTACCCCCTGCTGTTGCAAGTGGCACAACCAGTTTGTCTATCGGCATAACGTGGGCGGTTAATGCTCCAAATGCGCAAAATCAATCAATTCGATGACGCATCGATAGTCGTGAGGGTGACCAAGGACCGCGTTCAGGTGTAAGCAAGATGGCCTGTTCGAAACGTTTGGAACGGGCTCCTCCATAAGACATCCACAAATGCAGGAGATCCTGCGTGACGTCCCATGCGAATCCGGGGCGGCGAATAGCGATAGTTCATAGCAGTGGCGTAACTGACCGG
>Ga0210059_1015336_pt1 | contig 11205 bp, 7 predicted proteins | sample Ectturendosymbi2_FD_188042 | JGI IMG/M metagenome (GOLD analysis project Ga0210059, IMG submission 188042) | Ecteinascidia turbinata endosymbiont from Florida, USA - Sample 2 (SPAdes) (version 2) | ecosystem: Host-associated > Tunicates > Ascidians > Unclassified | place: Key West, Florida... | reverse complement strand
GTTTTCAAAATTGATTAATGAAGGCCCAGTGGCAAACCTATGTCATGTGTCTATTTTGCCGCCATCTTGATTATTTTGCCGCCATCTTGGAGGCAAAAAAGATATTGCCTACTTTATATTATGGGCCACGGACCGGTCCGGGCCAGAAAATATGTTGTAGTTTGGCAGAACCGGCCCATCAGGGCAGTTTCATGTTAGCTCCGGGCGGGCCGGGCTGCAAAAGTGCTGGCCCGTGCCATCTCTAGTATCCAGTAAAAATGACCACCATACGCCACTGCTCAATACTAGAGTTCGGAAGGGGGAATCTAATCAAGCAGTCAACCCAGGCATCACCAGACCTCTGCACGCCACTGCCCATATTTACAGGGGTGTCCAACAAGTCGATCGCGGTCAACCGGTCGATCACCGAGTGTCAGTTGGTCGATCGCGCCTGATTTTGCAATGAATTGACAAGATACCTGAAAAGAACACTTTTCAATCAAAATTCCAGAAAGTACATAAAAATTTCCATCAGTTGGTTGGTCATGTAATGACATGTAGGCTATATTCTTTGGTGCATTTTGCGATGGCTGACCATAGGCTAGCACGGCACATGCCGCGAAGGTGTTGTAATATGTTTTCGTATTATTGTGTAACAGTCATGATTTGCGCATAACAAACACTTTGCTTGCTGTGCATCACTTACGAAGGCGATGGTACACTGCATTTGCACGTGCAATAGCCTACTCAACTTCGGAATTTTGTACTTGTGACTTTATTACCGACCGTTCGATCGCAAGTTAGCAAGAAATTTTCTAGTCGATCCCAATCGAAGACAAGGTGGCCACGCCTTCCATATTGCATAAGATGTCCGGTCCTCGAACTGTTGTGTGTTAGCTTATGCAGCCCTCGGATAAAAAAGATTGGAGACCCCTGCTGTGAGAGGACGGAAAATCGAGGAACATGCTGTGACAGACTTAGTTCTACGTAACAATGAGAATAGGTGCAGCACCAGTAGCAGAAGAACGTCAAGAAGGATACAATCGAAAAACACGACGGATGAGATGGCTGCCGTTATCACGGTAGGCAAAGATATCGGTCTCTGGCTAGCCAATATACCAAAAAATGCGGAATTTTTGGTCAAAAAATTAACACGTACTCTTCGACATTGCGACGAAAAGTTATTTTTGAACCACGATGTTGTTTACAGAAAAAGCCAAAGGTGATAAAAAATCCAGAATTTCAAAATCTGGCTTCGAAAAAGCCAAACTGGCAACCCTGGAATTCGTAAGAAGCACAGGAAAAGCATAGAGACAATGAGTATTGTTAAGCCACAATAATTTTCCCGCATATTGGCTAGCTCATTACACTTTGGTGTGTGTGTGTGTGACGTGTCAATCGCACCAAGGATTTTGTCAACAGCAGCCAATAAACTTCGCTGAAGTATCTGTCCTGACAAGATTCACTACTAGAGTCATTATAATTTGAAAAGTTCTGCGTTAGTTCTTTTTGAAATTGCGGCAAGTTGTTTATTTTCAAAATTACGTGCTTCAGGCATTGATTTTCAAAATACCGGCCTCTGCTAAATTAGCAGTAAAATACCAGCCATCTGGCAACCCTACACTGATCCCCCTAAATTTTCGTGTCTCTACAACCTACAACACAGCCAGCATGCTTCTTACATTTACAGCGCTCAGTCTGGAAACAGCCACGCTATGGTGTGCATTTCATCAAAGTGCTTTCCGCTTTCAACGGGACGTTGGGACCAGTGGTATGTTTAAGGGGAGGCGAGCGAGGCACTTGCATCGGGCACCCCCTTTCTGGGAGCCCCCCCTTGAGGTTTTACGCGCGTAAATTTTCCTTACTTTTGGTGAAAAACTTATCATCCACTCATATAATGTGCTACAAAGTGGATCATAAGTAAGTATTCTTCTTCCAAAGGGCACCACTACAGAAACTGTGATGTGCAAGTACTTTGCTTTCAAAGGGGCCCCCAACAGCAACTGCAATTTGAAGGTAATCTGCTTTCAAAGGGGCCCCTAACAACCAATGAAATGTGTAAGTACTCTGCTTGTAAATTTCATTGAAAGGGCCCGCAAAAGAAACTGTAGTGTGTAAGTACATAGGCGGATCCAGGGGGATAATGGGGCTGAAGCCTCCCCCTAAATTTTTTCAGATACGTTTTTTGATCGATGGTTCCCGACACAGAAACGTCAATTGCGGTAATTTTTTTGTATAGCCATTAAAAAGCCATTTCGTGCACATAGGGACGAAATTATTAAATGCAAAGCTTATTTTGCTGAATTTGGACAGTTTGAATGTGTTTATTTCATTATAAATGAAACTTCTAATAAACAAGTTTTGTATGGAAAATATGGTCCCAATATTATATAAATACGAAAGTGTTTACATGAGGTATTTTTATTACAGATACGTTATATCAACCGCACGTACATAGGCGTAGCCAGGGGGCCATGGACCCTCCAAATTTTTAGAATATCTAGTCCAGTGGTTCCCAACCGGGGGAGGAATTTCATGAGTTCAGGAGAGGAATTTCCACTTTATAGTGAAGTTACCAATTCATTGTAAGTGTTTTGTTTTTTTTAAATGACATTGGCTCTTTCAATGAGTTATATCAGTTTTATTTGTCAGTTATTTAGTGGACTAGCACACGTGTGTGTTAACAAGTCTTAGTGTCATTATTTGACAACAAATATTTTTCGTTCCACTCTTATTAATCAGTTTTTTGTCATCAATAAAGACCGTTGTTCCAATTGTAGTTATTACTAGCCTGCGAACCCGAACATAAGCTACACCATGTCCATGACAGGCAAGCGGCAGGTGAGAAAGAATATATTGGTAGATCAAATATTTGTGCAGACTCTTTCCTGCTTTTAGTGGTTAGGCTAGGGGTAATAACTGATATAATCACAAAAGAGAAATAGAACTTCTTGTCCAGGACTATGGAGCAGGAGTTGGGCATTTTGCCTGGAGTCGGAGCTCAAATTAAAAATCAGTAGCCGGAGCTCAGTTTAAAATTTAGGACTGGAGCCGGAGCTTGCTTCGGCCATCTAAGAGGTAGCTCCGAGTCCCTTCCTTAATACCAGAGGTGTGTTTGGACTGGATTTTGGATTTTTTGGACCCAGACTCTGGCTGCGTCCGACAGGATCCGGATTCAGGTCTTCTTAACAAGAACCGGAACCGGACTGGATTTGGATTTTGTAATTTGCTGATAAAGAATGATTTGTGAGACTGAGCTGTGCCTGAAATTGCTAATCACGTATAACCTACTATAGTTTTGCAAGTCTTCCAGAGTGTTCCACGCAATGACAGAAAAATACACTATGCAGTTGCAATGCATGAGTGATTTTCGCACAAGTTATTTTCATGGCTGAATGATATGGCAGTGTAATGACAGAAGAAACTAGGTGCCCTGTACAAAGCGGAGCTCCGTAAATAACGGAGCTTGGTTGCGGAGGTTTGATGACGTAACCGGAGTTTAAAAAAGTTGCGTTGCAAAAGGAATAAACAAAAAAAAGCAAAGGAAAAATATTTTGTTACTGCAAATAAATATGCGCTTCCCCAAACATCTAATGCATGGATGTTTGCTATGTTTAAATATTTTATACATTCACAACTGTTGAAACCTATTTTTTGTCCCCGAACCGTTGTGCAACTCAGATAAGCAAAAATTATCAAACTTCAGAATAGACTTCTTTTACCGTGGTGTAATATCACCTTTTGCAATAAAAGTATTTTTACTACCGTTTGGTTCCCATTGCTCAAAGCAAAATACCGGTTTTAGCGACTCCGGTACGTCATCAAACCTGCGCAACCAAGCTCGGCCTTTTACAGGGTACCATTAAAGTATGCTGTTTTCGAACTACACTAGGCCTACTCTTAACAAACCCATGCATTTTGGATTTTCTGTTGTGTTATATTTGTGATTTTCCAATAAAAGTCTATACGCACTACGTATATGTATAAGATTCCTGCATTAGTTTCATTGGAATTGCGTTTTTAAGACATGTTTAGGCTACTTTTTCCAGGAAGTGGAAAACAGTTCAGGTAGGCTACTGTACTGTGTAAGCGTAACGTTGCATTTAAATCATTGTACAGTTGCCTAAGTAGTAGTCTCAAGTAGTGTGTATGGCGGAACACAACCCTGTGCTTAAGCTGCTAAAGGACGGAAAGCTGTCAGAAAAGCCTTGTGCTGGTGGGGAAAGTGACATTTGGCAAGACTTTGTTTAGGCTACTCATTCACCAGCGATGATTGCACGTCGATTATATGTCATTGTCTTGGGATATGTTACATTCTAAATCAGTAAGTTCTTTGTTGATATATCATAATTTCATAATTGACAGAATGTCTTACCAGGCCGAATGAAATGGTTTGTGGGTTGATTTGCATTTAACCTGCTGGCCATACAGGTAAAGAGACCCTTGGCCTATATCAATGCCTCATATGTTTTGATATCAATTTAGCTAGTGTCTATTTTACTGCCAAAGATTCTGGCGGCAACAGATCGGCTGGAGCTATTGTGCCACCAGTCGAACATTCGGTCTCGTGGCATGACGCAATTAGAATAAAAAGGTCAGTTTTTCATGCAGTTGGCGTGCTGCTCGCAGCGTAGTGAGTAAGCTTCACGTCTGGTATGCCATTGCTTTTCAGTTTGACTCTCACCTTGGCAACTTCCCTTTTCTTTTTTGTTGCTTTTTTCAAAATTTTCCAAAGTTTACGCTTAGGTGTTTGGTTTAGGGTTAGCGTTAGGGTTAATTTAGGGTAAGGGTTAGTGTTAGCATTAGGGTTAGCATTAGGGTTGGCATCAGGGTTATCTTTAGGATTAGCTTTGTGGTTAGCGTTAGGTTGGAGCTACAGTTAGGGTTAGGCTTGGGGTTCATCTTTTATGTTTGCTTCACTTCTGCTTACAGTGAACTAGATAAAATGGTGTTCACTTAGTTGATATTATGTGGAATATGCATGAATTTTATTGATGCGGAGTCAAACAGGAGTCAGATTACTTGTGTCATGGTAGTGGCGGAGTCGGACTGGATGCGGATTCAAACTTTACCAAACAGGATCGGATGCTGAGTCAAAAAACAGAGTCCCCACACCTCTGCTAGATATTAACGGTTTTGCCAAATAGACTCACTTTACCTAAAACAGTGCTCTTTATAGCACATTAAACGCAACTATTACGAGTTAGGACACCAGACTGCAACAATGGATCTGCAAGCCTTTGATGGATCCTTTGGTTCAATCATCGCTAAGGCTGTGACATCGTAGCTGGCAGGCGTGGTGTTACTTGTTGAACAATGATTTTGAAACACTGTTCTAAGAGCTGCATGCAGCTCCCAAGCATCCTTTGTGCGGCATTTAGTATTCTTTCAGTAACACCTCTAATATTTTGTGTAACAGACTTCGTTAGTGCAAAAAAAGAAAACGTGTCAATTGATTTGTGGCACAAAATTTTATTGAGGCTCTCTAACAGAATCGTAGGTCTGGATTTGGCTCCCTTCAGCGAAATGGTTGAGAACCACTGTTGCAGAAGTACAAAAAACGTTAACTACCACAACATCTTACTTTCAACAGTCAGAATGATGAAACCGGGTCTGTAGTAGTGTAGCTATCTAAAAAGAACTGCACACCTCAGTGTGTGCGGGATTCCTTAGGTTTTGGTTCGAGTTCGGTTGTCAGATATGTAATGGTAGACGTTCCATCACATGTGGAAATCCCCAGAAAATGATGCTATGCCGTATGCAAGGGAATCACCTGATAAAGAGAAAATGAACCACAAATACAAAGACAAGATACGTCAAAAGTATATAGCAACGGCCGACCCAAGCAGTAGTAGAGTGATCATGGCATGTGATCTCTATTGCTGCTTGTAATATCATTGTAACGTCACCAGACCTTCCCGACCACAAAAGATAGAGTTTCTTGAGCAGATGCGTGTAATGATATTAAATTTTTAGTTGATCACATCATTGTCTTGTGCCAATTTCAGCCTTTTAAACAACTATAACAGCATTTAGTAACATAAGTTCCAAAATACAAAAACATGATTATCAATGATGTAATAGAGACCGTGACCTTCGAGATCGAGACCTGGTTCAAACTTCGAGACCGAGACTTCATCAAAAATCCCGAGACTCGAGACTTCAAAATTTGTGCATTTTGCCGAATAAAGAAAAATGTCGTCATCACTTCTAAGTTGAATTTTTTCAAATTTCTGACATTTTTACGACCTGTTTTGGTTGTTTCTTACCTGCAAATACAATAAACAAAAGTAAAGTTATTGAATTATAGAAATTTTACCATACCATTTCTTTGCAATATTCAAAGTCTCTAGACCTGAAACCTTCGAGATCGAGACTCGCAAAAATGGGTCGCGAGACGAGATACGAGTCTCGAGACTCCATCACTGATGATTATTCATATATGCAGTTTGGTTTTACAGCAATCATACCCTGCATACAACTACTCTCCAATGAAAAACAAGAACAAATTTCGCACTTATCGAGTTGAAAGCTGAACTAAATTGATATTTGAAACTTTTTCATTACTGATGTATTTCAATGTGTTTTGATTGTAATTTTGTTTCATTTTTATCATTCAGTCACGAAATTAACAGTGGCGCTATCTATTGGATTATTATATCATTAATGATACCTGCTTAGTTAGATGTTTAAGTGCATTCCAAGTTTTCTGAGTGATTCTTTTGACTTTTCCCCAGTTAAACTTGCTGCTTGTTTGAAATCACCAAACAGAGCTAATTATCATACAATGAAGGCTACTTGAAAGGACGCAACAACGCCATTAGGATTATACTTCAATCCACAAAGTGCCATCTGACACATCGCAAAAATGACGTTTGAACCTTTTCAGCCACCCTGCTGAAATTATGTAATAGGGAGGAATGAAAAGTTCCAAAATGAGCCAAGGGAGGAATGCTTCAAAAAAGGTTGGAAACCACTGATCTAGTCATTTTAAGAGGCAGTATCTCAAACAATATACTGTTGCTCGCCTAAAATCAAACATTTTGACCCACCCAAAAATTTGGGCTGGCCATGCCACTGCGCACGTAAGTATTTAAACTCTAGTGTCATTTGGGTACGATTGGGTTTCTTGTGGACAAAAGATGAATAAGCAGCAGTCTCAGAACCGTCGCTAGAAAGTTTTCAATAGATGGGCTTGACATTCTAAAAATTGACAGAACTCCACTGATTTATAGTGTCTCATGTTTCAGTTTAGGGGCTTGGAGCTTTGTTTGGGGGGCTAAGCCCACCAAACTCCCCCGTGGCAACGGGACTGAGCAGACTGTGGACAAAAGTTGAATAAGCTACAGATCATACTATTTTTTCCTATAAGCTTTTATGAATGAGTGCAGCTCATGTTAATACTATAGTTAAGCGAAGGCATTAAAATTACGCTACAACGAACTTACTGTGCAATTAACTGCAGGCTAGGTTAGAGCGTACAGTGGCAGCGTAAACTCCAAAACAGCAAACGTAATCGTAAAACGTAATCTACATGTCAGGTAGGATAAAAATGAAGTGCGTTAGATTAACTGTAGGCTATGCTAATGGTGACTACTGATTAGCATCAGACCTGCTAGCAGGGGTGTATAGTGGCGTGGGAACGGCGTTCTCACACCTTTTTGCACTAGTGACATTACTTGAAAATTTAGATTTTTCATTTCAATTTCTACGTGTAGCGCCTGAAGCAGCATAAATGAATAAGTAACAAGTTATCTCGTGTATAGAACTAAAGTGAAACAAGAAGATCCAGTGTGGAAATTCCTGTAGGCGAATCAGTCTTCCTTTATGTTTGGTGTGGGAACGGCATTCCCACACCTCTCTTTTTAGCAATACACCTCTGCCGGCCAGTAAGAATTTTTAGACAAAAGTTCAGCTCAGCACGAAATCAGATACTTTTTCGTCGACAAACATTCTGCTGTCTCTAATAATTTTTTTTCAACCTACTGCACATTATTTCTAAAACTGCGTTACCGCGATACAGTCACGTTTTGTACAAAAATTTAATGTATGAGAATTTGGTCATTGACTCACTGCAAACGACACATTTCCAAATATTGTCTGATCATTTTCAATGCCCTTATGATGCAATAAACACTTTCCAGGGTAAAGTGCCAGCATAATTATTACTTTCGAGTTTTATGGTATGTTTGTCTCTACGCATACCCCGAGCGTTTTTTCTGGGGGGAGGGGAAGTTCTGCTTGTTTTCGAAATAATGTACCTTTTTTTCGACCTTCAAGTTGTTTTCTATGGTCAAATGACTTAACAGCATTTTGTTTCAGTTAGTTTGTGATTGATAGTTTGCCACTGATGGGCAGGTATCTTTGTAAACAAATTTCGCCATTTTGGCTAGACAATCGTGACGTGCAGGGGCGTAACTTGGTTAGATGGCGCCTGGGGAAAGAAACAAGTTTGGCGCCCCCATGTTCGAACCTGAGGTCTTTCGGAAGCAAACGTAGGCTACTATTTTGATGTGACTTTTTGACCCTCCGCAGTGATTCGTCGCCCGGGAATTGTACCCCCTTGCCCCCCTCGTTACGTCTCTGGTGTTATTGCAATGAAAATAGGAAATGTTTCCGAAGATAAACAAATTTTCAAGTCCGAACGAACGTCATGAACTTCTATACCATGAACATCTGCAATTTTCGAACGCAATAGGCCTACCGCATGGATCTTGCACAGACTGACTGGCGGCATTTCAAGTTTCTTCATGTAGTTTTTGTGTCACTTCTAATCCTGTCCCACGCGTTTTTTCGGCGTGGACCTGCATTTGTTTTGCTAATAACAAAACTTTTCTGACATTCAACAAGCTACTTTTTTAGGGTTAGATAAGTTTTGGAATAATATCTGAATTTTTTGATGGCCACTTCTGCTCCGGAAATGCCCCAGTAGGCCTGGGTAATGGTGCAAATGCGATTTAGCCAAAATGTGTATGGTTATTAACCGTGTTTGTTAAAAAAAGTTACCTGAGCAGTTGGGTCTTCACTGCCATGCATTCAGTACACATACTGATGAACTCGTCCTTGAGCCCCCCCTAAAAAATCCTGGATCCGCCTATGAAGTACTCTGCTTTCAAAGGGGCCCCCAACAGCAACTGTAATGTGTAAACACCTTGCTTTCACAGGAGCCCCCAACAGCAATTGCAATGTGATGTACCTTGCTTTCACACGGGCCCCCAACAGCAACTGCAATGCAAAATTCCTTGCTTTCAAAGGGGTCCACAACAGCAGTTGTTACACACAACGTGCGTAAGTACGTTGCTTTAAAAGGGGCCCCAACAGCAATTGTAATGTGTAAGTACCTTGCTTTCAAAGGGCCCCCCTACAGAAACTGTAATGTGTAAGTACCTTGCTTTCAAAGGGACAACCAACAGTAACTGTAATGTGCAAGTACCTTCTTTCAAAGGTGACCCAAACAGCAACTTTAATTTGTAAGTACTATACCTTCAAAGAGACCACCAAGAGCAACTGTACCGTGTAAGTACCTTGCTTCCAAAGTAACCCCTAACAGCAACTGTAATGTGTAAGTACTATGCTTTCAAAGGAACCCCACCATCCTCTCCAATGAGCACATAAAGAAAAGCTTCAAACCAACTTCTATACCTAAAAAAATTGTGGCTTGAAATATCTTCCCAAAAGTTCTGAAAAGACCGTATGAAATAAAAGCAGATATTTATACCAAATGATGAGTTTTAGAGATTGAAGTATTTGGTATATCGATAATTTTATGAAAATGCCGCAGTTGAACAGACAGTATCCAAGTGGAGCAGCAAAACGAAGGATAAAGGAAGAAAGAATAAAAGCTGATGAAAAATGTAAACGTCTCCTGGACAGAATTGTTGTTGTTTCAAGTGGTAGGCTACTGGTGAGCCTATACAGGAGAGTGCAGCTTTAAGCACCCAAGTTGTTAATAGTAGCTATGTCTGTGTAGTGCATAAGCAGATGTGCAATACACAAAAACACAAGTTTTGGAAAAATGAAGTTGGTAAATATATGGTTTAGAACATTCATATTTTTATTCAAGGATTTCTTTTTTATGTCTCTGAGTTGAAAATGTTAGACAAATGTTTCATTTCTTGTGATGTTCTACCTTTGTAAACATTTCCATCCGAAAATAAGACAACATGAATTGTTATAGCAGTGACCACGCTACATCTTTTCATTTATAGGACATTTTCTTCTTAGCTTACAAAGTAATTTTGCACTATTGCTGTTGCGCTGCAAAGACTGTTTTTGCAGCAAGACTACATTCATGCTATATATAAGCAAAACTACATTCATGCGTCTTATCAGGTAGCAGAAATGGGATTTTTGAGTATCATGAGTAGGCTTACTCATTTTTTCTACAGATATTTTAGGTGGTTTGAGTTAGCCTATGCTTCAAGTCACAGGATTTTTTAAGCTTGACTAGTAAATGGTTGGTTTAAGGTAGACTTGCTAGGTGATGTTAAAGTTTCTTTGACAGCTCTTAGCCAATATAACTTGAACCGTTTTTTCTTAGCACATATTCAATCAATTGAGTAGGCTACTTGCTACAGTAGAAATGTTTGCAATAAGATATATGATGAATTACTTCCTACTTTTGCACATTTTTCAAAGTGTCAATGTAAGATGATGTAGCAGACACTTTATGGTCTGTACATATTCTTCTTGAAACTCCCATTTGCTAGGAATCAACAATGCAAAATAACACTCTCTCAAGAAATCTGCTCTTTGCTGTAAACCAGGAACACAAGTGATTCTCTCGTATCAAACTCAATATTATTCGAGAAAGATCTCGAAAACAGAATCAAAAATGCAAACTCACTCTCTCTTCCCACCCAGAGAAGAGAGAAGACCAGGCTCAGAAGAAGCCTGAATAAAAACGTGATTGTTATTTCCGTTATTGCGCAACGATGTGAAATATTGTGTACTGTCCTAGGTCGGTGGACCAGCAAGCTACATACGCCCCCTAAATTAACCAATGAAATTGAAATAACTCACAGATCATGGGTAAACGCCCCCTAAATGTTACTAAAAATAGAAAAGTCTTGTGATCAATCAAATGACTGTCACATGAGAAATTAGATAATGTTACTATAATTAGAAAAGTCTTGTGACTAATCACATGACAGTCACATGATAATTTGACTATAAAAGGACCGATTTTTGGTCATTCGAGAGTTCGCTTAAGTTCGCTTTTGTGAA
>Ga0210059_1015335_pt1 | contig 11205 bp, 4 predicted proteins | sample Ectturendosymbi2_FD_188042 | JGI IMG/M metagenome (GOLD analysis project Ga0210059, IMG submission 188042) | Ecteinascidia turbinata endosymbiont from Florida, USA - Sample 2 (SPAdes) (version 2) | ecosystem: Host-associated > Tunicates > Ascidians > Unclassified | place: Key West, Florida... | reverse complement strand
CGGTTCTCAAAGACGATATTTTTTTCATAAGACTAAAGTCGTCAGATTAGAAAAAAGGGAATTATGTAGTTGTTGAGTTTAGTTAGCACAATCCGAGGCACGAAGCTCAAAGTGAAGACCCCTGCGACCACATTTACAAAAATAGTGTTTCCCCAAATTAACTGCAATGTGAAAGAAACGCTGTGCCGCCTGCAAGAAAAAGAACGTGCAATGTAACAGAAAAGCAACATTTCATTACAAAAGTAAGTTACAAGAAGTTTTTCGTGCTGGTTTGAACGAAATTAAATACGACTCCGTAGTTTCCAAACAGCATTTTTATCTACAGCATTATGTTGTAGCAACAGACATGTAAGCACTTTGCAAAAAACAAACGACACTTCAAGCATTGGTGTACCGTGGTTTTACCGCGCGTGGGGACAAACTCAGTTTAAGCGCTCCCCAGCTCGTTCATGGCAGCATAAAATAAAAGGAACACTGCAATCCGATGCTTTACTTGCAATTATCTAATTCCCAGGACAAAGTTTTCTTGCTTTTGCTGCTGAAAATTTATCGATTATTTTGTCAAAAAGCTGATAAGATTTAAATATGTAACATATTTTAACTGAGAAAATATCTTGCGCTAGTGACTCTCTGTAGGAAGTTTTGCTAGCAATTTTGTGATCTGAATTTCGATAATCATCAGTGATGTAGTCGAGACCGTAACCTCCGAGACGAGACCGAGCCCTGTCTCAAACTTCGAGACCGAAATTTTTCCATAAAAGCCGAGACCGAGACCTGGAAGTTCGAGACCGAGACTCGAGACATCACATTTCTCTGATGGTAGTTAAAGCTAACTCCTTGAAAAATGCTGCAGAAAAATATTTGGAATGTTGCCAAATACCAAGATAAAGATGTTTGCCGTTGCTATACTAGTAATCATTTACCTACTTCAAACTCATACTACACAACATTTCACTCACAAAAAATATATAGTTCCGTGCTGGTAAAGGCTTGCTCGGGTCTCTAAATAATACTAACACCGTCAGTACCTTAGCCCAAACTGCAAAAAAAATTTCATCACTATCACTGAGGCTTATTGAAACATTTTAGGAGCGCGGTCGGCGTCGCGTTTTTGAACAAGTCAGCAATTATTCTGAAGCTCAGCTGAACCTAAAATGCTAACTTGTTGGATGTTGAATACACTTTATTATTTCAAAAGCAATACGTAATTGCCGCCGAAAAACGCAATGGGTACCCATAGCAAAAACGCCCAAAGGTAAAAACTGAAGAAATTTGGCCAGTACCCTTTGTTCGCAGTCGGGTGAAAATCAAAACCATATTATGGTCGAAACTTTAAGTGTTACATGCAACAGAAACAAAAAACGTTGACATGGAAAGTTGTTTTTTTCAATAATATTTTACACTTTTCCATCACGTAAAGTAGGCTCCGTAGCCTATGGCGAAATAGAACAAGGGGTTTAACTTAGAAGCAAAGTAGATGTTGCTCAATGCTGGTGGTGCTCCGAGCGATATTGTCGCAAATTTAGGAACCACGGCCTAATAGGTCATATAACTGGCACAATAGTAAGCAAGAATTATTGTGAAGTATGTTCTTGCTCTGCCATAGTTTAGCCTACGCACTGCACCTGTTTTTCACATGAAACATGCAAAGTCGAAACATTTCAAAAGATGCACCCACGATCGTAAACATATGAAACAAATTCCAATACAAAGTTTACAACCAAAAAGATTACTTAATTTTGCAATTCTTGCCTGTGAAAATGAAATCCAATGCCCTTTAGGCAACAAGCATTAGCAAGAAAAGTGAATATATGCTTTGTCTTGGATTAGCCTACGTATTGCACTCTCGACTTTTCGTTCACATGAAACGTGCAAAGTCGAAATACAACATTTGAAAAGAGCAACCCAGATTCGCAAAAAATTGTGTGAATATAAAACATTTTGCTTGTGTGATTTCGGGTAGTTTGCACAACAAATCCAAGGTTTTAGCAGACAAAGATCCGTAGGAAATATCGACAAACCTGCTATGTTAGCACACACCTTACACAATGTTCACGAGCATCATGTAAACTAGAAACATTTGCAAAATAGTCAATCAAATGTGCGCAATTGAAAAATATTGCTTCTCTTTGCATTTATTGGTCCCTGCTCTTGAATTGCAACATACATTGGCGTTATCAGTAAGGAAAATGGTTACATGAGCACTGCTATTGGATAGCCTGCGCGTCTTCACATAAAGCATGCAAAGTCGAAATTCAGTATTTGAAAAAAGCCCAACAGATTTGTACAAAAAATGTGTGAAGATAAAAAGCATTTAAATTTTCGATTGTCATATGTTTTGATTTTGACGTTTTGGAGACAAGAAACGCGAAGCTTTCTTTGCAGTATAGATTAGCCTGCGTGGCTGAAATCAGAGCTGTTGTTTCTGCGTGGTCTCACAGCTCGGATTTTTTTTATTCAGGACCATATTTCTTGATTTGTGGGCGCTTTCTGAAAAGCTTAGGTGTGTGATCAGCATACATGTCATTACGTGTTCGGTACAACCAAATAGGTTTATACGTTTTGACGACTCGGCAGTATTGAGAAAGAACTTTACTAAAATGACTTGTTCGGGATAAAAATAATTCAGAGATCATCAAGCAAATGCAATATGATGCAACCACAACCGATCAGCATGATCCAGATCAACTATAAGAAAGATCACTTCGACGAAATAAACAAAAAACTCAATGTCGAAAAATATGAATGTCCTTCGATTGCACTGATTTGAAAATGATAAAACATTTCCTTTACACAACTTGTGTGTATTTGCACTTCAATTTCACGCAGTGCTTGTACACGAAAAACTCCATTTAGATTCAAAGAGATCTTGGTAAAACACACACACAGAAAAGTAAATGGAAAGAAACTGCGCAGTTTATCGAAAAAAGAGTTGATGACATTATTCGGAGTTCACTTTGGTCTTCCCAACTCCGGGAAACTTCCAGAAACATTGCAGCAAAAACAAAGATGACATACAGTTTATTGGAAGTCTACTAACGCTTTTCTGGAAATTTTTATTTAGTGATTAGCAAGCTATCTAATATGAGTTTCAACTTGAAGTAAGCAGCACGCAGTTACCATTTCAACTATGCTTTGGCGTATTAGTTGTCCACAAAGTTAAGTGAACAGTATCATTTCGCGTTCTAATGCAGTTTGAATGCATTGTGTCGATATTTCCCCTGCATGATGAGGAAAAATCAGAGTGTTGGCAAGGGACACACTAAATGGCTTGGCTGGCCGGGTTGTGGCCCGCGGGCCGCCTGTTGCACACCCCTGTCTAAGATCAACAAAAATTGCAAAATTTCAATGCCGAAAATGTATCAATGTACTGCGATTGCAATGAATGGTGACGAATAGAGAAACAAGTTCGGCCATAGCTGCTTTTACTGTATTTTCACTGTTTAGTGTTCTGCAGACACTTTATCTGTGCAATCCCAATTGTTCATCAGGATGAACAAAGCGCGACGTCCTTGCAACAAAGGTCGACCCACATTTCGCACCAGCCACAGCTTTTGAAACCGCCGCCTACTCGTTTTCTGTACTGGTACTGTTAGCCATTCCAATTAGTGTCAGTGGATAGCAATCAGTAAGAAGCATTCTACCTGCGCCCATACCTTACAAAACATTTACAAATAAATGAAAAGTAGAAAGATTTGTAAGATCCACCTAAACTTGCTCAAATGGGTTTGAATTTATGCTTTCTTGTGACTTCTGCTTGTTGCACATCAATTCCAACCAGTCTTAGTAGAAACGCATCAGTAGGAAATATCGACGAGTTTGCTGCCTGCGCTCACATCGTGCAAACCTTCAAAAGTATCTTGAAAAGTGCAAACATTTGAAAAACAATCGAAGGAAAATTTTGCATATAAAAATGTTTCTTGTTGTCATGACCCTTGAGTATGCGCTTGAATTTCAATGCACTTTGGCGACAAGCATCAGCAAGAAAAATTGCCATGTATGCTCTCCTATCTGCTAGCTTACACACTGTACCCTTTTACACAAGAACCATGCAACATCGAAATATCGTATTTGAAAATAGCCCCCAGAATTGTGAAAATGTTTGCGAATATAAAACATATTATGTGTGTGTTACTGCTTCTTGTTTGCACGTCAACCCCAAGTAGTTGTATATCGACATGTTTGCTGTGTCTGCCCAAGCATTGTGAAGAGCACAAATCCGCTATGGCTACACATTTCTATCCGCTATGGCTGCACATTTTTGTACTCTTGTATTATTCGACTGTGCTTGTGATATGGACCCCGAGTCTGCGATAAAATAAAACAAATATTATTTAGTTACATATACATGCTAGTTTGAATGTGCAGCAATGTATTCACTATGTTTGCAGGTTTTTGCGGTCATGCAGACAAAAACCACATCTACATGTCTTAACAGTTACAACTGGCTTTTTGAGGGCAAACATAATGCTGATATGGCCCTCTGTGAAAATGAGTTTGACAGCCCTGCTGTGCAGCAGAATGAGAGAAGGTCGAGATTAGCGTTGTATCTGACTAGCAGTGAAATGGTGTTGCGCCTTCCTGCTGATTTTATGGCTATATATATATTTCCTAGATTTGATATTTTTTATTGTCAAGATGTTTTATTTTAAAGTTTTTGATAATTTCCGTGTTTTTACGTTAAACTGATTATTCACATCTGTTCCGAATTTCCGTTTTTGCTCCCTCACTTAGAGGTTCCCAACACCGTGGATCGGTTAGAAAACGCAGAAAGGCCGTAAAGCCTAGCAGCACGTCAGAGTAGCTGATCAGCCATAACGCATTACTTGCACTCTGTATATAGAACTCTTATGCGCAAAACTTTTTCTTAACCCTTTGGGCCCCGTGTTACCCCCTTTTTTGCAGAACTTTGCAATCCTATAACTCGCCAGGCGATTGAGCTAGAGAGCTATCCAAACCATCCACGGATTCAGCAAGTCTTGTAGTCAAAATCGAAAAAAACGTTATTTGTTTTCGGTGGGGGATTTCTAGAGGTGACGTCACAAAGAAGGCATGTTTTTGAATTTTTGGCCACCTTCGGCCAGCCCTGGGCCCCAACCCATTGACCCATTCTTTTGGCTCAAAGTTGTGTTGAAAACTAGGTCAACATTCGCGTCTATAGAGCCCTTGATTGACTTGCAAGCATGTCTGTAGCCAAAATTATCGGTCAAAAACCCAGTTTTTGGCCTAATTCAAATATTTTCAGAAAAGGCATAATTTGAACTCACAGGGCAAACTTTGGCCAGCCATAACTCGGCAGCAGATTAAGCTAGAGAGCTGTTCAAACCCTGCAATGACTAGTGGCGTCGTGTAGTTTAGAAAAAAATTTTTTTTAATTTGGTTGGGGGGTTTTGGGCCAATGGGATCATGACAGGGGCATGTTTTTTGGTTAATTATATGACGTCATCATCCGATCCCATGCGCCAATATTTTGGCTCGCAGTATTTTTGGATTCTAGGCCATAATACACGTTTTTAGAGCCCTTGATTGAGTTTCTAGCGTTTCTGGTTCAAACGTTAGGCCAAAAAACAGCTAATTGGTAAGGGGCTTTTCTCAATACTTTTGGGGGATTTCCGCTTTGAACGGCTGAATTTAGAACAATTAGTTTACAATTCCGTTTTCAAGGAGCTGCTTCTTGCAAGACTTCATAAAAAAATAATTCATGCAAAGTCTCGAGACTAAGAGCTCGAGACCGAGACCGAAATCCTTCGAGACCGAGACGAGACCTGAGACATTCGAGACCGAGACCGATACTTGAAAAAACGGGTCTCGAGACACGTCTCGAGACCGAGACCAAGTCTCGAGACGACATCACTGATAATCATGTGTGTGAAGATGCTCAGTTTAAAGGTGAAATTACATAAAACACAGTTAGCTGCCGAAGTAGCGGTAGGGCAGGGGTCAGTAAAAGTATTGAGAGAAATGTAAACTTACAAAAAACATAAATGCTTCACCAATATGTTTGTTTCTGTTCGGCAACAATGCTGACCTCAGAAATAATAACAGAGAGTGTAGAAAACCATTCTGAATGTTGTGGGTGCGTGAATAGCTGCAATAAATTTGTTTCAACTAGATCTTGTTAACCCTGAAATTCCCTACGATGCTGTGATGAAAAGTTAGCTCCGCCCCCATTGCCTCCCGTTTGAAAGAACAGGGGAAGCAATGCCCCCGCTTTCCGCGAGTCCCTGAGAGTAGCTTAAAAGTACACAATTATAACTAATAAACTTAACGCTGTTGCCCATTTGCAATTAGAAGTTTGCACAAGTAGTCAGGATTTATTTAAACATCCCACAAATAAAAATCATCATAATTACCTGAATAATTTCTTAAACATCAGATCTGTTGTCGTAACAACATACTGCTAAGGTTTACCTCTGCTCTAAAAACATGTGGAGTTGCATGCACTGTGAATCTGAATGCTGGATTCCCGTCAATTGTGACGCAACTATAGAATGAGAATGAAGTGGGAAAGTTCGCAAGCCTGGCTATCTGAAATCATTGTGACGCAACCGTCAGTCAAACCACATGCGGGCGCTGGTTGCTGAAGACACAAGCGACGCCTTAAAACGTCACTAAGGTTTGTAATTGCTCTCTTTGCGAACCTTGGTGATCTTGATCTGATGAGATTTTGCAACTGGGTGTCAGCGACTGGCATTCGACATTTTGCAAATCGTAATTACTAGCATCCGCTGACATTTGACATTTCGTAATTGTTACATGACATTCCAACCTCAGTTTACGCCCTCAACATGCTGCACCCGGGGACAAATGTCTCCCCTTTACCCCTGGCTACGCCACTGTCTTCAAGACAACAAAATACCTATGTTTTTGAAAATTTCGGGGGGGGGGCAATTTCCCAATTGGCCCCCTCTGGTTGCGGGCCTGATACTTACCTAAAAACTAAACCCTAGTCATCAGTTTTCTCAGCGTATTTGATATGTAGAATATTAGCCTATTCTGCGCATGCGCTCATGGCGTGTGCCACGCGAAGTCAAAAAGTTCTGACCTATTAGTGTTTGTCAGCTATTTTGCTTCTTAGAGTAAAGAACCAAAATTTGTCGATTACGTTTTTGATGTGTGGGTTGTGTAAATCATGGGCGCAATTAGGTGGGGGATACTGTGGAAGCATCCCTTAAACCTCAATTATTTTTCTTTTTCTAACCCTAACATAAACCATGCACACTTACCTAAACACCAAACCCCAAGCCCAAATCCAGAACCGTCGCCAAGTCGTCTTCACTAGGGGGGCTTTACGTTCCTGTGGGGGGGCTTTGCGTTTGTTCCAGGGGGGCTTGATATTAAAAAGTTGATAAAACTTCCAATGATTTATAGTGTTTCATATTTCGATTTTGGGGGCTTAGTACTTTGTTTGGGGGGCTAAGCCCACCATAGACCCCCCATGGCGACGGGACTGCCCTAATCATCAGTTTTTTCAGCATATTTGGTATGTGGAGTATTACTTTGTGCATGCGCACAGAGCATGAAGTCAGAAATATCGCTTCACCCGGCCGTTAGTTCTTCACATTTGAAACACCCAATCATGTTCATACACCGGCAACCATTGATGCAAGTGACATTCAACAATGTTTTTCCTTAAGAAATGACATTTGTAAAGGCCACGCAGTCTCCCGCTACTGCCGAAAATGAAAAGTGACTCCGGTCCGAATCTTCAAAAACACAGAACCCTGTCGGAGTTGACTCTGGTTCCGTGACCACCTCCGATTAGAATATGCAATTATAACCAGAGATGAGGATTGGAATGGACATGGATTGGACTGGATCCCGTCTATAACGATTTTTGTTATTTAGATTGCATCTGGAGGATCAGGGCCGGATTTGGACTGAGTCAATGGAAAAGAACTACGGCATTTTTGTTGTTGAAATCTGTATTGCGAAAATTTTTTGTACTTGGTCTTTGTATGCAAAAATTGTGGACTGTGTTTGGATTGGATTGATTTGAAAAATTCAGGATTGGATCATGGTCGTCGGAAGGATTTTTCCAGATTGGGGCCACTGGGGGATTTTTCCTAAATTTCCCAGGGGGGGCCAAAAGTGGTGAAATTTGATTTTTCCCACTCAGAACTAAGGAATCAACTTTTTTCTGAAAATTTCAACTTCCAGGGGGGCAAGCCCCGTCCCCATTCCGCTCACTGGCTCTGATCGGACTTGGGTGGGAGTCGTTCCCACTTTTCGGTGGCCATTCCCTTTCGGAGATTCCCATGTAGTTCGGCGTTTGGGAATGCCAAATGTCATGGCATTTCCTCAATAAAATGCAGTAAGTAATAGTGCGATTTCATTAGGTACATGTTGCTGGATTTGTCGTGTGCTGTGTCTGCAGTTAGCTTAGTGTGATACTTTCTCACTTGTGCGATGTGGGTTTGGCTTGACTGGCATTTAATTTCGGCTGCCTAGAGTACTGTCTGCATTTTATGCAATGACAAAATGAGGTGTAGATTTACTTAGGCTAAGTCTGCGCAATTCAGAAAGGTCGAAGGGGCAAATTATAAACATAAATTTGCCACGGGGTGCAAAGTGAATTCAGTTACAGTAGATTTGGAGATTTCGTTGTATTAATAATATGGAAGAAGTTCTGGAACAACAATTACTTCTTGTGATTTAAGGTCAAGCTTTTGTAACATTACATTTTTTACAAGTGCGAAAGCTCTTGCGGTCTGCAAGAACAGGTTTGGTGGGCCACAACCGGGAGTTTCGATTTAGGCCTATGTATTATTTCTGCAAAATTTTAATGGCTTTTATAGCTATGCTAATGTTAACAAGAGGTGAATTGAATTAGGCAGAACCCCATCCATTCAAGGTCTTGTATAAAACACTGACAGCCATTGTGTTAAATAGTCACATCATTTCATCACAGCTACGTGACACAGTGACAATCTTTGTTTGGGTTGCCTGTAAAAGGCGGTGCTCCGTAAATAGCGGAGCTTGGTTGCGGATGTTTGATGACGTAACCGGAGTGGAAAAAAGTTGCGTTACAAAAGGAATAAACAGAAAAAAAGCAAAGGAAAAATATTTTTTATTCCAAATTAATATGCCCTTCCCCCAAACATCTAACACATGGATGTTTGCGATGTTTAAAAATTTTATACATTCACAACTGTTGAAACCAATTTTTTTGTCCCTGAACCGTTGTGAAACTCAGATAAGCAAGGTTATCAAACTTCAGAAAAGACTTCTTTTACCGTAGTGTAATATCACCTTTTGTAATAAAACCATTTTCATTACTGTTTAGTTCTCATTGCTCAACGCAAAATATCGGTTTTACAAACTCCGGCTCCGGTTACGTCATCAAACTCCCACACCAAGCTCCGTTGTTCAAGGAGCTCCGCCTTTTACAGGGTACCTTTGTTTGCATTAACAGATTTTTTCATTTGCTCACTTTACACTGCACTGTTGTCAGATTCGCATCGTATTGACACATGTTGCAGTTGACTGCATCGCCTTGAACTATTGAGGTAAGCACAAGGGAAGGATGGCATTTTGGGGCATTAACTAACAGAAAAGCAACCAGCAGCAATAGAGCTCCCTCACTGAGTTCACTCTACTACTACTCGGTTGCACTATCATTATATAAGGATAAGAGAATTACGATAATTCGCTTGTGGTGACTATCACAGTGACTTGTTGCTCATGGGCACCATCTAGCGGTGACCATTTATTTACATGTGGCGCCATCTTCTGGCCGCCACACACGTGAGCCATTCGTAGCCCTTGGCTTACCTTCGTGAACGTACTTGCGAACTTGATATTGGGGTGTTTTTACACTGCAAGGGGCTCGAAGATTTGCTTAGTTAGTGTGCTTGGCCAGTGGTATTACGAAAGCTGTGGAATAGGTGAAAATGAAAAGTTGAAAGCTGATTTCACTACAGAAATGTGCGTTTTGTGGGTATAGTTGGAATCGCCGAGACATTATTTCATTTAGTGTCGTCTCAAAAATAGTAGCCATCAGAGAAAATCATAGAGAACTGCTGGGTGATGAGGTCATGAAAACCGCGTCACATCATAATTGCACTCAAGTGACTTACTTGCACTCAATCAAAGCGTCATAATTGCACTCAATCAAAGCGAATGGATATGCACTGAATGAACGAGAATTCACAGAAGACAGATGCAATCTGCATGAGATATGGATCGGATGGAAGGTGAAAGGCATACCTACTCACTGTGCTTGTGGAGAGACAAGGCGACCCCAGTGAGGGACAATGGCTCCACCAGCGCCTGTCTCTGGCCGTGGTCAGAGGGAACACCGCTAGCAATAGCGTATTGGCCTGTGTGCAAGTTTGATCTGATTTTAGCCACCCTCAGTGCAGTTTTCCTGCCCGACACTTGCCTCTCTTCAATGAATAGCCATCGCCTTCCGAATGTCTGTATTTTCTGTGAGCTTCATTGTCTTCAGTATGTTTTTTTATACTTTCTGTAAACCCCCTGTGCAGTGTTGTTTTGCTCCCCTCTTCAGCCATCCTGGCTAACCTCACTTTGTGTATTTTTCATGTACCTAACACTACTGTGTCACTGTTAAACCTTTTTGTAATCTGTCTTTGCCTCTGTCTGTCCAACCCCATTTGGGGTGCTATGTGCCTGGTGGAACACACACACAATGACGATACTCCATTATGGTCTGTATAATTTTACTGTTTTTTTTCTTGCTTGATATTTTTGTGTATATTTTTTACTATGAATATTTTGAGTGTTGCCACTGCTAGAATTTTGTGGATCACAGCCTCATATGCAAACTAGGTGGCTACACTTCAATGAGGCACAACTCAGTGAGAGACTCTGAGGCACAGATAATGAGAGAGGTCTGTAGGGATGTTCAGAACGAACCCACACTTCTACCAATAAATGAAAATGACTATCAAAGAAAAGTCAACACTGCTGACAATGCAAGGTTGGATATCTCTGCGAGAGGACTGTGGAATAGCTGTGAGAAAACTTTCTTTGACATAAGGATCACACATCCTACCTCACAGTCATATTCTGGGAAGTCCTTGGCAGAGGTCTACCAACAACATGAAAAGGAGAAGGATAAATACAATCAAAGAGTGATTGACATAGAGAAGTCTTCATTCAATCCCCTTGTCTTCACAACAACTGGAGGGATGGCACCAGAATGCAACAGAGTAAACAAAAGGCTGGCAGAAAAAATAGCTG
>Ga0210059_1015334_pt1 | contig 11206 bp, 8 predicted proteins | sample Ectturendosymbi2_FD_188042 | JGI IMG/M metagenome (GOLD analysis project Ga0210059, IMG submission 188042) | Ecteinascidia turbinata endosymbiont from Florida, USA - Sample 2 (SPAdes) (version 2) | ecosystem: Host-associated > Tunicates > Ascidians > Unclassified | place: Key West, Florida... | reverse complement strand
CTCCGTATATGGCGCGCTTTTGTTGCAGACCTGTGGTTATTTGCGCGTGCTCCCAGACGGACCGCTTCTGTGGATTTGTTTGCCCCAGCGGTCCTGTTTCCTAACGCATTACGATGTCCCGGACATTTGGGTTCGCATCCGCTGCGTTATTCCGGCAGCTTGGTCTCATTTAGCAACTCATGGGACGAAGGCTTATGCACAACCCCACATCGCCGCATCTGATCAAAGGCCGAAATTCGCGCGCGCTATCGTCCCTTCCGTACGGTGGGGCGATGTTGACTTTTTCCCTCGCCGCAAACCGCGTGACAATCGGTCGCTTTCGGTCGTGGACGCGATGACTGATGTTCTTTTCGCCGACGCGATTTCGTCGAAATCGGGTGGGGCCTTGGAATCGATGTCACGTGCTTACAACAAACATTTGCAAAAGTTGAAGCAGGCGCGTGCAGTTGTCTGTATTCTGAACAGAAATCGAGAAGCGGCAGCTCTACGTTGTTCCGTCACCTTTAAACAAGCAACACGCGACAGAGCAGATCGTTGCAAAGCATTGCGGGAAACTTTCTTTTAAACACCTAACGATTTCTACTGTGCGTGACTAGGACATGGCGTTCCATTGCCACGCATCCCTCCCAACAGTGATTTTTTCCATCAGTGCGGGACCTAAAATCGCCAGTTGCGTGCACATCTGTCATACGAACCCAAATGAAAACGACGACAAAATAAGGACATGTCGGCCAAATTTGCCAAAGCACCAGTCAGAGATGAGAACCATGCTTTTATGCGCAGAATGCAGCGGTGAGCAAGTTGTTTCGCACTGAGCACACGTTTTATGGCAGGCGTTATTTCCACGGTTCGACCTTCAGGGTTTGGTGAATAAATACATGAAAAATGAACTAATGAATTTTGATCGCTCGCCTGTTAATTCAACGCAACCCAAAATCGCTGGGACGCTTGAGCTTTTTCCCCTGCAACGAGATGATCCCATTCTCGGGTGACAGTCGACAATGAGCGTCGCAATGTATTTCTCGTCCAGTCTGCTTCGAGCTATTGTCTTGTAAGTTGTCACTAAAATGTTTTTGTTTTGGACAAGAATTCATTCTTGCTGTGCGCGCCCGTGGTTGCCGACCTCAATACTAAATAGCATGTGTCTGTGGTATTCGACATCCAGACGTCACAAGTCCACCTATCGCCGATGCACTATTGCGAGAATCAACTCTGATTGTTGTTGCCATGTCACAGGGTTCCCACGCGGTATTGAAAGTATTGAAAAGTATTGAATTTCAAAATTGGTGTTCAAGAAGTTGAAAAAGTATTGAATTTGGCCAAAATGTGCATTAGGTATTGAAAAAGTATGGAAATTCTAAATAGAAAAGCAACCTGAAGTGTCTGAGCAGAATTTTACTGAAGGCAAAGCACTTCAATATTTATGCAGTGTTGTGCAATGTGTAAAATTGAGTTTCATGATTAAGAATTTCGAAAAATGAAGAGAAGTAATGGTATTGGAGTTTTTCAATTTAGTATTGAAAAGGTATTGAAAAAGTATCGAAAACCATTTTTAAAAACGTGTGGGAATCGTGGCATCAGTTGCTTGCGTACAAACGGTCCACCGCCCGAGCATTCCAAACGCAGCAGCATTCCAAACGCACCGCCCGAGCATTCCAAACGCAGCAGAAGTGTAGCAACCGTCGGACATCCTACCGCCACAGTTGGCAAACGCGTTTTTTTTTACTGCAGCGTTATCGATGAACCAAACAGGTAGTTGCTCGGCTCATATAGTATGGAGTGCGCCGCACACTCCAAGCGCTCGCGATACGTGGATTTAGAGAATTGCGAGCTGTGTGTGCTGGCAGCATTTGGTTTGTGGGGATTTCTTCCCCTGTGGCTCAACTCACATGAAGCGTTTTGCGTAAAAGGTGATTTCCTTCGATTTTTTGCCTCTCTTAAACAGCCTGAGATTTGTTAAGTTTGATTGAAAGTTGGAGGCTTCCTTTGCCATCCTTAGGCGAGTTCTGCCAAAACTTCGGCGATTTCTGCTGGTTTTACCGCCTGGCTTGCTCTGAAACTCTTCAACCATCAAGCCATCCGGTGCGACGTATTTGATCCAATGCTTTAGTTCCCCCCCCGTAATCGCTGCTGATGTTCTGACCTTTCGTCCAATCGCAACGTTGTTCGCCCGTGTTTGTTGTTGCTCTTGCGCACTGCAACGCCCGCCACGAAACGTCTTGCTGCATCAAACAAGTTGGACGCCGTCCTGTTTTGCAGCGCTGGGTGGGTAACGTCATGACTGGTTTCGATGCCTCATGGCGATTCATGACGATGACGAAAGACTCGTCGTCAAGAAACCGGTTGGAGATCGTCCCGCATTAAAAAGCGATCGTCGAATGCTCTGCTCGTTCGAAGCATCGAAAACGTGTCGTGATCGCAGTTCGACTGCGGGTGCGCCGCTGTTTATCATCAACGCAAGCCCCGCGTGCACTTGTCGACGCTTTGTAACCTATTTGTTTCGCCTCGTCTGCGGAAATGCCCGCTTCATCAAAGGGCGAAACGTTCGCAGCACTTGCTACGAAACGACTGCAACGGATTGTTTTCAGGTGATTGGCACGCCGCACGGCTCGCAATTTGCTTGCAGCATTTTTTGCATACAAGGATTAGCAGAAGCGGCAAATTTGTTCGATATATAATCGCTTGTTATTGATCCCTTCCCTTTAAATCTGGTTTTCACCAAAGCTCATTTCTCCGCTAGACGAAGGAACAGTTTTTTTTCTGTCATTTTTTCGGTCGTTGACCTAATTTTCTTTGAAATGATAGAAAAAAAATCAAGTCAACTCGGTCATAACGCTTGTTTCGGTCTTAATGACAAGTTTTTAAACTATTTCGAATAACTGACCGAAATGTCTCAGCGAAAAGAAAAACCAGCTTTGGACCGCAGCTCACCACCGGGTCGCTCGGTCTGTCTGATGTCTGTTGATAAACATCAGTCAAATAACCCTGACCTTCGGTTAAATTGCGATTGTCAGAATGATATCAAAGGGCGCCGCCTGGCATCAAATACGAACGCTTCGTGCAGTAAAACTTTCGTGAAGTCGTGTCAGTAGTTGTCTCGCAGCCGCGACCGTCCCTACCGAGAATCCGCTATGTTGTTTTCGAGTCCAATCGGTGTTTGGCTTCGTGTGTCTATTTGTCCTTGTGAGCCCCAAACGATTTACGGCGGTAAGCGTATCTTCGTCTCTCCGCATGCGCCAAGGCACGTAAATGGCTTTATCAAGCACTTAACGACGATCGCTTTAAACTACTTTACGCGCGGCGAGCGAGTTTCGCGTAACTGGGATCGCCGATTGTTGACGCGACGTTTACATAGCTTTGCCGTCTCCGGCATTGCGTCGACCCTTCGTCGCGACCCTGTTTTCGTTTGAAGGGCGAACGCTTGAATCATTGTGAATTGTCTGACAGCCAGTCGCAAGGCTGCGATTGTGCTGCAGTACTCGGCGGTTCGCCTTCAGCTGATACTTTTCAGTTACACGCTGATCCCTTGCTCATCTCTGGTTGTGAGGATTTGGCGGTTTTAATACGCGTTTCGGCGTTTTATGTATGTCTCGACCTGCAGAGAAGCGATTTACGGTGGTCTGCCGCCGCCTTTCAACGCATGGCAAACAATCACCAGTCGGCAACACGCTCGAACGAGTTTGCTGAGACTGATATAATGGGTGTTTGTGGTTTGCCTTGGCTGCCGTTATTGGTTGGGCGAGATCGTCGAATTCCTGCTTGGCTAGGTCCTAATCCACTGCGTTACGTCGTGGTTTGAAACGCATATTACGTTTCTTTGAGGTCCAGCAGAAATGCGATAGTTGTGCTAGTTATGCAGTGACATGTCGTATATTCGCCTACTGCAGCCACATATTGGTTCACTTAGTTTCGCGGAGAACACACCAACAAATAGCGTGACAATCTGGTGAAAAATGGATGAGGGTAAGCGAGATACCAGAAAAAGCGAGACATTGGGGTCGTTTTATCGCATCAGCGACTTCTCGCATGTTTGCCGGCGCGTCATGCTCCGATTCTTTCTTGGTTTCGTCTGTTTCAAGTGGAGACCTCCCCCTCTATTTCCCCGACAGGCAAACAAAGCTTCACATTTCCAAATGGGCAGCCAGCCCTATCCGGCCCCGGTTTGACCCCCTGTGCGTCAATCGCAAACAATTATCTGGCTGGTTACGGTGATGGTTGCGGTGTAAGTATTTTGCAGTGTTAAAGAATCCGCTTAGAGAAAAAGAGCTTTGATGACGCTCGTTTCTATTTTCATCCAAACACTGTCTCCAGTGAGACACCGTACGCTCACATTGTTAGTCATTCACAAATAAACACAGCGCAAATCACGATCTTCACGTCGCCGGAGGCCTGTCGCACCGCAGTTCAGTGAACGACCGTTAATTCCGGCGCGCAGTGCACGGCCGCGTTCGCAGGAGTTCAATCCGTTCAGGATTCCAGTGGCGGATTTTTTCTTGTCATGATGAGATTTGAAATCTCCTGAATGGGCGTCCGAAGGAATTTTTACATGGGGGGGGATCAACGTCGGCATTTCGCTTATCCTTTTCAGGTACGATGCAATGCAATTGGGCGTTCACAAAACGCTTTACACCTTTTTCACACCACAAAAGTAGTACTCTATGTTGCGGCAACAGTCACAAAAATCGCGCTCTGTTGGTGTAGCAGTGCTTCTTTTTCACTCGTTGCTTCTTTTCACACCGTATAAAACTACGTGGCCTTCCGACATCAGCAGTCACTGTCTCTCTGCATTAGTTGCCCAAGATGTCTGCGTTCAACAATGACATGCGGCAAAACGCCCAGCATAGGATAATACCGCAACTTGAAGTGAACATTTGAAGATTCGTTGCCATGTTATTCCTACGCAATAAAGGCCAATAGTAAAACAATGTGCTCGCACGTTTCGCAACCTGCCTCTGCGGGCAAATAAGCGGACGTAAGTGAACTGCAAGCTCATCACTGTATGACACCAGAACGGTGAATCTGGCTGTTGTGCAGTGTGAGTGTCATACCGGCAAATGATCTGTCATTGCAATAGTTAAATCATATGATCGGAATTCAAGCTGCTGGTTTCAGGTTTTATAAAAATTTTTGGCTCTTAGACCGATTTCCAGGGGGGGAATGGCCATTTTGTCCCTCCCAGCGGACGCCCATGGTCTGCTGTGTTGTTTTGAAGCGTGGCCCAGACACTAAGGTATTTGTCCATGGACCAAAAACGCAAGAATACGAGGGATCGGCGGATTCGGACGCAGTCATATAGCTTGAACTGTGGGTCAAACGCTTACACCTCGATCGTAGACGGCAGGGCGATCGTACCTTGCTAACACTTCTTCTCACGTGATCGGGACTTGCCTCGCCGCAGCCCAGGTCACCCTGCCTTGTCGACTTCCGAGCTAACGTTTGTCGTCAAGAGCTGAATGCGTTTGTTTTCAAAGTGTCGCGCTGTTGATGTTTTGACGAAGGTCGTGCACGACACAGTGAAGTCTCAGCCGACGTCGTTTCGTTGCAAAACATGCTCCTCCATTGCGTTGAGTCGGATGGGTATTTGCTGTGTGATGAGGCGGCATGAATGAGTCGTAGCAATTTCTGTCTATAGTAGGCTTGGCCCACCACCGGCCAACCGCGATTCGCGAGCCGCATGCGGCACTTTGCCCGGTTTCATGTGCCTTTTACGTAAATACCCTATTCATTCGTGCGTAAGTCGCGAAATTTTGTACCAGTTATTCACCTTGAAAGTCGGGGTACGACTTACACATGCATTGCTTGGTGTCTGGTGCAAGCACATACGCATGCGAGCGCATTTACGCGACACACGTCCAAGCAAAGGTATGTGAGTGAGTGTGGAAGAGATGGAGTGATGTTCATGTGTACCCGTGTGTATGATGTGGCTGCTTGCCGTAACACAGTAAGAAATTTGGCTCTTGGTGTCTGACTGGTCAGCCATCCCTGGTCTATGGCATTTTCTGACTTATTCAAAACAGCAGCAAAACGCATGAGCAATTTCCAAAATGGTGCGCGGTTTAATGACATAATTGGCGCCATCAGCCGCAAATCGGTGCTTCAGGAAGTGATTGATTTCATCAGGAACCAGCATTCAAAAGAGTTCGTTCGTTGGATCGGTAGACATCTTGAAATATGCACACCTAATACTTTGTGGCTTCGTGAAAGCTCTGTGCTGGCCGCTTTTATATTTTGCCGGGCGCTTGACAATGGCAAATCTTGTGCCTTTGGCGAAGGGTTGGCTGTTGTTGTTTTTTCTGCAGTTCTGACTTCTCACTGTGAACAAAGTATATTTTAAATCTGCTGGAGAGCGGTGTTTTTGGCTATTTTTTGTGTATTTAATAAAGAACAAAGTCAATTACGCTTAACCAGGTGTGTGGGTGGGCTGACATCGAAATACGCTGAACCTTTCCTTTTTGCTGGCTTTGCTCAGAACTTCAATTTAAGAAAACAAGACCTTGTTCAATGTTGCGTTTTAACTCCAAGTGCGTAATCGGTATTTTATTGGCACTTGAAGTCAGGTACACACTTTGTTTCTGTTTAAATGTTGAAAATACATTGTCAAGTCAGGTACCTGGGCTGTGGATTTTGCAAATCGATTCATTTTTACGAAACGTGATCATGTGATTCATCAGACGTCGCGGTACAGTTCACTCTTCAAGAGCCTTTATTGCGGCCGTTAAAGGTTCGTTCGCCTGCTGCTTGTTGCAGCCCAGCTGTGGATCGGTCGTCATCAGCCAGAGAGGATCGGACGATTGATATTGTGTGTTTACAGGTGCTCATGGTGAGCAACAACCTGCTGCGAAGGATTCCGGCGACGATCGGCAAGCTGGTCAACCTGCAGACGCTCGACTTGGAAGAGAACCACCTGGAGTCATTGCCCCCCGAAATTGAAAATCTGTCGCAGGTAGCATATTCTCTGTTGTTGCATCTTGCGCAACACATCATTTTTATTATTCCTGCTTCAAAACAACTGATTTTTGAGCGGTTATTTTTTTGTATTTGTTCGGATTGAGCGTTGCATGTTACTTTCAACAAAAAGGCCCCCGTTTGCGAAAGACACCAAACGATGTAACTTGCAAATAATTCGAGATGTATTTTCGCGCGTCGGGCCTTTCACTCCCACGACGTTCCTCGCGGTTCGGCGCGCGACCGTTTTCAGTCGCTAACGAGTGAGGTTGTTCAAACAGAAACGACTGGCTTTTAAGCGAAAGTTTTAAACGAATCACCAACTGCTAAAGCAGGGGTTTCAAACACGCGGCGCGGGCCACTTCTGTGCGGCCCGCGATGATTTTTTGGAATTTTCAAATGATTATCATTTACGTTGCCAAGTGCCTTGAGAAAAAAGAAGCCGCGAAATAATTGAATCGAACCTGAATGATTCCCAGTGCGGTTTTCGTCCCGGTCGTAGCATTTCAGACCAAATTTCACTCTCCAGCAAATTTTAGAGAAATCTTGGGAGTATGCTAAAGAAGTCTACACATGCTCTGTTGAACTCGAGAAAGCATACGACCGGGTTCCTCGTGAAAAGGTTTGTGGAGTGTTGCGAGAGTATGGTGTTGACGACCGCCTGTTACTGGCCGTCAAGTCACTGTACAATTCAGAAACCTCAGGTGCAAGCGCCAGAGATGGGATTTTTGCGAAGAGTCCACTTGACACGGGCGTATCGAGGTTAGATGGCGCCCGGGGCAAGGAACAAGATTGGCGCCCCATGTTCGAACCTGAGGTCTTTTGGGAGTTAATGTACTGTATTGAAGAAAAACTTGCGACATTCTTGGGACTTTTCAGCGCTCCCCCCTGTGATTCGGCGCCCCGGACATTGTGCCCCTCTCGTTACGCCCCTGGCGTGACACTTCGCAACAAAGTGGGTAGCTGTGAAATTCCCAGAGCCCTGAATGTGGAACCACTTCTCCGAATTCAGAGATCACAGCTACGTTAGTTCGGCCATGTATCCAGAATGCCCACGTAAGACTGGTGAGGCAAATCTCGATGGCTGAATCCACGGGATAGCGGCCCAGAGGTTGGCCAAGGCCTAGGTGGAGCAACTGCATCTCCGATCTTGCTTGGTCTAGTCTTGATGTGGAGCCAGCAGAAATTGCTGTTGACCGTGAGGTATTCCAAGTCCTCCTGAAGCTGTTTACCCCACGACCCTCCCAGGAGGAAAAGTGAATGAAGATGAACGAAATGAATAATATTTACGTTATTTAGTTTATTCACCGCGGTGTTTGAATGCTTAGCTAGCGAGTGAACAATTTCCTTGGACGGCTAGAAATGATTTGCCTATAATTCATGGCACCTTTCGCAGGAAATAAGATGTTACAGCTGTTTCAAGTACGTTCAGGTACCGCTATTGTTGCGTAAGCGTCATAATGCGGCCTGCGGGTTGCATTAAGTCCTCATGTGGCCCACGGAGCTATTTGAGTTTGAGACCAGTGTGCTAAAGGATTAATTTCTCCATCAATATCGTCTGATATCATCATCTGTGACCGTCTTCCGGACCGCTTAACAGGCGTAGCTTGATCACCGGTGCGGTTTCTTGGAATTTTCGGGGATGACTGTGATTTGTTCGCAACTAGTTTTTTACTGTTATTCACTGTCTTTTATTCTCAATTCCGTGGCGGCCTCGTTACCCAAAATGTCTTTATCGAAAAAGAGAAAAGTTGACAAAGAATATGCAGAGTTTTCCAAGATATTTGGTCCATTTACTACTTTTTACGGAGGTGAATGATATGGTTTACCTGTATGTTTGGTGTGTTCACAGCAGGTTTCAGTGCTGAAAGAATATCGGGTGTTTCGTAAAGATTGCTCCTTAAATGTGCTAATAATCGTATTCAGATAAGCTTGAACGTTTTGCATTAAAGTTATGAAAACAGTTGGAAGTTGTCATTACTTATAACCGGGGTGTTGTACAATGATTACATTGGTCTGGCCCGCTTGAGATTAAATTTGCCTGAAGTGGCCCCTGTAACGAAACGAGTTTGACACCCCTTCTTTACTATCACCCGACCAGGAATCGAACTCCGCTGCGGTGGCGCGCGCGCCAGGCGTACTAGCCGGTCTTAACTGTTTTTTTTACCAAAACAGCCTGACTGTGGCCTCGTCCTGTGATTGCTTCTTGCACCGTTGCTTCTCGTATGTTGTACTCCTTGTTTACGTTCGAAAATCGCAGCGGAAAACGTAACCTGCCAAAAGTTCAGCTGCCAGTAGTTGTCGGACAAGTTCCTTGCAAAGTACTGTCAAACGTTGGTCAGTGAGGAACGCGACGCGAAAAAAGCGTATTCTCGCCTTGTTTTTAAAAGACGCAGTGCGGTCAGTTTTAGGCCTTTGATAATAAAAACTTGCAGTGATTCGAAGTCTAAAAAACACAACGTTCAAGACAGTAAACCGTACACGCAAACGCCAGCAGCAACATGTGCAAAAGCTCGATTCCTGGCCTCAGCGAACACTTTCACGTCGCGGCCGAAGCCGGCGATGACGTAAGGGAGCACCTCAGGCGTCGGCGCCGCCTTTGACAAGTACCTCAGACGCGGCTACTTATGAAAAGAATGGCACGGACTTCAAGACCATCGTGTACTTAGTGGAAGGTTTTAATCGTTTGCGTTATTACGTCAGGCTGCAGTACAGTTGCTGTAGAAAGGTCGACGTAATGCCAGGTGTGATTTCGACTGAACGTGGTTGTCTTCGTCTGGCGTTTGATCTTTCGACGATTTTGTTGTTTCGCAGCTGCGGAAACTGAAGTTGCAAGGCAACCGTCTCACCGTGCTACCTCGAGGCTTGGGCCAGTTGGCCAACTTGACCGTTTTGGCGGTCGGCGAGAACCAGGTCCAAAGTTTGCCCAACGAAATAGGTCAGAACTTGTGCTTTTTTTCCTGTGTTGCTCATTAAGTGATTGTCTCAGACCTGGAATGAAAAAAACATAAAAACTTGTTTGTCGTTGTTTACATTAAAATTATTTAATTGGCCACCGGTCCGACCTTTCCCGACGAACGGCTTTTTCAGGCTTCGGACGATGGCCTTTCGCAAATTAAGCAATGGAGAAGCGAAAATTAGTTGAAGTCAGATGATTTTTAGAAGCGATTCTTATTGATACAGTGATTTTTTTCTATTCCATCAACGTAATTGTCAGAATAAAACTTATTCTATCTACAGGACAGCTTGTTTTATAGCTACGTACTTTTTGCCGCCCAAGTAATGGTGTATTGTTTGATTTCAGGTAATTTGCAATGCTTGGAGGAATTGTACTTAAATGACAACCCCCTTCAGGTCCTCCCCTTTGAACTAGCGCTGTGCACGAAATTGGCCCTGATGTCCGTCGAGGACTGCCCGCTGTCCCAGATTCCTCAACTGGCCGTCGAGGGAGGGCCCAGCACGATCATGCAGTACCTGAGGGTGCAAGGCCCTTACCGGACTATGGTGTAAGTCGGAACGGATTGCTGAGGAGCCGTTCTTCGCCGGAGGAGGAGGGAGAAACAGGGTCCAACCTGGACAAGGTGGGGACGGTGGTGAATCCCGAAGGTTGCTGTGCTTCCCGTTGGAATCGATCGCGTGCCTTGACAATTCCCCGGGAATCGTGTCGGTTTAAGGCCAGAATGAAAAGTTTTTAATTCTTCTTAGCATTTCTGTGTGACTCGAGAGTTCCAGTCGTTTTCGTTTATTATTCTGCGATGGCCGAAGCGCACGGACGGTCGGCTGGCAAGTGCCTGCTGCCAGAACTCTCACTTGCGCATGCGCTCCAATATTATCAACGGTGTTGCTGTTTTTGACTCGCTGCGCGAAGTGCCGCGGCACGGGGCCTTCCCTACGCGTCGAAGGTCTCGTCCAGGCTTGAATGAAATGCCATTGTTCTTGTTGTTTTCTTTTAAATGAGAGTTTGTCCGCTCGTTTGCGATCGTCGGCTATCGTGTTGTTGTTGTTTGAACTTCGCGCTTTTTTTCTTTTACGGCAACCATGCTCCCAGTGTTTCCCAGTGACTTTTTTAGTACCGCGTTTCGCTGCGAGGTCGCCGCCTTTCGTCGCGTTTTCGCGGTTCCCGTGCGCTGCCTTTTTCTCTCAGTATTATCTCGCTGCCCCTCCCCTAACACCCCGCACCGTTGAACTCGCCCCTTTCTGCCCCAAGTATCACCGGTCGATCTCTGATCCAGAAAGGCCAGGGGCACGCTCTTTGCCGGGA
>Ga0210059_1015333_pt1 | contig 11206 bp, 3 predicted proteins | sample Ectturendosymbi2_FD_188042 | JGI IMG/M metagenome (GOLD analysis project Ga0210059, IMG submission 188042) | Ecteinascidia turbinata endosymbiont from Florida, USA - Sample 2 (SPAdes) (version 2) | ecosystem: Host-associated > Tunicates > Ascidians > Unclassified | place: Key West, Florida... | reverse complement strand
TTTAGGGTCATTTTGGCACATGTTGCCCGGCCTGGGGCCCAACCGCTAGGCCAAAGTGTTTCGCTGAAGTTTTCATTGGAATCTAGACTCGAGTCCGAGTCTTTTGAGCCTTTGATCGACTTTCTAGTGTTTCTATTTCAAAAGTTATGATGCGTTTAGGTGTTTTTTTTGCCGAAAATCCCCAAAACCAGGCGGACGTCAAAGTGTTAAGCAGAGCATTGCTTCTAAACTCATAAAACAGGGCTGGGGAACCTGTTTGCTACCACAAGCCGCATGAATTTTGCATTATCACTGGCAGGCCGCAAAATCAATTTTATCCTAAAATGCTACCTTTATCCAACTGTGAGAAGAGTGTCTTCTCATGACTTACCTGCTTATCATGAAGCTTCGTTTTAATGTGATTTTGTACTCTAACTTGGGTAATGGAAATTATAATGCAGGCCATATTAAATGTCCATGCAGACCGCGTTTGGCTTGAGGGCCACAGGTTCCCCAACCCTGCCATAGAAAATCCAATAAAACCTGTTTTGATTCTTACTGCATGAATCTTGTCTTTGTAGCTCTTGTGCAGGGTAGGTTGCCATTTCACATTTACTACATTAGTATCCACCTAGATCAGACAGGAATAGTATGTTGTAGTCTTCATGGAGCAGTGCTTTGGATGTCTGGGAATTTTGTTTGGCTCTCGGCAACGAAGGTTTGTAGTCCTTGCAGTTTTTGTGCACATGGATGATTTGAATTGGTGCCTTGCATCCCTGTGATTGCAATAAACTAGGATAGTAAACCTTTCCAGGCTTTAATAGATTTTTAGTTTCATAGCTCTTTTAAGTGTTCATCTTCTTTCACTCACATTCTCATTAATTCTTGAATTTTATCATAGCATTGTAAATTGTATTGTGTATATAATTGTGGTATTGCCTTGCACATGCAGGCCGTCAACGAGTTGCATTTGCAGTGGTCATAAATTTCATTGCAGCTTTATCAATAAAGCTACCTGTGTGGATGTGGATTGTGGAGTGTTTTCATAGGCTATGCACATTATGAAACTATGTTGTCCAGACTGTCTTGCATTTAGCAACATTACCTGGTAAATCACTAATCAGGGTTGCAGAGTCGGAGGTGAAATGTCGGACTCCAACTCCTAGATTCCAAAATTCCCTGACCTATCCAAAATTTCTGACATAGCCTGAATGAAGTTTGGCTGTCAACAGTTTCGTAGCAACTAGCAATCAATGTAAATTGTGGTGCACAACAAGAATGCTCTGTTTCAATAAAAGTTTCAAAAGAATTTTATCATTTCAACAGGCATGAGTTAGGATTCCTAACTTAGGAGTGTAATGTAAAAAATCATTCAGTTGGACTTCCGGAGTTGGTTAAAAACTTCCAACTCACTAATGATATGAAATAGCATCGTTACAGAAATAGCCAATGGTCCCCAAAGTCCGGCCCACAGCCAGATCCGGCCTGTGAAGGGTTCTAATCTGACCTGCAAGCTTTTTTAAGAATGTTTAAAATTTGTGCAATTTCATGTATATGAATAAAATAATGTAAGATGTGGTTACACAAAAAGCAAATGTTGAAATTTTATCTCCATAGATTTTAGAAACCAAACCAAACACATCTTCCCACTTTTATAAAAGGTTCTCACAAATATATTGGAGTTTACTTGCAATGTGTGAAATGAAAGTGATTTACTTTGGACTGGGGCCATTCGTTTGTAATGTTATACTTTGTGAACAAGATAAACAAGTAAACATAAATACAGACAATTGCTGCGTCATACTTACTGCGCAATTAGCACCCTAATATTGCACATATACTTAGACTGCTGTAGACTCTACATACATTAGCTTGTATGAGTGCTGTGAAATTAGCAAATTGTAGCAGGCATTTGGAATTTGAAGCGTAGGCATTCTGACAGTTTGCAAATTGTTCAACAACACTACTAGGTGCTAATTGCAAGCAAGTTTGTTGGGTACTGATATTGCACATCCTGTCTAGTCATAGTGATGGGTGAGGCACACAAGAATTCTTGAAAATTGAGTAATGTAATGCGTGTTTTTTTTTTAATGCACAAATTAGTATGGCCCGTGGACGCTGATATAGAGCACGAAATTGGACGAGCACTTGAATGGTGTATGGTGTGCAAAAGGTTACCACCCTTGTACATGAGCATCTTCAATGGATTTGTTGCATCCATTTAGTACTAAACTAGTATGTTTTCACACTAAACATTAAAATTGGCAAGACTGGCATTACTGTCTTTGGAAAGTTTTTTCCTCAACAGATCTTCCTAGATGTAAGTTCATGTTTTGGTGAACTGTGTGTACCTTGTTGACCAATTTTTTGTCAACAGTTAAAATTAAGCACTTTTCACTGTGCTCAAAATTGCCGATGAGCCTTTGTTGTCTATTGTAATACTTAACACCCACCACCAGCACAATTATCAGTAATCAAAGGGTTTAGGTAACAAAGCAAGAAGGGAAAAGGATGTTTGTTTCACAATTTAGTGTACCATTCGTAACCGGATAAAAATTATTGAACCAAAATACAAAATGCATGAAATACTGCAAGTCTACAAGATAGATAGATTTATTTGGCGGTACTGAATTAATTGCGCTAGATATACTCGATAAAACAAAAAACGTTGGGGCACCGAAAAAACACAGAGGTTATCTAGTCAGGTGCCCCATTAAGTACGTGAGATTGATGTTTCCATGGTGAAGGTTGTGTCGACCGCTAGACATGCTGACGCAGTCCGATGTATAGGTTGCGGGATTAATGGCCAATTGCGAAGAGGTTACTCTTGTCGGGCACAAGTGGCCATGACGTTTAATTGTCATGGACCGCAAGGTTCCAGACTAAGAGGAAAAGAAAAACCCGGCAAAAAAGAAATCCTCTTCGGGTTGCCATAACCCTTTCTTGATCCACGCACACCCATTATAAAGATAGTTTGATTTGATTATGACCACGATGCAAATTCCATGGAGATTCGACGTTTCTACAAGGTTGACTGGAACTGCAATGAGAAGTGCTTTTTTTACAAACAAGTTATTCAGAGATTACTTGCCAGTTATCCACATTGAGAAGCATAAATGTAATTCAACTACATTTTATTTATAAATGCATTTGCATAAATGACTATGTGGATCCCATCTCAGTTACATGAGTAGTCTACTACGCATAGAACACAGCATAGACTGACGTGACATCACTCATAATGTGAGACCCTCTTCAGTTATAAGTTCCTAAAGTTGCAGATGTTAAATGGTCTAGGCATGCTGACTAACCTAACCTTTCTGATTGCATCCCTTCTTGCCATGGAAGCTGAAACTCTACATTCCTGATTTTAAGTTCACTGTTACCCAACATCAGTCTTTTCTTTGAAAAACAAATTTTGTTGGTGTTTACGTATTGAGCAATTTTTTACATGTGTAATCTGCTTCTAGCAGTGTCTCCTACAAATTCGACTAGTCGGTTGTCGAGTCTCAGCTGGTCGATCGCACCTGATTTTGGATTGAATTGACATGTTACCTGAAAACATTTTTCAATCAGTATTGTTTTTAATGCATTGTATGCTATTTTCTGTTTAAGTCTTTGGTACTGACCAGTCGATCACGAGTTATCAAGAAATTTTCTAGTTGCTCTCGATAGAAGACAAGAGGCCACCCCTGGTCTATAGCAAATACATTCAAGTGCACTGACTAAAAGCTGAGCTAATTTCAAACTTGCACTACTTGAGAGAAGTGTATTCAGTTACTCTGTAAAGCATGCATGAGAAACATTCCCTGTGGTGGTGATAGCCATGTTACAACTCAGTGCAGTTTGATACATAAAAACAAAGGATCCTGTGTGCTGAAAATGCTGTTGCTACATGATTGGTTCCCATAAAGCCAAAAAGATTTGGTTATATTTTTATGGGGACCATCAGATTGCACACCTTCGCTGCCAGAGTACGAAATGTTTGTACCTTGAGCTCCCACGTTAGCTGTTATTTTCACGCCATTTTGCAACTCCATAACTCGCCAGTTGGTTGTGCTAAAGAGCTGTTCAAACCCTCAAAAAATGCGGCAAGTTTTGTAGATTGCAATGAAAACAAATTTTGGGGTTTCGGGTTTTTTGTGGGTGATGTCATACATCTCTTGTCTTGGACTACAGTAAGAATTCCTTACATTGCATTAAAACCTAGCATACTAGTCTGAGAGTATCCATCATTAAACCACTGTGAAATTCATTAAAAATAACAGGTAGTTCTCTCGTGCAACTTTAAGACAGATAGAAAGGATTTTTATTACAAATAAAACAGCCGCAATAATCGAAAACATTGTTTTATTCGACGTTTTGGCTTATGCGTAAGGCATCAGGAATAAATGAAATGCGACAGTTAAAAGAAAAAATAAGGATGCAATTTAGGACATTCATACATCCTTATTTTTTCCTTCAACTGCATCCTTATTTTTTCCCTTTAACTGTTGCATTTCACTGCATCCTTATTTTTTCTCTTAAATGTCGCATTTCATTTATTCCTGATGATGGCTTACGCATAAGCCGAAACGTTGAATAAAACAATGTTTTCGATTATTGTGGCTTTTTTATTTGTAATAAAAATCTACAGCAACTCCGCGCATAGTTTACCAGAAAGGATTTTGTTGAGTGGGTTTTAATTAATGTACTCTGTGTCAAATCTGGTTTTTATTTTTCAAGGCTAAGGCATTTGGTGAAGTACAAAGATGATGCTTCGAGAAACCTTGGCGTTGAGTTTGAAAATCTTATGCTAGATGATATTGATCGTCCAAACTATGGAACAGACATTCCGTAAGAAAACTTTGATCGTTTTTGAGATTTGTAGAAATAAGAAAAACTTTCTCGAATCAGCCAACTTTCTATTGTTACCAATATTTTAAAAGCCTTGCCCTTAAGTATATAACATTGGTGTCCTGTGGAATGTAATGTAATGTGCAAAGTTACTTTTTTGTGTACTTCATTCCAATATGCATGTTTAACTTCAATTTGGTTGTCATTGATTGAACTTGTACTTAGGTATATTTGGTATCAATTCAAACAGTAACCTTTTTGTGTTCCTTATATCACACCTGTTATTATAGTTCACTCAGTAATCATGTGTTATTAGAGCAATTACACAAGAGGAACGAGATTATATCGCAAAACGAGATTATGATCGAATACTTGAAGAACAGCGAAAAGTAGATGAACAGATTGGGAAACAGGTGATGCAAGCATATGACTTGATGTTTCAATTAATATAACAATGGTAAACTCATCCGATGAAGTGCTTAGCAGTAACTTCTTCCTAGAGAGAATGGCTGACTGCGTTTGTTTGTGACTGGTGCAGTCAAAGAAGAATGTTGGATGATTCTGATACATACAGCTTATGATTCCATTTACGCAGTGTACCCATGTATTTTCCTTTTAAGCCGAGTTTGTGCCCTGTCACCAGAACAGTATTTATTGAATAAATGACATGTTACTGCAGTGCTTAAAATACCTACAGTAAGTTCTTTAAGAGAGCAATGATTACCATGAAGTATTATCTCTAGTTTTACCATGACTGTGCACTATGCAAAGTGGCAAAACGCATGTAACGTATATATAGAAATAAAACTGAAAACTGATACTAACAACTATTTTTAGAAGTACACTTCTATAGCATTTGGATATATTTGCACATTTTACTTGAAAAACAGCATGTATTTCTTCAAAAAACATGTTTTTCAAGTACCAAAAATTTTACTCACATAACCAAAATCACAAAAACTTGAACAAGTTCATCATCATTGGAAAGTGGACTTGCAGAGCTTTCAAATGATACCTTACTTGAATAAATAGATAGCTTTTTTTCTGAATCAGGCCCCAATGAGTGATGTTCAACAGGTATGCCTGCAATTTGGCCTCTAAAAATAATTCAACCATGACCTACATTAGCATACATTGGAAATCATGAAAAAAAGAACCTTAACTAACTCGTAACCAAATTTGAAGCTCCTAATTATCAAAATGAATATTTTATTGAATTTGAAGAAGACAAAATATTCAGTTTTCAAACAAGCATGACTGATCACAAAAACAACTTTTGCAAATCCTATATCTTCGGTTCCACTGACCCAATTTTGCTCAAATCCGTGTCATTTTGCTCAGAATGATCCGTTCTACAAGTTGAGAAAAATTCATCAAAATATGTGACGAGTGGTGACATGGCTGTGCTATCAGGCAAAGAATGATCCAAACGCAAAGCACCATATCCAATTCATATGTAAGAAGAGGATATGTGAAGCCATTTTAATCCAAAAATTATTTGGGCCGCATGAGAAAAAAGGCTAAGAATGACTGGTCCAATCTTTTGGGGCCAAGGCCTACATCCCAAGGACAGGAGCTTTGTCAGGAAGTCTCAGATTATACCTGTCACCTTTGGCGTATTTTAAAATCGATGCATCGTATCCAGTGTGTCAACGTGCGATGCTTGAAATTTTGCTGGTAACTCCGCTTTTGTTTTTGCAAAATAATAACAACTGTTTTTCTAAAATGTACCAAGTTCTGTAGTGCGTCCCAGTAAGAGTCTTAAAGATGCGTTGCACGTTGCATATATTGACCTGTGGTAACAAACGTTCTGCATTTGATGCCACAGATATCAGAACATGAACATTCAAAAAATTATATTTTCAGTGACAGCTGTTGGCCACTTTATTTGAAGAATGTCTTTGCGACGTTAAATATATTCACAGCGGCTGGTTTTCTATCACGTGCGTGCCGGTGTTTGCTTCACGTGCAGTGTGAACTGAAAGGACTTCAGTGGCTTGTTAAAGAGTTCTTTCAACCATTACAGCATTACGTGTGAATTTATGACCGCATCAACTTGCAAATCTATAGTTCACTATGTTTGTTAATACCTCGTTACGTTCAGAGAGGCCTATTTGCTACAAAATTTTATAGCGTGTGCGGTCCCTGGTAGCATGCATGCATGCTTCTAATGCTTTCAGCAGCTACACCCGTGTGCAGAAAGGTTGTCCTTAGTATGAACTTCAACCATTGCTTGATCTTGTCTCCAGAGATTTTGAAACTTACACTGGCATGATTTTTAATCTTGTACTTGAGGTCCTTTGTATCGTTCGTTTCCTTGACAACGGAATTACGTAAGGTTTCCCCCCCGCCCACCAGGAAAAGATTGTGATGACGTCCTTCATTTTAACGCAACATTCACTTGCGTTAGTAACGGCTTCTACTGTGAATACATCTACCGCTACCTGAGTTTCATGCGTAATTCTTGATAATGCGATGCGGCCTGCGACGTAACAACCTGCAGTCAAGCATCGCCACCCACCCTTCGGTACATCGCAGCTGAATGCCTCGTGCGTTCAGCCTCGCGCTTTAAAGATCTTTACTTACTGTTCTTTCGACGTTGTGTAGTTGTTCGAAGAAGAAGAATTGCTACGAGAAGAAGAGGAAGCGTATTATGAGGCGCAGGAAGAAGCGGCAAAAGCCGCATCAGCGACACTGTCGTTGAAGGTACGTTGGCTGCTGTCGTGGGAATGCAGATTTTTTGAGTTGTTTGGCCCTCATCGCGTTAGACTTATGTTTGCATTCTCTTTGGTTTTCTAAGTTGATCCACGACAAATCGCGCCAGAACTGAAAACAGATTAAAGCTAAATTACGCTTGGTGGATGACAGAAGCAGCATGTTGCATTGCTCCTTCGGCAAGCAGATTTTAGTTCTGCTCAGTGTTATTTTTACGACATGTCTGTTTTGCACATACAACTATTGTTTGTTGATACAGGAAAAAAGCGCCGATTTGTCCAGTCTCGTCGGCTCGTCTATGAGTTCACGCAGTCTTACTCTGTAAGTTCGAAGCGCTTCATGTTTGACACTGTCGTAACATGCTTGGTTTGAAATCATGTATTAAGGCCGCCGCAAATTCGATATTTTGGAGCGGAAAAAGTCATTTTCGTGCGGCCAAGTGTTACCTAGTATACTTCTCTGCAAAATCCAGTCCTCAAGTTTACTGGTTAGAGGGCACCAATTCACCCTTCTTGTTTCAGCCGTTGTTGCGACAAAGGCTTGACGTAAGAAGAGGTTGTCGCAGTATTGACAGGTCTGTTCTGAAAATTTCTAGAAATGCAGTATTCGGACGATTTCTTCTATACGTTTTTCGTAAAATTTAAGGTGTTTTAGCTGTTGAAGCTACCTGTTTCGAGGTGTTGTCGCCAAAGAAAAGTTGAGGTTCACAAATTTAGCTTTCATACTGGAATTAATGTGCCAATGACAAAGGGGGAAAAAGTCAAAAGTCGAGTGCTTCAGTTTTTTGTTAACCAGTTACGTTCTGTATTAATAAATAAACGTTGAACTGCCTGTCCAATCAAAGGAGCTTCATACGTTTTCGTTCACAGGGAAGGAAAATTAAGTCTATCACACGCTCATGCAACAAGAAAAGTATTTTGTTGTTGTTTTTTTTGTCTATGGTGTTTTTTTCTGCTTAACAGTGAAGAAGTGGAAGACGATTTTGAGGACTTCCTGGAGCAAGTCCGTTCTCGGTCGCTCGCTTTCCGCAACCAGTTCGCATCGCGCAATCCAGGTAATTCGAATCGGTGCGCGCGCTGCGTGATGGTCGGTTCGTGCGGTTTTCGCAGTTTTTTTAATTAATTTATATCATGTTAGTGAATATTTGTTGTCGGAAAAGTTCCGGAAACTTTTGTTGAGAATTGCATCCACTGGTTCTTATGTAATCTTTTCATCTCGTCAGTTTCTTGTGCTTCGGAACGTAGGTGTCGCGCTCAAAAGTAATGTTAAAATAAAAAAAAAGTGTTCACTCTCCCGTACGACTTTGAAATCTCCTGCGAAATTCTCTTTTGGCCAGTGGCCGAACGTGGCCCAGCATGATTGGTTGAAACACGGCCAGTCACGTTGGTTGGTTACATTCCACTCTGTGACGTGACAAGCCCATCACTACGTTCCAGACTCGGTGGACGCGTCTACTCGAGCTGGCGCCGACTCGGCCCTCCCTGCCATGAACGATCGCGGTGGGGATGGGATGTCCAGCGAGGAGGAGTACGTGCTCGATCGCCAGCGATTGAAGTGCGCAACGCACGATGACGTCGAATGGGACCCTTTCACGTCAGGTAAGAAACAAAGGAAGGTCGTGCGTCGCGTTTGTCTCGCGCTGCAGAACAATCGTTCATACGTAACTGTGCGCAACAATCGTTTGCGCGTAACAATCACTTGAGGCTGCTTCAGTTTTCTTCTGTATTTATAGGATTGGGCGACAGCGAAGCAGCTGGCGATTCCTCCTCCCAGCTGTTGGAGAAGCGTCTGGAACCGGTCGGAGTCGGATCCTCACCCGCGAGTCCAGCGCTCCCGCCGGAAAAAAGGTTAGCAGACTCGGACGAGTAAACTCAGTCGAGTAGACAGGGATAACGTTGAATATATGTTTTTTCGCGCCGGGCTTTGCCGATTGCAAAGGAATGGAAGTGATGCCTTTGCTTCGGGGGGGTGTTGTTGTTGGTAAAACCTTGAAAACTGCACTGACAAAAATTAGATGGTAATGACCTCGGTAAAGAGCTGAGGCATTCGTGACAGAATGGTTTGTTTTGCGTCAATTGGGAACCAGCAGCTGGTAATATAATATGGTAATATAACCAGTATAACCAGCAGCTGGTAATAGCAGAGAACTTATCGTTTTATCGCAGTTGTTTGGAACATTTGAGTAAGGGCGGGAAGTTAAGATCTATCAGCGAAATCTTTGCGTGTATTTAGATGTGGCGAGCATGGAATGGTGGTGCCAAAACAAAATGTATGGTGCTACTGATTTACAGGTCTTTGAGTGGAGCATTGCAGGTGATGAAGCGCTAAAACCCTCGAATTTTACTGCTTGATGCCACCATCAAGATAGCTAGCATTGATCGCACATATTTGGATGACATCTATAGAGGGCATACATTATATATGTGTGGCCACAAATGAGTCAACTCTAAAGAAAAAGTAAAGTTACGGCAGTTCTACTCAAACCCTCCTGATGTGTTGGCCTAAGTTGTTGATTGGTCCACGTTACACAAACATTAAATCTATAAACGCAAATTGGAGCATTTTAAGGGTTCACCACTATCCGAGAAACTTTCAGTATTGTTTGGTAAGCTGTTGAAAAACCTTTCTTCTCTTCGCAGTTGTTTTTTTTTATTTGTTGTTTTTGTCGAGCAGTGGCGACGGGGAAGTCCCGCCGCGGTTGACCAACGCCGAACGAATGTTCAGCATCACTGACGAAGAAGAAGACATGGGAGAGTTCGTACGAGCTTGACCGGCGCTCGCTTGCCAGAAGATCCTGTTCCCTTTTTTCTTGTTTGTTGCGCATAGTACTTCTGACACAAATCTCATGCTCATCGTGCAAAGGCAGCAAAGTGTCGTTCTAAGTGTTAAATGACATTTGGTCTGATAAAAGGAGTTTTTCATATCCGACGCAACATGAAAATTCTTCGTCGGGTAAGTGTTCCGTCCAATTTATTTGTTAAAATTCAGGGGGGCTTGAAACAAGGGGCAACTACTGAAAGGGAGGCGTGGCAGAGAAAAGGTTAAGAACCACTGCTCTAAGGTGCGCAGCTTTGTAGTACCACCAGTCCATTTGCGCGGTGAAAGTGAAACCTCATTTTATTCCAATTTTAAACATAAAAATTCGTTAATGAATCAGGTACATATCAAGATTCACCAATAAACGCGGACAAACCCTTAAAATATTAATGCTCACTGAAAAACAAACATTTGCTCAGCATAAAATTTTCTGAGAGAGAACACTGGTGATTGATACCGCTGTGAAATCACTTTGAATTAGGAGTTGCAAAGGCATTTTTACCGACATACCCTACGTGCCTGTGTGTGAGATTGCCGTGTCGTAAAACTTTTCGCAGAGTGTCTCATCACCCACTCGACAAACCCTATTTTTAAATGTCGCAGTTCAAACGCGTGTTTGTATCTCTTTTTACTTCGCTGCAGTCATTGGCTGACGCCGCCGAGAGGTGTAACCAATGGTTATCATCGACTCAAGTGTGAATTGTTCTGGTTCGTGCAGTTGGTAGGTGTTTCGACTCCGTTTTCCGAGAGATAAACAGCGTCACCTTTTTCTTTGTTTGTTTTTTATATCGCGGTGAGCAGTGTTGGTGGAAACACTTCCAGTTTGTTGTTTACGACCGCGTTAAATTTCAAACTGGAA
>Ga0210059_1015332_pt1 | contig 11206 bp, 3 predicted proteins | sample Ectturendosymbi2_FD_188042 | JGI IMG/M metagenome (GOLD analysis project Ga0210059, IMG submission 188042) | Ecteinascidia turbinata endosymbiont from Florida, USA - Sample 2 (SPAdes) (version 2) | ecosystem: Host-associated > Tunicates > Ascidians > Unclassified | place: Key West, Florida... | reverse complement strand
TCTCTGAACTTCGTAACCCAACTAACAATCGTTGATTTTGGTGGAAAGTTGCGACAATGGAAACGTTTTCGAAACTGAATCTGTACACTCTGGTATGATTTTGTTGCAAAATAGGTCTCCAGGGAGAGTATCTTCTGCTGATTTGTCCAAGACATTTTTGGGGCAACTATAGCTGCAAACGATCATCCATAGATTGACCTATCACGTCCTGCAACAGAAAAGACATTCGTTAAAAAATGGGTTTTTTATCGAACAAAATATGGGTACGCATCTTTTTGAGTCACCCTGTACATTAAGGTCAAACCAGGCCAAAATGAGGTCAGAGCTCTTGTTTGTAAGTTGCTCCTGCACTTGGGCAAAGGTATGCCCATTGGCCATACATGCACATCAGTTATGGGCATGCTTCCTGTCTCTGTAATTAACAGTTTCATATACCAAGGGCAAATTTATGATTCAGTTTCAGGAAACCTTCAATGGAGATATCTTCAGGCTTTGAATGCCACTAAATTGGTCCGGTTTGCTCATCACTGTTCTTGATTGTAAAACTTGCAGCTTGTGATTAGTGCAATGGTACAAAAAATTCAGACTCAATCAATGTTATTATAGGTGTGGAAAGCTAACCCTGAACTGCACAACAATGCCTTTTTCAAAATAACAACAAAGAGATCACATTTTCTACACTGGCTTTCAGAAGAGGTGTGGCGACATTCATGGATGTTAGAAGGGGGTGGCAGGAGGGGATTGGGCCCCCATTGGATTTTGGAATTTGATATTTTTCTGTAAGTCTTTGGGCAGAAAATTATTTTCTTTTGTTTCTGAGTTGCTAAATTGTCCCCCTAGAAAAAACCTGATTTTCCCCCTTGGAAAAAAATTTTCTGATGCTCATGGTGACAGCACACACCCTTGTTGAGTCCAACACCCACAGTGAATGGTTGTGATTTAACTCCACTAACATGGACGTAAACTTCTGAGCAGGAAGGCAGTGACTTGATGGCCAGCAACAAGTGATCGTCAAAACCACTCCTGCAACACTCCCCAAAGTTTTTCACAAGGAACCTGGTCGTATGCTTTATTAAGGTTGACAAAACATGTGTAGACATTTTGGCACACTCCCAATATTTCTCAAAATTTTGCTGGAGAATGAAAATAGGTCTGTAGTGTCAAAGCCAGGACAAAAATTGCACTGGGTATAAACCAGCTTTGTTTTATTTCCCGGAATCTTTTTTCAAAACACTTGGCATACACTTTTGCAGGGAGGCTAAGGAGCGAGATGTCCTGGTAGTTGTTGCATTCACTCATGTCTACCTTTTTGTGTATGTGGATAATCACTCCAGTTTGTCATTTTTTGATGCCCTTCCAGAACACCAGGCTGTTTGACACACACGAGTCAGCCAAAGAACTCCTCTGTTGAAAGATTTGAACACATCCGATTGGATTTCACTGCAGCTTTCGCAGCTTTCAGTGATTTTACAGCTAGATGGACTTTAGCTGTCAGTGATAGTAATTTTTCTCCCCAAATGTACCTTATCTAGCAATGTGATGGTGGCTGGGTTTTATAAGGTCTTAGATATAGGCTCTCCATCTGCCAAGAATGTCCTTCTCACATCTGAGTAAAACTCTAAGAAGTTCTCACACAATGTTAGAAAAACAAAAAGCCATGCTCCACTTTTGTTAGGGTTACGAATGGAAAAACGTTTCATAGCAGTACTGAATTTATAAGAAACAGAGATATAGACACATTTGTACATCAAAATTTAAACAGCCATGAACAGTCTAAAGAGGTAGCTAAATTTACACAAACAAATGAAAACCTGAACCACTGATACACAACTTGTCTGAATCCTACTATTGTAAGAATTAAATTACTGCAAAGTATATTATGGGTTTCAGTTTTTTTGTGAGTAATTATAGATAATTACTTTGTTTGTTCATTATAGATCACAACTTTTGGACCAGAAATGTTAGAAAGTTGATCAAGGTCTCAGAAGACGCAGATTGTAGCCTAGATTCCAATGAAAACTTCATTGAAATACTTCTGTCTAGTGGTTGGGCCCAGGTCAGGTAACAGCAGCCAAAAATGGCCAAAAACCTACCTTACGTACGACGTCACTCACAAAAAAACAAAACCCAAAACCAAAATTTTTTTTATTGCAGTCTTGAAGACTTGCTGAGTCTTTTGAGGGTTTGAACAGCTTTTTAGCGCAATGGCTGAGGAGCTATGCGGTTGGCAAGTCAACCAAAATATCCCTGTTTTTTTCCCGGTTTTCATGTATGATATATTTGTAGACCGACAGCCAATGTGTTAACGGACATAAAATGGTGAGAGCATTTCATTTTGCCTTGCATTAGCTTGGCAACTTGAAGACCTCAGGTTGCTTAGATGGGAGACTGACCTGTGCTCCTGCAACAACTAGGTTGACCCCTCAACTAGTAGGGATCTCTATGAAATTGTGATCAACTGACTAAACGGCACCGCAACCAGCTAACAACGCTACATTGGTTCTCTACACTGAACATTGCATTTTATTATATGCTTCATGATTCATTGCAAAATTTGATAAATACATTGGCTTTTTTAACACCTTCTTCACGGGCGGGTGGTTTGTGGGTGAAAACCCAGTTTATAGTGCGTCTTACCAACTGCATAACTTGCCAGGCGATTGTGCTACAGAGCTGATCAAACCCTCAAAAGACTCAGCAAGTCTTCAAGTCTGCAATGAAAAATAATTTTTCTTGGTTTTGGGTTTCAGATTTTTTGTGAGTGACATCATAAGTGGAATAGTTTTAGGCTTTTTTGGCCCACTTCATCTGGCCCTAGGCCCAAACCATTGAATGGTAGTATTTTGCTCAAGTTTTTTTTATTGGAAAATAGGTTAAAATCCGAGTCTTTTGAGGCGTTGGATGACTTGCTAGGGTTTGGGTTTAGAAGTTATGGCCTAAAAACTATAAAGTAATTAATTAATTGCCCAATTAGATAATTAATTAATTTGTTGTTTTCAGATAATAACTTTTGAACTCAGAACCCTAGAAAGTTGATCAAAGGCTCAAAAGACTCAGATTCTCGTTTCCTATAAAAACTTGACTGAAATACTTCCATCTAGCAGTTGGGCCTTAGGCCAAGCAATATGAGCCAAAATGGAAAAACCTACATCACTTATGATATCACTCACAAAAAACTGAAACACCAAAAATTTTTTTCATTGCAGACTCAAAGACTTGCTGAGTCTGTTGAGGGTTTGAACAGCTCTCTAGCACAATCAACTGGGAAGTCATGGAGTTGTAAAATGGCATGAAATTAGCAGCTCAATGTGTGATTTTTATGATATAATATATTTTTTTATGATATAGTATGATATAATTGTACACCACCAGTAAAGGTGTTAAAGGGTAAAATCCTCAAATGGCTAGGTATGGAAAGTTGCTAGGTGATTTGACAGAAATGTAATTTCTGTATTGATACGATGCAACAGCTGAAAGTCGGTCGCACAAGCATTATGTTCAATTAACCTTGCCCTTTTCTTCATCATTTGAGCAAGTTGGTTTAATCCACTGCTTGGCTCCAAAAGATTTTTGGGCAGGTGTTGAATAGCCATTCAATTGTCCTGTCATCCAGAACCATCAGGCCATGCATCACATGGGGAGGTTGGTGGATTGGCCAGTGAAGGCACTATGATCAATGGTCTGTTCTGCTCCCCATGCTGTTCTTGGCAAGGCTATTCCAAGAGGGTGGGTGCCAATGTAGGGGATGAAGCTACAGAGTCTCATAGAGTTCTCTAACCACTCCACATTCCATCAGCAACCTTCCCTCAGCACTGCACTTCTGTTGTTGTTATCAGATGAACTGATGAGTTGTTGTGCGGCGCATACAAACAGATGCATCAATTCTTGATGCTGTGCTTTCCTACCCAGTGAACAGGTGAGAGCTGAGTGGAGATGTCTAAACTCCGTAGCATGGCATGCTAGAAGCAGTGTTACTCTTTTGCAACAAAGCTCAGCAGGTTGGAACCTTGCCCTAATCTTGATTAACACGTCTTAAGAGGCAGTCACAACTTTGATGCCTATTAGTATCCACCGTTATTTTTCAGTAGATTTAGTAATGACCTAATACACACCACTGGTTCTCTCATTGGCACATCAACATAAATGTAGATTTTCAATCTGAAAAATTCAGCTAGTATTTGTCAAAAAAGATTGGATCCATTTTGAATAACACATTAGAAAGTCGTGAAAGATTATTACTGAGCATCATAACATTAGAAAAATTGCAAAACTGTTTCAACATAATACCGAATGGCTTCTTCAACAGCAATTTCATCAAATGGATTCATGGAATGTTTCACACCTTCAGTTACAACTCCTGTTTTGTCTGGTTTCACACGAATCTAAAAACAAATTTAAAAGGATCAGATAAAGCAAATTTAAAACCATCTTTATATTTTCTTTACTGGCCTGCATGCCTTTGCATACTTGGTATTTGCAACAAAGATACCTAAAAACTGCAACTACCGTATTTTCCGGCTAATAAGCCGATTTTCTTGACCTACTTTTGCGACCTAATTTTCTGGGGTCGGCTTATTAGGCGGATATAGCTCTGCACCTATTCAATACTAATATTGTCCCACGATTTTACGACCCATTCACAAACAGTGGTGAGTTAAAGAAGCAGCTTGCCTGAGCACTTACGCACTAGGCTAAAGGAAGCTCCCGGTAGCTTTCGTGCTACTAGGGATGTAATACTTAGCACGTTGCATGTAGCAGCTACCGTGCTGCTACATCACTCCCCCTTCTCTCTTTAAGCGGGAGCCGCTCTCCAAGTGCTCTCACAGGCGAAACCTCGTAAGAGGCCCGTAAGCTTTTGCGCACGACGCAGTTTCGAACTCCCTACCACGCCGTGCCCACGCAAACAAAGCACTTTGTCTTCTGCACGTGCTTACGGTAGATGCACTGGCGTGTGAAAGAGGATAGAAGCGTGAAGAGAATCACTGCTACAGCAATTAAAAGAGCAAGTAGGATCAATTTTACGGTGGTTATAAAGAACATGCGTTGGTGCGTAATGAATGTAACACATACCTAACAAACTTTGTTGCAAAAAGAAAAAAAGGTACCGGTAGTTAGGTAACAAAATTTTCTGATTTGGCTTATTAGGCGGTAATATGGAAAAACTCTCATTTTCAGAGCTAAAAACTGGCCTCGGCTTATTCGCCAGGTCGGCTTATTAGCCGGAAAATACGGTACTAATGGATATCTGTCTTTCACAGGGCATCGCAGTAAATACTGAACATGTGATGCTAAATTTTCTGGGCAAAAATGACTTATATGTATGAGGCAACCCTTGTTAGTACATTTTGAATATAGTTAATTGGTAATGCTTTGACTTCAAACAGCAAGGTTAGTCAGATTCCTAACTCAATCATTTTAAATAATTTATTTAGCAGGTGTGTTTTCATAAACAAGCAGACAAGAAGATAAACCATGGAACACATGTCAGCCAAAACAAAAGCATTATCAGAAAGTTTTGCAATGCTTGAAGATTATTGTCTGGACCGTGCTACCACGTGCAAGTGTTGTGTACGAATAAACTTTGGTTGTACTTCTAGAGAAGTTTTTACAACACAAAAAGTGTGACTGTAACTTAAGGCGAAGAAGACCAATCGATGCCTAGTTTACTGCAGATTAATTAAGAACAAAAGCTTGCATGAAAAATAAATTGCATTGTTAAGCAACATTTGTGGTGCTATGAATATGATTACAAATGCAATCACTACTCAATGGTGATGCCAACTGTTGCTGTGAAGCATTTGCACGTAACATCTTAAAAGGGTTCTACTTTTCTTAACTTGATGTATCAGGCTATAAATGGTCTGGCTTATACTGTATGCAAGCTAAAATGTCCTGTTTATGGGTTAAAAGATTATCGATATTTTCTACGAGATACGTTAATAATAATTCAATTGTGATCTCACAATCCAAATTGTTGCAACGTGCTGGTTTGTAGACGTGGCACACAAGTTACGGAAGCGCTATTCCAGCATTTCACAAATATGTTAAAGTGATGACTTGGCAATTTAGTCGATAGCAGCATGGTAGTATTCATGTTAACATGACCAGCAAAAGCAGTGTGTGCAACAACGCAACTTACAAGCACAGTGTTTGTGACTGGATCAAAACTAACATGGCATTATTGCACAATCATCAGATGCGTAATTCGCACGTGTGCATGTTAGCCATTCTTCTGGTGGAGGGGCGGTAATTAGCTATAGCCTAGTGTTCCTTAATATAAATAATTTTGTTTAGGCTAGCTTGTAGATGACTGGCTAGTGGCTAATGAACATACCATCATAGACCAAAAAGTTAATGCTTTTTTTTGGAAAATTTTTCATTTTTGGCAATAGTTAATTGAATACAGTATTGTACTGACTTTAACCTTCTTTCGATGCTCTGTTATATACTTTCTTCTTCCTTTGCTTTGTTCAACATCTTTCAACTTTCAAGCACTGTTTTTGCTTTTTTGTTGTAAGTGCTGTAAACAGTTCTCTTTCATTCAGTGTTCTGTTCTTATTGCTTTGTTATTTTTAACATTCTGTTTTTATGCATGGTACTGTGTTTATTCATTGCAGTGTGTTTATTCATATATTGCACTGAGTTTATGCATATACTGTACTAACAAGTTCATCAGGGTGATTAAAAATCACATCAAAATATTGAAATTGCTGCAAGTTGGAAAATTTTAGCTCATAAATCGTGATTTTAAGTTTTTGAAAAAAGGTAAGGCATTGAATACATTATATTTTTAATAATGAAGCAGAAAACAAGATTTAAAAATTTTTGAAATATCAGTCTTCTGTTTATGAATGGCTGATATATCGGTATTGGCCACAAAAAAGCCATATCGGTGAATCTCTGCATAAGGCACAGTATCAAAAATTGAATGCTAACTATTCTTTTTTCGTACAGAAGGTGCAACAGATGATAAGGTGCATTAAATGAAGCAAAACTTTGATAAGTCAAACTGTATTCAACTGTTTCACAATATATAACTTCTGAGTGCTGGAGTCACCACTGGGAGTTTAATCTGTCATTACATATGAGGGAGTTTAATCTGTCACACATGCCTAATCCGCTAGATATGAACAGAATGAAAGTTGTGCGTGTGTTTGATTCAGCATGCGCCAATCTAGTCAGGAGCCTTGCAAGTAATATGATCTGTAGTTTGTGCTACCTTCGAATCACATACGCTGCTTACTGCACTGCACTTGGTTTATTACATAACAAGACTGTCTGTTTATAAAAAAAATGGTAACTATCAATTAAATAAACAGCATCTTTAACCACACACAATTGGTTCTAGATGAGAAAGCACAACCAGATTCATACATTAAGCACACAGCATTGTAAGGCGCACTTTCAATTTTTGAGAAAGTTGAAGGATTTTGGTGTGCCTTACGGCCCGAAAAATACGGTAATTACAAAAGTCATAAATAAAAGAGCAGATTGTGATAAATTAGGAACATCTTACTGCACAACATGGAATTCTGTGTAAACCTGAGTCACTAAAACAGCAAGCCACCATAGCAGGCACCCTGACTGATTTGTTTGCAGGTAGCCATCTAGTTACCATGTAAAACCTGCAAGTGAATGTTATGTCACAGAGCAGTTTATTGGGACGATTGCATAATGGTCTGCATATTATGCACCGCTTGATGTAGTCCAAGGGTTACATGCCATAAGGAACAGGACAGATAATTTGCATTAATCAATCAGAGACAAAGTAGCAACTTTAATTTCCAAGCACTGTGCAGCACAATAGCATAGCAGCTTTTATGAGCAAATATTGCCAATATAATATTGGAAGCATTGTGATGATATGATACATTGGCAACACCACCATATTGGTTGACATATATCAGCATGCCAAGGCATCAGTTGTGTTCTACTGACAAGTATGATACACGGGGTTAGGGTTCAGGCTACAGTTCATACTTCATGCAGACATTGACAAAAGGCTGCTGACACGTGGCTAGCACTAAAACCATGACAACATTTATCCAATCCATCGGACGAAATCATTACAGATGTCATGGTCAATTAAGCAGGTCATGCATTCTGAACTTGTCATGTGACCACTTCAACCAATCGTGTTCAGCCAAACAGAAATTCCTAATGTGACTAACGAGACATTTTGACTACTTTTTCATTTCTATAGCAAACATGAAATAAAGAAGAAAACTAAAACAAGTAGCATTTGTTATTGATGACTCATACTTACTGTTTGCATGTTTGGGAAAATTCATCTATCGTAGAATTTTTTGGTCATTTGAATATTTGTTTGTGACTAATGGGACAGCGGACAAAAGTACCAAATAAGAAAAATTCAAATTCCAAAGTCTCCTCATTGACTGCATAGATACTTTTGATTTGGTAATATTGTGTGGACAATATATCAAGGTTTTTAATCCATACATTAGTTTTCAATATTTGCTATTTAGAGTCTGGCAACAGAGATATTTGCAGAGCATGTTCTTGTGACTAACGGGACATGCTGTTTGTGACTAACGGGACATTTTTATTTTATGACTACTTCTTTGCTTTTATTTGCAAAAGAAGCCTCACAGTATTAAATTATTTTGATACAAGGCTGAGTATCAAATGAGTTAATTAAAAAAAACTTGTTCAAAATCAGTTTCAATTATTCAGAAGTCTGCATCCATTAGAACTTGACCTGAACTTCAAAATTTTAAATTCAACTAACAAGAACTAATAAGCAACCAATTTTGGCTAAATGCAAAGTTTGTAATAAAATTAAATGAAGATATCTGTAAAAGACCATGGTGATACAAATGCTTCCTATGCTATGCATGCAAGCAAATGAGTCCAAACGTAAAAGAGCACTTGAAAAACAATACCAAACATGAAAAATCCATTGCTGCACAGATTGAGATAGTCAGACATTAGTTTACAACAGCTTGGCAAATGCTGAATGATAACCACAACAACACAAGCTCCCAGGCTCTAAAAATAATCAGAAGCTAAGAATACTGGAATAAACAATCTTGGAGCTAAAAAAAATTGCATACACCACTGCAACTTCATCTTCATGCAATCAAAAATGGTTTAATACTTCAATTCAGCAGCACTTTTTAATACTGCCATAGCAATGAGTACCACTATAGGAAATAATGTCACAGAGAAATTGAAAGAATACCTTATACTGCCAAATGACAAGCTAGTGCAAATAAAACATGAAAAAAGAACACTTAAAGTATCACCTCAAACTTTCAAGTGAAAAATCAGTACAACTTCATAACATGGAACAACAGTTGCAATCATAAAACATTCACAATAAGAAAGACTAGTAACGATTTTGGATTTTTTTCAGCCTTGTAGTTTTTCATCGGCTTTCTTTGCTTTTCTAAATATTTTTCATATTTTCCTTCAATTTTTTGAATATAATTTTTCCTTTCAACTCCAGATTTAGCCATTTTGATATTAGTATCTAAAACAATGTGGTCCAACTATAGGCCCACGAGCCACGCGTGGCCAGCCACAGCATTTTCAGTGGCCCGTTGAAGCATTCAGGAAAAATCTTCAATGTTGAAAAGTGTGTGAGGTTACATTTGGATAAAGTGCATTTTCACAAGAACAATACCCTTTCTGTGTACCATTTTGTTTTATTCATTTATTTTGCGATGAAATCAAAAGGTTTACGGTCTTCCGTTAACTCTCCGCTGGGCACCTAATTAGATAACCACTGTGTTGTTTGGCCATTCCTTGTCTTGAGGAGTACTTGTGGCCCAATGAACTTAGTACTGCCAAACAAATCTGGCTATCTATCTGCTAAACGGAGCCTTGTCAAAGTTGCCCTAGAGCCAAATTAATTGCTTATCCCTGCAATAGGTAATTTTCATTAGAACAAGCATTTTACTAAAAATGTAAAGTACTAACAGTGTTAGAGACTGCAAAGAGCTTCTGGATATTAATCAGAAAAGAAAGATTTCTCAAACTGAAAAATTTCACGCTAAAATGCTCTTGATTTGGAAACACATGGGTATGAGGATACATTTTCTATGATGAAGCAAGTCAAATCTAAACACAGAAATCTAATGGCAGGCAAAAGACTGGACGATAGTCTCCAAGTTGCACCACTAACACTGGTATTGATGAAGGAACGATAGTGTCAAAGAAGCCTCGACCATAGGTTTCCCACTGATAATGATTTGTAATGAACTGCTATTTGCTATTGTGTAATAATTTCAATGACACACTTACATATTTTCCCTTTTTTTATTTTTATATTCTGCCAATTTGTTGTTCTATACATCATTTTCTTAGAAGTGGCCTACAAGTTCTCACATTTTTGTAAAATGGCCCGTAAGTTAAAAGTAGTTGGACCATGCTGTTCTAAAATAAACAAACATGCCAGCTAACTCTAAACAAAAAGATGCACAATTATTTGCTAACGTGAACAAAACAGCATTAAATTGCTAAAGTGTTGATTAAAAAAATTATTGCCATATTGCTAAAAGGTGCATCACTTTTTTAACAAGAGGCCTCTGGTATGAACTGCTACTTCACCAACAACCACATGACTTCAGAGGTGGGTAGTAGGGTAATAAAGCATTGTGGGTAGCAACTTAATTAGTTTAGTGTAAGGGACAAATGTGGGTACAATGGGTTAACATATGAAAGTACAGTAAGAGGTATATGCATATATAGTACAGATAAACCTTTTAAATCCGTTTTCTCTACTCAACACCATCACACATGGTGAATATAGCTTGCCCTTTACATATAAACGAATAGCTTGGTGTTTCATTTCTGAAACATTTTTTTTAACCAAACATATTGTGACTAACGAGACAAAATCTTTTTCGCTATAAACAAAGGAACCATCAGTTTTGACAAAATTCTCTGGTTTAAATACAAAGTACCGTATTTTACGAACCATAAGGCACAATTTAAATCCTTTTTTTCCTCATAAATTGATCGTGCGCCTTATAAGCCGGTGCGCCTAATGTATGGATCAAGTAGTGCTTTATTGACTACACTCAAAACCAGTACCGATACTATTACCGTATTTTCCGGCTAATAAGCCGATTTTCTGGACCTACTTTTGCGACCTAATTTTCTGGGGTCGGCTTATTGGGCGGATATAGCTTTCATCTACAACCTAGCCTAAACAAAAGCAGCACTAGGCTATAACCGATTA
>Ga0210059_1015331_pt1 | contig 11207 bp, 7 predicted proteins | sample Ectturendosymbi2_FD_188042 | JGI IMG/M metagenome (GOLD analysis project Ga0210059, IMG submission 188042) | Ecteinascidia turbinata endosymbiont from Florida, USA - Sample 2 (SPAdes) (version 2) | ecosystem: Host-associated > Tunicates > Ascidians > Unclassified | place: Key West, Florida... | reverse complement strand
GACATATTAATGAGGGCCGCACACTGAATGGCTTAGATCTGAGAAAAACAAATTTGACTGAAGCTAATACACTGAAAGCGTTCGAATCCTAATTGCAATGTTTACAGATGTGATAAAGTGGCACTATATATCTATGACTAAGGAGACACCTGTATCAAAAATGTCAAATTCAAGGTTATCAAAATAACTAAGGAAAGGTTGTCAGTATGTACGATACTTTTACTACAACGAAAACCTAAACTGGGCCGCACAAAACCTTCGGCTAGGCCGCATGCGGCTCGAGGGCCGCGGGTATTACATAGTTGATCTAGTGGAAAAACACCAGGAGTGGCACCACTGATCTCCGAGCTTCTGTAGCAACACATTTAAATTTGTTAAAATATTGCGCCGCTGTGTGTCACCAGAGATAATTACTGGGCTATACGGTTTGATGGCTGGCAGAGCAGAGATGATCACGGAGCCGGAATGACGGAGTGGACACCGACCGGAGTTCGCTGGAGCAGGAACCGGAGTCAATATTTTAGGTTCGAGCCGGAGTCAATATTAAGGTCTGTGCAAGAGCCAATCAATTTTTTTTTTTAATTTTCTGTAATGATGCTTGTTCTTTTCAAACAGAGTGGAATTAATCGAGTTGAGACGTGTTTTCTGACCAGCGTCGTCATATATCACAAACGTGTGACACTGGGTGGGAGTATCTAGCATTTCACCACTAATGATGGTTTCAGAGTTAGTGCCTATGCAAATATGTTGTGTAAGTGACAGTGTAGTTCGGGAATTTAGGAATCCATGCCGTAAGTAACTATGAGAATGTTGGGTTAATGATGTGGGCAATAACACAAGACACATGACAAAAAAATCAATGGTTAATAAAACAGACTTTAAAGAAGCAACAGTATCACGAAATGACCTATAGCCCAGGCGTAGCTAGTGACTGGTTTTGACGATCATGTTACTGTTAGAAGTAATGTAGCCTACAGTAGCCTAGTGCAGTACAATATTTCTTCGCATTGTGCAGATTTCCAGTCTAGCCACCGCTGGCATAAGGCAACCCTGCTCACATTTTGGAGCCATACTGAACAAAGTTGGATGTTTTCCGTGATAGTTGCAGCTTCAAATATAACCAATAGATTGTTTTGCAGCTCTATTGCTTATGATGAATTTGAAAGGGATTGCTGCCTAAATTATGCGCAATGTTCATCTTGTTAATTTCTTTGTAGGATTTGCTTGCACATTCATGTTAATGGCTTAGTTTGGCACAGTCATAGTTCAGAGTTTTGTCTGAGCACATAAAGTACGATTCAAAATTTGTGAACAAGCAATCAGCTCCTGAATTTGGAGATTTGAAATGAGTCTTCTGTAAATATTGAAAATTAATGCTCAATTCAAATAATTGTCATCAATGTGGTGAATTTTATTGAAGCTTGAAATACTCAACTAGTGTTTCAACAGTTTCAACAGTTACAATTTCATAACTTAAATTACAGTAGTAGTAGAATCTATACTCTTAAAGATGTATATTTGACAAGCAGTTTCTCTTTTGCTTCATAAGGCAAAAACTGTTCTTAAAACTGCATCTGAAGTTATTTTGTCAATAGCTGTAGCCTACACATTTGTTTGAAGTGATCACAAGACAAGTTCAAAACAAATGACAAGTTTGGAATGCATGACCTGTATATATGACCTTAATCAAATGTGTAATTTAAGTGTGGGCAAGCTGTTGGTGGCTTTTCTTCAAGATGTTGTGTAAAGAATAGGCTAAGCCATAATTCTTAAATCTCAACATGCTGTGTCACTCTGCATTGTGCTTGCGACGTAACCACTCCAACCATTTGCGTTCCATCAAACGCAAAATAGCCATGGCATATATTTTGCCTCATGAGGCAAAGTAGTGTTGAGTTCGCTTTGCTTCTCAACATGAAACGTTTTTATTCGAAAGCAACGTTGAATGCAAGGAGTACACTATAGATGAAGATCGCCGACGAACGCAATATTGTAAGTCTATTGGCAAAGTCGAATCCAGATAGCTGAAGATGGACATTGAAAGACATTCTTATTTTAAAATTGTATTTACGTATTTCTTGTACTAAGATACTAGAGAGAAAAAGCAACAAAAACCTTTACAAAAACTCTGCTGAAAAACGCAGTAAGAATCCTGATAGAAACGATAAACAAAACTATTGTAATTTCGAAAAATTTCCGTTTTTATGACGTCGCACACTCACGATGGTGGAATTCCTATACTATTCTATTGTACGTTTACTCCGAAAAATTCGAATTTGAAATAGTGACGTACGACGACGTCATTCGGACAGCCAATCAGAAACGAGAAACGTGGTACGGCTCGGGGTATAATTACCCGTGCATTCGCCACGTTCAGTCAGTCTTGAGCCACTTTTCAAGCTAGTAGCAAGTCCAGCCACTGCAGGACTTAAAACCTAACCTTAGCCCACTGGCTAAGAAGAAAGTTTCCCACTGGAAACTTGTTGCACGGTGTACAGGTAGTCTGTTACACTAAGACCTATTGAATTTACGGCAGTATGATTTGCTCTCTCTCTCCTTGTTGACGTTAGCCTAGCGACGTGTATTATCCTCGGATAACAATGATAAAACTGGTGAATGTCTAAAACGTCTGATACTCATTTCTTTTAACGTCTGATGTAATTATATTGGTGCTTAACGTTATACAAAATAAAACCATGAGTGAATACAATTAATTGTGGTAATAAACTGAACTAAGAGGTCAAGTCTAGTAAACTAAATTCGGGGGGTCCAGGTTGCTTTTGCGTTCCTGGGCGCTCCATGGACATTTCAAACAAGCCGATGCTCTCGTGGAATGTCCTAAAGACGTACAGCCCAAAAACTTGTATGTAACAGTAGACACTATCTTTTTGATATGAGTTACTTGGAAGTTTTCGGATTATTAAAACGAGTCGGAGTTGAAGTTTCAAAATACTGTGGAGTTGAAGCAGGAGCAGGAGTCTTAAAGCCAGAAGAAGGAGCGGAGTCTGAGTCTGAAAAATGTGACTCCGCTCTTCTCTGTGGCAGATGTGGCCATGGATCTGGCGTGCCAGAATTGACTCCGGTAGGATTCTGCGTTTTTCCATTGGACCTGGTGTAAAGCGAAATTTCTGACTTCACACCATGTAAGCATGCACAGAGTAACATTCTGCATATCAAATACGCTGAGAAAGCTGATGATTAGGGCTTTGGGATTCGTGTTTAGGTAAAGCCTAGCTCACACGGAGTGCAATTGTTGCGATTTTCTGTCTGCGGTAGCAAATTTTTGACGTCACATCCGCTAATCGAATAACTGATGCGGCTTGCGGCAGAGTAGAAATTGGTTAAACTTTGCCGCATCTGCCGCTTCGTGTTGGTCCTTGGTCGATGTGTTAGGCTTGGCAGTGAGTGCAATATAAGGGCGAATCAGGTAACTTGAGTTGTTTTTTCAGTTTATTTGTCACCAAATGCTACTAATAACTCTAGTGATCTATTCGGTGTTGAATAACAACTAGCCTACTAGGCCTACTGTAAGTGCGGTTGGTACGCTACAGGGTGATGATCATGGTGCCTTCTGGCTGTTGAATTTTTCAGCTTATACTATGTTAAAATCCGACAGGTATAAGTTATATCTGTCGGATTTTAATGAGCAACTTCTTAGCCTCGTGCAACCTCGGCCAGTGATTTATGATTGCAGGCTACCAAATTATGAAAATGGCAAAGTGAAAGAGTGTGTGGAGGGAACTTTACAATCAACAATGATACAATAGTTGGTGGTGAATGTTATCAGCAGAAACGTAAATGTTAACAAATTGCATATGCTACTAGATTGATCATCACTAGCCTGATTTAGGCAAACAGGGTCAGATATGGTATTGTAAAAACATTCAAAGACCAGTACTAGCAAGGCATGATATTTTCTGCTCCTCCCTAAAACGTGCAACACATGTTAGATGATGCATCAGGACTTGTAGCTTGGCCTTTTGTTGCACTGTCATTGCAGGTCTTCATTGGTATTCATGTACAGTAATTGCGTTTGTGTTATGGTGTTAATACAAAGCAAATTATGTTTGAGCGGTGATCTAATAAAAAAATTACAGTTTTATGGTTGATGGTAGGCCTAGGTCAGTAGTTCTTTAACCGTTTGCACATGTCTTACCCTTTTATTAAACAAGATCACCAGATTCACCCCAATACACTAAATGGTGCTCATTTATTGAAAATATTAACATAACAAACTCTTACAGTTTAGAATGATTTATAAAAATTTACACTGGCTGCAATTCATAGTTCAATAAATTTACACCCTTGGTAGATGAACTCTACCCCTGGTTAAGACATCTAACATAAGCTGTGGCCATAAAAATAGCATCACGAATTCTATACATCAAGACGTCTGAGTTAAATTTCGTTAAAAACTGGTTATCAACGAATGCTACTTGGTGACAATATTTATTTTTCGAAGTCTTCGGAGAAGACTTCTCATCATAGTTCTTTAATACTTTCAACAGATTTCTCTATTGGAATGTCTTTATTATAATAAACGGTTACTCATCTAATAATTTAACAGATCTTCTTTTCGTGTGGCAATTTAACTACAGCTGGAAACAATGTCAAGATTACTTTCAATCTTAGTTGCGGTAACATTTTTACAGAACGTTACTGTTAAGTCTAGTACTGTTATTGAGGTATTAAATTTATGAAAAAATCCATTTTGTTATTTATTTACAAGGAAAACAAGGGAAACGATACATTTTTAGCTGAGATTGTCCATAATAAGTTAGTTCACGTCCTATACCTTAGCTAGCAGGGCTGTCGTTCTTAATTTCAAACAGGATTACTTCGTGTTATAACAATCTTTTAACAAAGAATCGGAAGTATGAACTATTTTCTTAAAAAACTGTTACTCAATAAATCAACCTGTTCTGCGTTTAAAACCTTAAACTATGATATACAAAAACACTTGGTTCTATGTACATTAATTGATGAGAGTATCATTCCTGGAGTTGGGCAATGGCATATAGATATCCCAGTAACGTTCCTTTAGGTATTATAATCTGCTCCATGATTGCTTTCTTAGTAAGATATGGACTCAAATCATTACTGGTTCCAATGTGAAACACATGGAACATTCCTGTCCAATGTAGTGTGGGTTGGAAAAGGAACAAGATCCCATTTTGGTCCAAAATTGTTATTCCCGGTAATCGTAAAGATAATGGAGTTACTGGATTTAAAGCGGGATCATAATTACCTAATGGCTGGATTTTATGCAAGTGAATTTCCATTTTAAAATAGACTGGACATCTTGAAACAAAACGTCGTCTGGGTTTATCCCAAATAATAGATAAAGAGTCATTGATCTTAAACGAAAAGTTACTATGTTTACTGACATAAACCTTGATTGTAGTATAAACTTTATTAATACTTCCCTGATCTTGGGATCTTTTTCCGGAGGAAGAAGTGTGAGCTCTCTGGAAGTGACGAATTTGTCTCTCCTCGCAGTCATATGAAGCGGTCAATATATATATTTCTTGATCGGAGATGGCTCTCGGGTTGATCTTTGATAAGGGTGTTTTCTTAGGGCCCGAGACGACTTTCTGTCCTTACTGGGTTCGGACGTTTCGTTTACTTCATTCGGGATGTATATTTTCACTTCTAATTTTCGTATCTCCTCTTCAAGTTTTCGTTTGTCTTCTTTCCTTCTGTGGTACAGTTGTTCCAACTCTGTGTAGAGTTCAATACTCATTTTTCTTATACATCCTATAACAAAAGAACATTGTTATACCATCCTATAATATCTTTTCTTGGCTTCGATAATTGTTAATCAATCCTATCTGATGTCCTATTTTTATAGTTTTTCGTGAAAGGTTAAGTGTCGTTAATTGCAAAAATTTTTCAATAAAATATCAAATGTTTGTTCAAAAAAAAACGTTACTTATCTTTTTCCTAATTTTTGTCATTAATAACACCATAATTTGGTGAGCTTCCTAAGGAGCTAAGCAGTGTGGTTTACCAAAACGCTTCATTATGATAACGAGTGTCTGACACTATTGTTCATCATTTATTCTGTTCCTTATTATGTCCTACCAAGTTTTACCCTTTCGATATATCTATTCTACTGTCTCCTTGTAAATTACTTTAATGGTTCTAAATTTGACTGAGGCGTTTCTATTGATGGTCCCCCGATCTTTTAGCAAGAAGATCTCTAAGCGTCACCAAAGAAATCCCCCCGCCTGGTCCCACGGTAGTGGCGAGTGACGAGTTCGCCAATGCCGCCAGACCATTTGCAGATCGGAAGGTTTTTCTAGTATTTTTAGGGTCTAACTCTCGTTGGAATTCTGATACCTTTGCGCATCTATTACCAGGGTAACCTTCTATCATTCTGCCAGTTATTTATCTTATTCGAAAAGCATATACGTGCTACTGATGTTCCAGTCACATTTCCTATAGAGTTATTTACGAAAATATTTACTAAAATGTTTGATCCTAAACGTTTAAAAAGTCGTTAGTTACCATGGAGCGAGTGTCTGTCCCATTTCCCTGTTATAAAAAACGATAACGCGGTGCTAAATAAGGCTGAGGATAGCGAGGTCGGCAGAACACGGAAGAAGTGAGAACACAATCTGCACGGCGCCTGTACAAGATTGTGAGAAATCCGAAAATCCTAGTGACTGTCTTAACTTTCAGCATCATAGGTATGATATCTACAGATATCATAGGAATCGGCAAGTTGGGGTTTTAAGCAATAGTCCTTTATAGCCACAGGACATCAGTGTTGTATCTCGGACTAAAGAGAATCCGTCACTTTTTCTGCTCAACCATCCAGCATCCTCCTCTTCCGCTCAACCATCCAGCATCCTCCTCATCTATTCACCCTTTTATCATATGTGATTACTAGCAAGGTGGGACCTCTCTTCATCCCTAAAAAATATCGTATGTTATTTATTGATGCACTATGGTGTCTTTTGAGTGAATATAAGGTCAAAATCGCAAGTCTCCTCTTGACTATAGGAATCGAACCCTTACTCCTCTTCCATACAGTCCGGTTCCGAGGAAGATAAGATGATAAGGGCCAAACCCACTGCAATTTACAAGCAGAGGGTAAGTTTTAATTCCTTCTCCTACTTGAGATCGAGCATCCCACGAGCAAAATACTCGTTTTGCATCATCGTCCAAAAACAATTATACCAATGGAAATTTCCAAAGCCAGAGGAGCGTGAGCTGATTAATAGTAATATGCGAATTTGAAATAATTTATGAACCTAGCTCACTCTATATGATCCTCGTCCGGAAATGTCTGAATATAATAACTAAATGATCCTATAAAAACTACTTCAAAATACCTCTTGATGTCATGGGACAGACACCGCTCCAGTCACTCCCATGAATCTTATTGTGACTTGTTCTTCTCAAAGATAATGATTAGTGGGTGACTGAATCATCCTATTAACATTTCTTCTTAAGCAATAAAAAAACTTCTAGTTACTTTATCATACAATGACCATATTTCTTGCACTTACTATGAAATGTGAATACATTTCCCTTTTCTCTATATCAACGAAGACAGAATTCTGACGGGTGTGTCAAGTGTTTTGGTCGTTAGAGATGAGTTTCCTTAAATGAAAAATGGGTTGGCCAATATGTGCGATTGGCCAACCGAAGGTAGGTACTCTAGACAGGAGCGTCGTATTAAGATTTGCCGTGGTGAAGGTTTCAAACGGTGCATCCAGTCATTGAGGTCGCCAGGTCAGACACATGTTACATTGCCACAGCGGCTTGATATATATCTCTAAAACCAAAACCTTTCCCCAAGGTATCCTGCAACAGAAAAACAAAGACAGTCATAAGGACAATCATATAACAAGCAATCTTGGTCCTGGTCAGAGTTTTCACAGACGGGGTTTCAAAAATGTCAAGTAATACTTGTCAAATGGCTTAAAAATTCGTTTAAAATGAATTTATAGCAAAAGCATTAACAATTATACCCAAATTAGTACAAAGAAGATGTTTTTATGACATGGAGGCAGATGGTATTTAAAACTAGTCTAAGTCAAAATAAAAATGAGCAACGGTTCAAGCGTTTCAATCCAGTTCTTGACCAAGGCTTTTTGCATTGACTAATTGCATTTGTGAAGAAATAGACACATAGGAACCTGAACAATTCCAAGCTAATTCGACTTGAAATTCTGGGCGAGCGTGACGGAAAATACAATAACTAAAAATATAATATGCTTTGTAGATTCAAAAGGTATGGGTGTGGTAGAGAATTGCCTAGAGAAACGGTAGCAAAATAAAATTTTTACATAGTTGCAAAAATTTTATACTTCCCGAAACTAACAGTACAAAGCCAAAATAAAAGTTATTTGCCCTTCAAACAAAGCCAAAATAAAAGTTATGCATAGTCCATATATAATATGGAATGCATAAGGTGCTTCGACGTACTTACGTCTCATTAAAATATTAGTTAAGTCAAAAGGTAATACAAGGAATCTCAGCAAATGAAAAATTACGGTCAACATGTACAAACGGTAAAGTTGAAAGGTGCAAGAATCCGAAATAAATGTGGATAAGGGACGACAAGAAAATAAAACAACTCAACGGTCAACTAGAGGAAGTCCCTAAACCCGTGGTATCTGACTTACAGAGATAGAAAACAAAAAAAACGTGTTTTAAAACTTTTGGGTTCGATTTTCAGAGTCCCCAATAAGTAACAAGGAACAGCGAAAATCTTTCTGAATAGGGTATTCATATAGGGTTTATATCGTAAATTCGAACAACAACTACATAAAATGCTACTCTTGGCAAAAACGTGAAAGTGAAAAGCAACAAAGCTTCCATTTAACTCAGAAGATATTGATTTGTCAACCTAATACCCAAGCAAAGCTGATATATTAAGTAAACATTAGGAAAAATTTTTGACTACCGAAGAGGTATCAAATGGCATAAGACAATCCCCCGGTTACACGATCCAAAGGACCAAAATCTCCCTAATTACGAAAAAGCGATGAATAGCCAAATCTGGCATCAATGCTCAAAAAGAGAGAATTGACAAAAGACATCCGGAAGGGGTTGCATTGTAATAAAATTACGCAAACTCCAAACATGAAATATGTTACTATAGGGAAAAGGAATGGAATAGCCGAAAATCACAAAATTTTCCTCAATGAGTTCCCCAAAAGTGGGCTTCAAACAGAAACCACAGACAACAGAGGCATCCATGCATGCCCATTTCGACACAAAACATATAGCATTATCAAAACTTCAATCAAGCCCTTAAGGTTAACATGTCGAAACAGTACTTTCAATGGATACCCTTCAGTTACGAAGCTATAAAGTTTGAGAAAATGCTATAATTGGAGAAGAGTGAAATGTCCAATCAAGTTTTATTTATTGGCATAGTACCTCCAGGTGGGATAAACATGATGATGCAAGACAATGCAAATTAGTAAAAATATAGTTGGCTCAAATGAAGAGGTTTGAACTGGGAGATTGCTAGGCAAAAATGCTTTTGTAAAATTGATATTGTGAAAAGTATACATAGGGAAAAATGGGACATTATCATGGCGTGCATCAGTCAGACGCTACATTTCAATATAAGGTTGAAAGAGGGTCTAGGTTGTTATTTGTTTGAGATTCGCTCCTGCCAAGGTTGAATAAAGAAAGGGCGTGTCAATATAATGGTTGGGTATGACATCCGTTTAAAAAATCCGGCGGGAAAATATAGTGATTAGATGAGTCTTTTTTATCCCATTCTTAGAAATTGTGAACAGCCCCTTATTAAGTCAAAAAGTTAATGATTAGAATAATTCCCAATGAGCATGTGAAAAATGTTTATGTCAGGGATTTAATGTAGGCAAAAGCTATGTTTGGCTACCTTCTATTTTGTTGTTTTCTAATCCAACGGTAATCTTCAGAATTCTAGTATTCGAAAAATCTAAGGTGAGGTACTCCCTTTTGGTTTGCTAAATCACGATCAGAGTTACTTCTTAAAAGGAGGTAATGTATTGTTGCATCATCCAGGGAATTCCACCCGTATTCTGACTATATAAGCAGGGCTTTTAGGGCCGAAAATGGCATTCAAAATTATTCATCGACGGACGATGTTCAAATACTGAAGCATATTGCTATCATCGGCACTGGATATTGACGAAGTTCTTCGAAATGAAACTATCCTAGCCCTTCAAGGTCGACGTCTCGATCCTATTTCTGCCTTGCGACAAGCAGAGGACATCTTCGACTATAGTGGAGCGTTACGTCCACCTGACAATGCGGCATTCTGTCTCGTGTGGTTTACTGGAAGAGAGCAGCGGTATCACAATCGAATCTACATTCGTTTCGAGTATCTGGTCCCAGATCTGCTTCGCACCCATGTCGTCTGGGATCGATCGCGACTACTTGGAGACCTGGAAAGCTCTGACGGCCGTTTTATTGAAACAGAACCTACCATTGTCAAATTTTGGGACATACGATTTTGCCTTTATCTTTGTGTGTATTTTCTTTTCAAGCTAATTTCCTATTCTTTGTGTCAGATAAATGTCGTTGTTGTTAAAATACTTGGTTAGATTCTGCCTACTTCAAATCCGAAATTGGGCCTGGTATATGAGAGAAGAAACTCTTATGGTGACCGTAATCAAGCCACAAAAATTGAACGTATAATTAGATTGTATAGAGATAATGTGGGTAATACGCGTCGTTTTGGATATTTTCAAAACCGCCATAGGATCGTTTGATGTAATATGGGATTATTGCAATATAAAATGTATAACACAGTGGTGTTCCGGATCCGGATTTTTGGAGTCCGATCCGGCAGAATTATGAGATTTTTTTGGATGTGGAGCCGGATTGGATATCATTTTTGCTCAAGAGGGATCCGGGTCCGGATTATCCAAATCGTTTTGAACACTTTTTAATTTTTTTGCGTTTTGTTTTTTTCCTGCAAAAATTTTATTGATAACTTGAGAGTTCTGATGCTGGATGATGTGGTTTGTATTGTTCTGTAATTTATCACCCATGGTTGACTTTCACACTGCAATTGTGAGGTAAGTCGCACGTACTACAGTCGCCGTTTACATTGTCAGGCATGCAAGTAAAGTTGGTGTACTTTTCGCGCCAAGCAAGAAACCAACATTCTAAAAGCTGTCTAATGTGTCTAAGTGTATTCAGTCAGTTGCTGGTTGAGATTGGGTTAGCCAACACTAATTAGAGTAATG
>Ga0210059_1015330_pt1 | contig 11207 bp, 6 predicted proteins | sample Ectturendosymbi2_FD_188042 | JGI IMG/M metagenome (GOLD analysis project Ga0210059, IMG submission 188042) | Ecteinascidia turbinata endosymbiont from Florida, USA - Sample 2 (SPAdes) (version 2) | ecosystem: Host-associated > Tunicates > Ascidians > Unclassified | place: Key West, Florida... | reverse complement strand
CACACTTTCCTCTGTGACCAGGAATAACATTGCATGATCATTTTTCTTTCGTTTGTGATGTAATAAACGCGTTTGAGGGCAAAGCGTCAGCATTCATTGTTTCGAGTGTTTAACGTGAAGTTGCCTAGTTGTGGGCGTGCAAAATTGCGACTTGTACATTGTCAATGCAGTGGCGATTCTATGGGGCCTGGGTGGGCCATGACCCCTAGATTTTTGGTTGACCCCCCAGTTTTTTTCTCAATTTCCTGTTGAAGTTCATTTGGTTGACATAGAAAGTAGGTAACTTTCGGCCATCAATATTTACGAGGATAATTTAGAAACCCTCTAGCCTGCATTCAGTATTTCCCAAATGCATGATAAGCTATATTGTTGTTTTTGACGGTCGGGTAACTAGAGTTGCTTATGACGACACACACTAGTGGTTGCTCAGATCCTGCGTGAAATTTAGTCAGAGCGCGGTCGTGGTGTTGAAAAATTCATTTCGAAACTAAGAAACAATCGCAAAAGTGGGAAGAAGGATCTTTCGTGCTTTTCAATATGAGATGGAACTGGATTACATTATTGTCAGCAGATTGTTGCTTGTCCCAATGGCAAAAGATTTCTGAAAGCATTTTAAGAATTGGTTTCAGCTGATTTATCCGAGTTTATCCTGGCTGCAGTATTGCGTTCTGTTGCCTTGTCTATGCAACTTCGAAACATTTTGCTTAAGTGGTTCGTGACTACAGTTTCAACTCTACCCACATGTCCTGTAACCTCGCAGAATTTTGTACGGATTTTCGGTAATGATTCAGAAGCAATTCTTTCGCGTATTTCAGCTCTTTGCCCCGGAGGTCAAACATGTCCATCAGAAAAGCAGTTGAAAGAATTCACAAATCATAATTATTTAGTGAAAATGATTTACAACATGAAATTAAATAACGTTGGTAAAGAATTTGCTTCGGAAGGAGTCGAAGCTGCCTATACCCCTCAAACAATTTTTTCATTTATAGTTACTAAAAAAACTGCGTTTGATTATTACTGGTAACTGTAACTCTTCCTGTCACCAGCGCTTCATGCGAGAGAAGTTTTTCAAAAATGAAATTAGTGAAAACATTTCCCCAAAATTCCATGACCAGTGAAAGATTGAGTAACACTGATTTACTTTCAATTGAAAGGTACGAGCTGAAAGACATATTTAGATGATTTCGTTGATGAATTTGACAGTCGACATGATAAAATCGAAGGTTTAAGTTATATTGAGGTGATGATGATATGAAATTCTGACGCAGACGTGCAAGGATCTGTGTGAGAATTATATTGCTCATTGTCCATCTGTCTGAATCTTTTTAGGTTTGGAGTTAGTGCGTGTTTCGCTTATGACAAGACATTCATAAATCAACGCAGGGTTGACAAGTCAGCTTTTGAGAAACAGCCGGTGGAAAATCAGTGTGAATATTAAAATGAATGACTTTGTTGGGAATATTCTGCAAAATAAGTTTTAGGCTACGCCTGCTGTTACGTCTTGCCATCAGATACACGCCCTAAACGCCGGTGCACACCTGTCTGCGGTGCCCCTATGCTAATGCAGTGCAACTGGTACCGAAACCTCGCTGCTGTTAAATGCATACTGCGTTGACTAGTCCTCACCCTATCCACGATACAGATGGCATTACACTCGTAATAGTAGTTGGATAACATTGTTATGGTTACACCACAATCACAAAATGTCCGTAAGCTACCACAAAAACGGATTAGTCAGTAGTCACCAACCCGTTGGCAGATGTTTATTTTTATGTGCTTTGTAGTAGGAATATTTTAATGAAACTAGTTGGCTATTAACAGACTACTTGTCTCTGTATCAGAATTGCACTCGTTGTCGGAACATATTTCGCTTTCATGTGAATTTTATTCACTTTCGTGGAGCTGTTTTTGTTCATGTGGGATCAAAATTGTGTATGGAAATGGTGTTTCGTTTAACATGTGCAGCGGTGTGGAAGTTGCATTGTTAGCACAGAATATTCGATAGCAGTACACGTATGTGATTTTACTGGAGATTAAACTGAAGTCTCGTTGATATCAGAAAGTGTTAAGCTTGCGTAATTTGGCCAATAAAAAGCCATGTTTGCGATATTTAAGCAGAGTTTACGAACTCAGATTTGTTTCTTCTGCAACAATGCGCGGATGGTTCGATTCAGGTTTCTTAGTTGTTTACATTTCATCATGAAATGTCCAAATAATTGCTGTTAATGAAGTGACCATGTTTAAACCTAAATCCTTTCAATAATGTTGCGTCACACGTATTACTTGCAAACTAAGAGCCTGCTACGCGTTTATGCGGAAACATATTTCGTACTACAGAATGTGCTTCATCATGACAAACCCAGCCAATTTAGCTTTCTGTTGAGAAAAACCTTATGTTAATTTATTTAAGAACGATTAGAAAAATAGTTTTCTGAAAATGTTTCAAAGCAGTTATGTATTTTAAGTGAAAGTTAAAAACGTGTGAAATTTGGATGCAAAACAAAAAACAAATCCGAGTGCAAGCGACTATGGAAGTATGCAAGAACCGAGTTCATCAAGTGAATTAGTAAGTACATTTGTTTTGCAACAGAAACTCCTTTGATATGTACATGATGAAAGCATTCACGAATTGACAAATAGAATGCATTCAAGTACTTCATCACCATCACGCGGAAATGGTTTGTTGCCCACTGGTTATGGTTGGGTTGTGACGGAAGGACTGTTGCGACCAAACTGGTTTGGTCGGCCAGCAGTTCCACACAATCTATTCAGGTTGGAAACCTGGCTACCACTGACAAGTTAGATGAGCCCTCTGAAACAGAAAGCTTTGATGAAGAGGAATAGAGTGAGGACTCAGATGATTCCAATTGCGAATATGTTGTTTATTAATTCGTCAAAGACAATGTTAATTGACGGTAACTGCAGCATTAACCCTGATTTTACAAGACCAACAATAAATATCCTTCAGACTTTCTGAGTGTAAGAATAGAGACATCATGTATTTTGCGTGAAACAACTCTTGGCTTTTCTAAGGTAACACTGTGATGAACGTATTACTTGTTGTCAGGGCCGGATTTAACTGATGCGAGGCCCTTGGCTAATCCATTTGTGACGCCCCCTCTCACATTGTTGCGAGGATGAAAATGGAAAGCGTTATTGCGAAAATCCGAAAATGACGCTCTGAAAGTATGGTCATTGGTCAGTAAAAAATTAAAAATCATTACTGGAGTGCCCACGATTTCTCCGCTTGTTGCTACCTTCGACGCAAAAGCGTTAAATTGCACGGAATTGTTGAAATCCTTCTTGGCTGGGGGGAACAGGAGTATTTACTGCCACGGGGAAACCAGCCGAAATCGCCACAATTGAAATATTTGAAAAAAACACATGGTCTTCGTTTTCATAAGAATCACATCTGTTTTTTCTTATCTGTGTTAAAAAAAAAAACACATTGCACCTATATAGCATGTGTGACGGCATAAAGACTTTAAAGCACAACGTGATGACCACGTTGCGACTCGCTTAACCCGGCTGTAAAAATCTCACACACACGAGCAAAACACGTCACGTAAAACGAAGACAAATGGTCGTAACTGTTAGGTTCACGATTCGCGTGTTTCTTACTTTTTCAGACTGGTAAGAATCGAACGCAACTAAACTGTCGCGTGAAAAGATGTGAAGTTTAAAAAACAGAACCGTGGCCAGAAAGTGTTGATTAGGGAGTTTAAATTGGCGCGAGGGGTCTTGACATCCTCAAAATTTGACAAAATCTTTATTGATTTATAGTGTCATATGTAAATTCGGAAGGCCTAAGCTCACCAATGCCCACCGCGGTGACTGGACTAGTTCAAATTTCGCTTATTCTGTCATTATTGAAATATGTATAGGCTAAAGAAATAAAAAGCTACAATCATTGAATCAGGTAAGGCCGAACATCACACAGCAAAATGTTAAAAAGGTTTTGTCCTGCCTTCTTCATAACAAAATCATCTAAGAATTCATTACAACTTGTTTGCCTAAGTTTGTCACTTTTAATGTACCGAATACTTAGTGTAGACAAGCTCTCCTGGAACATTGCGGCCCTTTAATTCATTTTTAATTATTTTGAATCTTGAAAAGGACCTTTCGCCTGAGCAGTTAGTGACCATCAAGCTACAGAAATAAAGCTTAGCGTGGTTGCGTTAATTATAAGAACCACTAATCCAGGGGCCTCAAACACGTGGCCCGCGATGCTTTTCGGGAATTTTCAAATATTTAACATTTACGTTGCCAAGTGCCTTGAAAAAAGATGCCGCGAAATAAATGAAACAAAACTTAATGATACCCTGTGCGGTTTTTATCCTGTCCATAACACTGCAGACAAAAATTTCACTCTCCAGAAAATTTTTAAGAAATCTTGGGAGTATGCCAAAAACGTTTACACATGTTTTGTCGACCTCGAGGAAGCATACGATCGGGTTCCTCGTGAAAACCTTTCGGGAGTGTTGCGGAGTAGATTACGGTGTTGACGACCGCCTGTTACTGACTGTCAAGTCACTGTATTCCTGCTCAAACGTTTGTGTCCGTGTCGGGAGAAATAAATCACCACCGTTCGCCGCTGGTATTGGAATCCGACAAGGGTGTGTGCTGCCACCACTTTTCTTCAGTCTACATTAGGGGTGGCCAAACTACGGCCCGAGGGCCGCCTCCAGCCCCCCGACCAGTTCAATCCGACCCGCCAAATACCTTGCACATTTTTTTCAAGTGCCACGTTTTCCGACTGTGGACAGCAGTGCAACAGCGTTAACTGCTGCCTGTGACGTAAATTGCACTGTATCCGGCCCTCCAGTGGCCAGGCAGTCGCGAATTCGGCCTTCGGGTCAAAGAGTTTAGCCAATCCTGGTCTGGTCTACATGGATTGTATAGACAGTCACAGCCGAGTCGAGAAGGGTGTCACGTTTGTGAGCTGCAGGATCAACCGTACTTTTTGCAGACGACTTGGTACTGCTATAGCAAATTCTCAACAGCGTCTTCAGCATGTAGTCGATCGGTTTTCCGCTGCCTGTGACCGAGACAGAATTAAAATCAGCACTAAAAATACCGACGTATTATGTCCCTGTACAAACCAAAGGCAGTGTGTGCTGCAAGTGAGCGGAATGCACTGCAGCAGGTGGAGAAATTCAAGTGCGTATAGGTGGTATTCACGAGTGACAGAAGGTAGCGAGGAAGCTTATGCATGGATTACTAAAGCTAACGCAGTTCTGCTTGAGCTTATCGTTCTGTGGTAACAAACCGGGAGGTTACAAACACCACAAAGGTGTCAGTTTTTAAATCGGTGTTTGTTCCGATCCTTGCCTATGGTCTTGAATCTTGGGTAGTGGCCGAATGACCGAAGTAATATTATCTCAGGGGCAAGCGGCAGAGATGGGATTTTTGAAGAGTCGTCCCTGGTGTGACACTTCGCGACAAAGTGCACAGCTGTGAAACTCGCAGAGCCCTGAAGTGGAACCACTTTTCTTCCGAATCGAGAAAGCACAGATATATTGGTTCGGCTATGTGTCCAGAATACCCCACAAAAGACTGGTGAGGCAAGTCCAGCTGGCTGAACCAACGGAAAAGCGGTTCAGAGGTCATCCAAGGCCTAGGTGGAGTGACTATATCTCCGACCTTACTTGTTCTCGTCTTGGTGTGGAGCCAGCAGAACTATCTGAAATAGTTGTTGACCGTGAGGTATTTCAAGTCCTCCTAGGGCTGCTGCCCCCGCGACGCTCCCTGGAGGAAAAGCGGACATGAAAATGAATGAAATGAGTAACAATTACGTTATTCAGTTCATTCGTCGGTTTTTAAAAGTGCTCGCCTAGCGAGTGAACAAGTTCCTTAGACGGCTAGAAATGATTAATACGAACGTAGAGACGGCTAGAAATGATTTGTCTGTAATTAATCATAAATTCATTATATCTTTCTCACGAAATAAAGATGCAATAGCTGTTTCTAGTAAGTTCAGGTACCGCCGTTGTTGCGTCAGCGTTGTAATGCGGCCCGCGAGTTACCCTATAAGCCCTCATGTGGCCCACGGAGCAATTTGAATATGAGACCCCTGCACTAATCTAAGGCATCAGACCCAAGCGCGCTTTTGTAATTTTTGGCTGTTCCCCTGTCTCGTTGAGGAAGAAGAGTTCTGCGGTTGCCAGTTGGCAGTGTCTTTTAATGCTTGCTATTCAAGCTCATCAAGATCTTCTCTGATTTGCTTAGCATGGGAGCAGTACAAACTTGCGCAAGTACTCAATAGCAATCTGATATCTGAATGACTTTACTGGAGAAAGTTGAAATGGAAAAAATCACATCTAAAAATACCAATCGAGCTTTGCACGATACAAACGCTGACAAAACAACTGCATTGCTTACTTACCTAAGAAACAACTATGCTTTTATTGTGGGATACTGCTGCTAGCCCTACAGATAGATCATATCTGCAGTACAACCTTGCTTTGATCAGGTGCAGTGACGTAACTAAAGGTTTGAGCCACGGGGAAACTTAGCTGAAGGGAGGAGCCCACTGGCAATAACACTCAGAAAATAGTTGAGAAACAACAGCAAATCCGGTATTGAACGGCCATACAAAAACCCGAAATCACCAGAAAACACTCCGAAAAACGTAAAACAACAACAATCTACTGAAACCACAAGAATAGTAAATACCAAAATACAAGCTAGGTATGAGCCAGGTTTTTACATTTAGTCAAGTCAAGTCATGTTTGCGCTGTAAGTACTCAGCAGTAAAACACATTTCAATCGACAAAGCTTGAAACAAACAGCACAGGTTGGGCGAAAGACGGCTAAAGCAGTCACTTAATCAAGCCCAGCCTCAACTCAATGACTGTCAAATTTCAATATTACAGGTGAAGCACAAAACATGAGTTCAAAAGAAAACAAAAACAAAACAGAAAACCAAAAACGTGCTCAGTTTAAGGTCAACTGTCAAAAACATCTTAAAAATCACGTACTGTATATATCACACATAAGAGTCAATACCCAGCAACCATTCGCGATTTTACTTGATTTGAAAACGTATGTAATGGTAACATTTTGATATTTTGATATTTGATATTACTGGAAATGCAACCCCACGCAACAGGTCCTACATATTGCAGCATTTTTTACCATAATCAGTTCTAACACGTTTATGATGAAAATTTCCTGAAACTTGTTGTCTTATCCCATGATCATGTATGTTGTACAGTTTTGAAAAAAAGTTATCAGAAGAAGAGGGCAGGCAGGATATCGGCACTATACTTATACATGAACTTTTCCAATTTAAGTTGGTACAAATCAGAAACTTTGAGAATTTTAAGTAATTTAAAAATATTGCTTGCACTTGATGTTCTATTGCTAAAAGTCATGTATTTCACAATTCGGTTTTGTAGCACTTGCACTGGCCGGATAACAATTTTATACGCTCGGCCCAATCAATTTTGCAGTATTGCAAATGTGAATGGAAGAGACTGAAATAAATCAAACGCAAAGTTTTATATCAGCAAAATGTCTAATTTTACACACTACGCCACAGACTTGAGAAAGTTTCCCACAGAGACTACGAATTTGTGGTTTCCACGAAAGTTTATTATCAATTATAACACCAAGATACTTGATACTGTCTGTTTGCTGTATTCTCACACCATTCGTAAAAATTTCAAAATTGCAATTTTGAGAACGCGTTGCAGTTAATATCATGTAAGCTGTTTTATTATAGTTTATTGATAATCTGTTAGACCTCATCCAAGTATCGACTTTATCAAGTTCATTTTGGACACTAAGTTGTAACGTTTTAATATCTTTGTGAAATAAATTCAAACTAGTGTCATCTGCAAAAAAGGTAGTTTGAAAACTAGAAGCACAAGGAAGATGATTCACATAAATTAAAAATAATAAAGGACCCATTACTGAACCTTTTGGGACACCACACTTAATTGTCTGAAAACTTGATGAATAATTGTTTACTTTAGTACATTGCTTAGGATTATTTAGCTTTAGCTTGGCAGGGGGGCGATTCGCACCCCTGCCACCCGTCAATTATGCCATTGATCAGTTGAATTTCAAACATGAACAGCCACAAGTTCTTTTGATAGAGTCGCAAGTAACAATCGGTACGATTCAGCAAACACAGGACGCAGCCAGGGTGCTTTGAGTATACCGACACAATAGTTGACATGCGGCTTGACCAACCGTCATATTGAGATTCGTGGAAGCTCGTTGGAAGACTCTGGCGTTATCGCCACGAAAGTTGAATAAAATTAAATTTCGTGAATAATAATTAAGGCATAAAGTTTTGACGAAGTACAATCAAAATGATCATATACAGGCCATTGACTCTATGCGTACCACAGTTTGTTGGAGACCCCCTTGGATCTTGAGGTCCTAGGTTTAAGCCCATATAGCCTATAGGTAAATCCGGCACTGCTTGTTGTAGATTGATGTCTTAATATTCATGTGTGCAACACGAAAATTTATTTCTGGGTATAGGTTTTCTACCTGCTCAATCATTGTTATTACTTCCTCGGTTTGATTACGGACATACAATAGGACTGGACATTGGTTTGTGCAGTTTCTCGTGCCAAAACAAAGACAATGGGTGAAACAACACACTGCTCAGGTCAATTAACTTTAAGGTAAACCGTTGCACCACATCACTGGGTGATGGGTCGAATGGATTGATAAAGTAAAAGTCGCAGTTTTGCACGCCCACAACTAGACAACTTCACGAAAACAATGAAAGCTGACGCTTTGCCCTCAAACGCGTTTATTACATCACAAACGAAAGAAAAATGATCATGCAATGTTATTCCTGGTCACAGAGGAAAGTGTGAAGCTTGCGGTGAATATATGTTATAGGCTACTGCCTTGCTCCTCCATTCGATTCTTTCTGCAAACCGCGACGATATCGCGGTAACGCAATTTCAGAAACAGGTTGAAAAAGATGACAGAACAGAAAACAGGTCGGTGGCAAAAGCAATTGTGTTCTTGTGCTTCCATTTCTATTTTAGGGGTTCAAATCTTTGTTGGGGGTGCTGAACCCCAGCAGCTCCTCGTGGCGACGTGATCAGTGCTATAAATCCTCTCAAGAATCTGGCGCCCCTGGTTCCTTCGGTTTTGCTGGACATTTTGCAACAGGTTTCAAGTGGTTATCTTCCAAGTTGATCTAGCTTAGTTTTGGGGTGGCCATTTTGGGGGCGTCTGGAGGGGGTGCTCCACCACTTAAAACGTCTGGCATTGGTCATTTGTTATTCGTGGGGTTATGCTGGACATCTTGTAACAGGTTATAAGTGCTACCTTTCCAGCTGATGTAGCTCAATTTTGGGGGTGCAGTTAAACACCTTCCATGACCACACCCACCAGCTATGACACGACAGACCACCAGTTCCTTGTACAGGAAGCCATTCTAGATGATGTGATACCAGTAGAAATTGGTTACCTTTCCAGCTAAGTTAGACCCTCTGGGCTCCCGCTCTAGTAGTCGAGAATGTGCTTACTCAGTTGTACATACAGTTAGTTGCGAGAAGAGAGTTTCTGATATAAACACTAAACTGTATTCGTACTAAAAAAAATAGTTCACAGGTAAGAGGTTGACTCGGCAAGAAACAACATTCACCCGAACAATAAGCAGAAGCCATAGATTACAAACAAAAACACCGGAAATATAACATGTCCATTTGGCCACTCAGGCTGAGTATCAAAGGTATATCGAAGCTTATGTCTTGATTTTCACCTACATTTTCAGGTGTTCTGGTTAACGCCACTGCTTTACCGTTGCTGCTTGAAAGGTTTGTTGGAAAAAAACAATTCAGTCGCAGCGTTTTGTGTAACAGTGGCGTATCAAGGGTATGGCCGGCATGACTCGTGCTATTGGCGCCACTTTGACGGGGGCGCAGTAATTACCCGTTAAAAACTGAAATTTATTACTTACAGTTTCTTCAACTTCTGTTTTGCGCCCCATATAACCATTAACTCTAAAGTTACACATGCCACAGCGTCCGTATCTAATGCAATAATTCCGCGTATTGCACCAGCACCACCAAGCATTGTAACAAAATTGTGGTGTTGTGATACATAAGACGGTCAACCGTCGTGACTGAACAGAAACGCTCACCGTATCTACTAGACCTCGTCCTTCTCTCGCTATAACAGATAGCAGTGGCTCTTAACCGGCGGGCACGCCTCCCCAAGGGGCCGTCAATAAATTTTCAGGGGGGCGCGAGTTCTTAAGCGCTCTACAACATGGAAAGTTTGATCAATAACTGTACCAGTAAATAGATTTGCTTTTACAACTTTATTAATGTCGAGGGGGTTGAAACAAAGGACATTTACTTAAGGGAGGCGTGGTAGTGAAAAGGTTAAGAACCATCGCGCTATAAGAAAGGCTAAGTCAGTCTGTGCTGTTGCGCTTCAGGCATGAACTCGTCAGACTCCGGTTAAGACAAGTTCAAGCCCGCGGCTGTGAGAATATGACTATTACGCAAATACCTGCTGTTAAGCTTCCACAGATTGACAAATTACACAACTGCTGCTGCCCACTCCGACTTTACGAAACTTTTTCGATGGTCACTAGTGTCAGATATACAGCTTAAACACAGTGCCCCGGCCCAGACACTAAGGAAGAGAACCGTAGTAAGTCTCGAGACATCAGTAGTTAGTATCGTTACCGCACGAATTGAGCTAAAAATGTTAACTCATGAAAGAAGAGATTTGTTAGTCTTGTTTGGAGCTAGCTTTTTCAATCCAGTGGTTTGGCTGTCGTAAGTTGAAACGTGGTTTTGCTCTTTTATCTTTATTATCATCTAAATCAGGGGTTCTTAACCAGGGGTACGTGTACCCCTTAGGGGTACGAAGCACCAAAGCAGGGGGTACGACATGCAGTGTGAAATTATAGGCTATTTAGGCATATTTGTGAAGAATGCGTAAAAAGTCACTTTGTCATATGTCTAGTCTAGAACGGGTTGGTTTTGTACTATGATGTCATAGTGCAGCCTACAGATGGATGAGCTAACCCATGTAGCAGAACAATTACATTGTTCTCTACATGTAAAAGAACTTAAAGTCACAGCAACCGAACTTGAAGGACAAGCTGGAAACTAAAGTATAAAACTACCGAACAACTGCTAGATTGTGCAGTTACTGGAAGACTGATGTACAGCTACTGAAAGGCTGAAAATACAGTGATTTCAATCAAAGAAATT
>Ga0210059_1015329_pt1 | contig 11208 bp, 9 predicted proteins | sample Ectturendosymbi2_FD_188042 | JGI IMG/M metagenome (GOLD analysis project Ga0210059, IMG submission 188042) | Ecteinascidia turbinata endosymbiont from Florida, USA - Sample 2 (SPAdes) (version 2) | ecosystem: Host-associated > Tunicates > Ascidians > Unclassified | place: Key West, Florida... | reverse complement strand
ACACCTTCTCCATCTCTCTTTAGGTATACCTGGGTGCTCATTAGTGCCTGGTGGCCCGCTTCTCGTTTTATAGTGGCAGGAACAAGCTAAGTGTGTCACTCGCAACTCTTCCCCAAGAAAAATTTGTGGAACGAAATAGTTGCAAAAGAGCCAAAAAGTATCCAAATAGCCAAACAAAAAATTTGGAGCCAAGTGCTTCTCAAAAGAGACAAATTTATGTTTTTTGGCTCCAAAAGAGTCTATCTGGCAATCCTGCTCAAAACTTGTAATTCGAGACGAAGACCGAGACTCGAGACTTCAAAATTTCTGCATTTTGCCGAATTAAAAAAAATATCGTCATCACTTCTGAGTTGCATTTTTTCAAATTTCTGGCATTTTTTCGACTTTTTTTGTTTCTTACCTGCAAATACAACAAACAAAATCGTTGAATTATAGAAATTTTACTAAACCATTTCTTTGAAATATTCAAGGTCTCGAGACCGTAGCCTTCGAGACCGAGACGAGACCTGAAACCTTCGAGACCGAGACTCGCAAAAGTGGCTCTCGAGACCGAGACCAAGTCTCGAGACTCCATCACTGATTGTAAGGTTGATTAATTGCACAGTTTTCAGGTTTCAAAAAATTTACCATCCTTTTAAGATTTTCATAGTCGGTGAACTGATGTTTTGCAATATTTGTAAAAGTTCTAACGGCTAAAAAGCGGATTTTCGGGTAGGGCGTATTTTTTCAAAGTAACATTCTTCAGTAGTTGCGCAATATGAAAAAAACTGGCTTGATGTATTCAAGACGTAACTTGCAGACCACTAGGTGGCAATCGGTTGTCAGCTCTGCGCTCCTTTCGACGCGAACGTCCAACAATGATCGGAACAAGTCAGCTGAAACTCTGCAGAAATCAGTAAAACAGCGTTGACCCAATGAATCTCTGCACCAATTGCGCTTGTGCGCATCTCTTTGTTGAAAGAAAATGTTCATTAGACTCAATGCGTTGTTACAGCATAGTTGCAGCAGAAGCCATCAGTTACTACTTGCCTCTACACTACATCACCATGTCGGCCGATCACACCCCTCTATACCCCAGCTTCGTTTCTTAATGGGACAGGATGGACGACGTTTTGATCCCTTTTCATCCACAAACGCCGGTTTTTCTAAGACGGACAAAGTTGTAAGAAACATTTTTGCAGCAACGTGTCGTCTTTTTTCCTTGATATCCCGGAATGCACAAGGGGACGTGAAAGTGGAGTGGCAACTGTTCAAAGCAGCTTTAGTTCATCTTCTGCTCGGGTATGCAGACGGAAAGGACTCGGTTTGGCGAATAATGGCAAAAAAATTACCCCTTTGTGGAACCAAGAGGTGAACGTTGCTATTCGAGCAAAGAAAGGAGTCTACAAGGCATGGCTTCAGACCTAAGCCGAATCTTCTTTGCGTTCCCAGTACAATGAGGCGTGGAAGTCCGCAGCCTCCACGGTGTTTTCGGGTAAAAACGTCGGGTATAAACTTCGGGTATAAAATTTCGGGTATAAATTGGCTTCCAATTGCTGGCAAGCCAAGAAAGTGTTCATGTTCTGTTCCAGTCACGTGGCCTAGTGTTCTGGAAGGCCACCGAAAGATTGGCAAATTTGGGTGATCAACCCCATACACGAAACGGAGACAGGAGTGAAATCACCAAGGTCATCTCTCTCCTCAGCTTCCCTTTAAAGTATATGAAAGTGCCTCGAGAAATGATGCCGCGAAATAATTGAACCACAACTAAAGGATGCTCGGTGCAGTTTCGTTTTTGCAGACGGCGCGTTTTCAAGGGGGTTCGCACTGCAGTTGTTTCAGTCCAGTCTAATTACCTGGTCCGTGTAATGAGTAATGACGTTGGATCTTGCGGTATGAAGGTGTCACGCCAGCAAGATCGAGTGAAGCACGATATGAAGCGAGATGGCCAATCCACCTCATTTGTAGATATCCGAGGAAGCACACCAGGCACAGTGATTTTCTGCTTTTGAAAGTGAGATACGACATTTTTTACGACAAATACAAGAATGTCATCATTAAAATGAACCATTACCTTAAACTGATGAAGAGAAAAACGGGTGACTTCTGGGTCGACAGTTGTGAGCTGTGAATGCAACGATTCACAGTGTCCGACCCATAGCTGCAGAGCCGTTACTCAAATTTCAGTCTCGGGCACTGACTTCAGCTCCAGGCATCTAAAGCTTTTTCAACGTCTCTTTGGGACGCAACAGGCGTCTCTTTCGAAAACTGCGTTACCAAACTTTTAGTGTTCAGAAGTAAATACAACATTTCAAGTTCAACCGTAATTACTACACTGAACAAATGTCTTCAGTACAGCCATTGCGAAGTTGTGCAAGTGTTGTTGCAAATGTTCTTTTTGTTAAAGACCTTCAACACAGTTACAACTAGACACATCCTGTGCCCTTGCTTTAGGCTTTTAGACTAAGGTTTATCCCCTCTAATTTATCGAAATAAGAGTAGTACCTTTTTCTAATGTTTTCCTATCACTGCAAATGTTTACTTTCGTGTACCGTTGAACAAAGAAGTAAAATGTTCTATGAAATTGCCTATAAGTCTATCAGCCGGCACTGATTCACTCCACTTGGAGTTCAAGCCTACAATTTGAGCGCTGAATTGCCCACGCAAACACACCAACTGCATTATCTCGCTTCAAGAACGTCATTTTCCCATACCTTTACGCAGTGGTGAGGAACCTGCGGCCCGCGTGAACATCTAACATGCCCGCATCAGAAAATGTGAACATCTAACATGCCCGCATCAGAAATTACCTAAGTTACAATATCGCGCCAAAACGAAACAACATGATGAGCAGATATTTGGACAGTTGGTCAAGACACGTCTTTTGCGCTCCTCAAATTTTTCTATCCTTATTTTCCACAGAAAGATAAAGTCAGAATTTTAGCATAGAATTAAATTATTTTTGCGGCCCACTTGTGATATTCCATAATTCATGCAACTCGTGATAGTAAATGGGTTTCCCACCCCTGCCTTTACGTCATATAGAAAAATATCAGTTTCATCGAAACTGAGTAACTTTCTCTTTGCAGAGTTTTCAATTCCCCCGCCAGAATTCAACGTTGGTCAGCTCATCTAACGACTATAGACTGTAGCTTGTAGCGAGCGAAAAACTCCCACAGAACACTAATAGCATGAGAAGTGCCAAGAAATGTTTGTCGCGAATGCCGACAAATGTCTTGTGATGCATGCGATGAGCCGTCGGGGCGTTGCTAGGGATCAAACGATAAGAGGAAAAGGATTAAGGTCGCGTTGACTATTTGTCTTGATTCAAAGCAGGGCACTTTTATCAAATTTTGGTTGGGTGGGCAAAATTTAAACTCAAATAACCGGGCCAGTAATGCTTGCCAGCCTGCGGCGGAATGTCACGTCTATCATTTGTTCAAAACACTTCTGACTTGTGGGGCAAAATGGCCTTCGATGAGGAGGAAGATGCAGGAAGTGGGCAAAAATTTTCCCAAAGTAAATGTTTCAAAAAACCTCACTTGAAGACACATACGTGGGTAAAATGCACCCTGCATTTGACCAAGACTTTTGAGTAAACATTTTATCAATTTACTCACTCCACAACCACACTTCCAAGTTTTTATCTTGCGAGTCTGGGACTTTTAAATCACAAAACCTGAAAAGAGCTGAAACTACCTAAACTATTTTTTGTACAATAGTTTGCCGCTCCCCAGAAGGTGCCAACCGGCGTCCGGATCCCCCAGTCTCCCTCCCTTGCTATGACACTGACAGGTTCGTTTTTTCTCTGCTTTACACGCAAGAAAATTGACCTTGCGAAAATACGTTTTCAATCATGGTTTAGCCAAACTTGAGCGGAAAGTTGAAATCTGTCTGGTTTTTTTTGGAAACCTGAAATCCACGTGTTGGCTCAACATAAAGATCTATTGCGAAATACAGCAAATGCGAAAGAATAAAAACGAGTAAAACATCAAAAATACGAAGCGCACAATCAGTGAGCCAGAAACACGAACAGGTATACACTATTCGATATCATCTGTTTGCCAGTTACCACAACGGCAACCTAAGCAAGCCGAATATTTTTGTGATGTAGGTTAATCACGAAAAAACAGTTTGAGTTGTGTGACTACCATGATTTTAACGCTTCTTCACACAATCCATGCAATGACAGGCTTTGAATAGAAAACGATTCTTCTAAGCAAGCCTAACAGTAGTATGTGGAGAAACGGAAAGCAATGAGTATTACAACTTACACTGAATATCGAGAATCTCGATTTTGTTTTCAGAAATGAGCGGAATTATTTACTGCATTCAATTTACTAATTGCATCAGTTGAAAGGCACATATTTCAATAAAATGCTTTTACCGAGATACTTTATCAAGCAACAAAGTGCAGTGCAGCGTTTTTACCACTTTTATCACGTTTGCAAACCTGTCCCCTTCCAGTGAGCAGACGCGAATGCTTAAACACAGGCGTCTGCAAGCGCAACATCAAACTGTCTTATTTGACATCTGAACGGATATTTTCTTTGTGTACAAATGATAAAATTAGCAGAGGAGCAGATCAAGAAACATTCCTTACCATAAAAAGATACACAATTTATTGCCTACGATAGCCTGACAGTCTGCTGACTTTGCAGTGCAACAAGGAGCATTCAAACAAGATAAAGAAATTCACGTATCACAATCACAACTTCAGGGGCGTATCTAGGGTATGGCAGGCATGGGTCGTGCCACGGGCGCCACTTTGACGGGGGCGCAAAAAGTGCTTAAATTAAAGTTGGTGACGTACTGGTTCTTCAAACTCTATTTTGCGCCCCATACAACCATCAACTGCAAAGCTGCGTCAAAACAGCGCCCTTACCTAATGCACAAGTTGGGCATGTCGCGCCAACACCGCCAAGCATTATGGCAAAACTATAATATTGTGACACAACGTGACGATCGGACATTGTGACAGAATAAGAATACTCGCTTGCCATATTTATGACCTCTTTCTTCTCACCTGCTTTATTTCGCTGAAACATTTCAGTCATTTGTCCGAAAATAGATTGAAACGTTTCTGTCATTTGTTCGGTTTTAGGACAATTCGTTTAAATGAAGAAGGCCGTATGACTGAATTGACTTAATTTTTTTCGGTCATTTCAAACAAAAATCGGTCAGTCACCAAAAAATCACCGAAAAAATACTGCTTCTCAGGGTATAGGAAAATGTGCTTCATTGTTAAAAGAAATTGTCCTTTGCAGTTGTAATGCATTGTGTGATTTTTTGTAAGATTTACAAATTGGTCAGCCACAGCACTACGTATGAACTATGATAATATCATTGTCTGAATGTTTGGATATTCTTTACAATAAAACTAAATGAAAACAGAAGTATATTATGGTCCTTATGAATAAATTACAATTTCATTTGGTTAAAAGAAAAACCAGCGTACATTTTCTCTTTTGAAACATTTATTTTCTTTATGGTTGATGTTTCGCAAAAATTGCACCTATTTCTAACATTGAAATAATGAAAAAGGGCGCACATTTGAACTTTTCCATGGGCGTCATTGTGCATAGATACGCCTCTGCACAACTTATATCAGTTCTTCATTAATGACTACCTTTTGATGATCGCCCAAACATTTTTAAGCAACGTCCTTCACAGCTAACATAATATTTTGAGTTGTATCTTGTATTAATTTTATTTTGCACCATTGTTATTTTGATGTGTTGAAGTTTTGATGTGTTTATTTTGCACCATTGTTGTTTTGATGTTTTGCTTTGCGTAACGCATAAAATTTATAGTACAATCAAAAGATTTTTAGTTCAGTGGTAGTGCCCGCCTCTCAATTGAAACGTGGATGTTCGATTCACGGTCACTGAGTGAATCGCCATAGTGCTGTTTGGGCAAGGGAGTCCTCCTCAACCGTCCCCGTCAAAAAGCATTATTCAGGCTTCGGTCTGCCGCCAATTTTCGGTAAAACATATCTGTCGCATCGTATGCGATCAACTAAAAGTTCTTAATCTCAACGAAAAACAATTCTCTCCATTTCTTCATAAAACTGCGAAAAAGCAGAGACTGTGAACGGAAGAGCATGGTGTTGATTGCTTAGTAATCTCAGCTAAAGTGTAGCAACAGCGCATAAAGGTTTAGGAAACTCGTTTTTGGATTTTATGGCATTTTTACACAGGGAATATTTTTATTGTTTTCACAATAGGAAAAATAGGAGCAACGTCTTTTTTACCACGCAAAAAATTATTTGTTCTGTTCGTCATTTGACGCTCATGGAAGAAGCCTAATGCACCACAATGTAAAATGTATAACAATGTTTCTGGCCGAAATAATCGCAAGCCTCATAGTTTTGTGGAGTCTTGCTCCTCAACCCCAATCTCATACGCTTTGTTATCGCGACCCTCAGATACTGAAACATCTTCCAATACAGAAGAGTCTGGTGTGATGTCATTGTCTTTTTCGTTCATTGCTTCAACCGCACCTTTACAGCAGCAAGTGCAAAGAAGATATTTGGTGAAAAACTTGTCGTAAGGTTGCAGGGAGCGCATCCATACTGGAAGAAACTTCCACGTTCTGAGCGTTTTTGGAAGCCACTGCGGACGGTGAGTTTGCAGAAGATTCACTGCTATGATGAAAATTACAATTAAAAAAAATACTATGAGCACCGATCCCATAGCCCAAGCACTTGCGTAGGAAAGTGCTAACAGGATGGCTGGGATGACAAAAAAGACGGTTATGAGGTAAAGCACGGCGAACCATCTATACTCAGCTGTTGTGTTTCCGAGAAACTTTGCTGCGCGAATTGGTAAACGCATGAACGGAATGGGATACCACAAAATAATTCCAGAAATATTGAAGAAAAGATGCATCAGTGCCACTTGGAGTGAGTTTGCCAATCCAACCCCATCGCTGGCCAAAGCTGACAAAATTCCTGTCGTTGTTGTTCCGATGTTTGCACCTAGAGTGAGAGGATACATTCGTTTCAGGCTCACAACTCCAATTCCGACCAATGGAGTTAAAGCTGAAGTGAACACGGAACTGCTTTGGAAAACAAAGGTCGCTGCTGCACCAACGATCATTGCCAGATAACCTGTAAGTAAAGAAAGGGAGTTCACTTGTTGGGATATGTCATTTATTTTTTTAAATGGCTGTGTAAACCAAAAGAGTTTGTATTTCTCACAGGACAGTTGAAAGACGATGTTCCTAGTGAATGCTCCTTGAAGGGTTCCACCACATGTTTGTGACAGCAATTCTCTTTCGTATGTTTATAATTAATTACTTTATGCCATGTTTGTTGTTTACTGAAGAGTAAAATTAGAAATTTTGTTGTTGCAACTTGAAAAGCAAATAATAACACATTTTGAGCTTCGTAAGCACTACGTAATATCGTATAGGTTTCAACTTCATCATCAAATTTGACAATTATAACGTAAACTAACCTGTCACCCAACCGAACGGATATTTGAAATTGGTGTTGATAACTTTTTTGATGATAATTGAAATGTTCCCATGCATCATAGAATTTAGCATCTTGACCATGAGAATCAGACATGAACCAAGAATGATTAAAGACATAAAAAGAAGTATGACTCCCACTTCCACATCAGATAGTCCGGTATTTGCGAAAAGGAAATCCTGCGGAGATTTGCCTGGAAAAGGAAAATTTTATCATGGTGGCTCAAAGCGTGCGATTTCTTTATAAATTGAAACCTAGGTAAAGCTTCAAACATGTTTTAAACAAAACGTGCAGGCCCCACGAAAAGGGGTGCAGCCGGGCCGCCGTCTCGGGGCCCTCAAGGATCTAGGGGGCCCATGAACCTCAAAGTTCAAAAATGAAATGTGCAATTATGCACAACCGTTTTACTGTTGTAGTTTTATTCATACAATCTTGTGCAAATTTATTGACTGAAGTTGTTTTTTCAGTCGTTATACAATGTATCGCCATTTCTTTTGGTGTGCGTTTGGGAAAATCTCAATTGCTGCTGTTGCATTGCTAGCCCAATGCATTAAAACAGGTTGGCGTGTCAGAACAGTCGAAAATACGCTTTATGACGCCACATACGATTTTACGGCGCTCAATTGTGTTATAGAATGTTATAGTTCTTTCTGTTGTGTGTGGTTGAGAGTTACACTTGTTAGAATTTCTGTGATTTTTATGGGAGATATACCACCTAAGAAGCGGAGTCGCATTGTTACGCTTACGCAACACCAAGACTATATCCAAACAGCCGTTGAAAATTGCAAAAACTGTGCATGGAAGACGAGTTTGGATGTACAGAAGGTTTTGATGTATGCTGGAGTTCACATACGCTCAAGTACAATGCGACGCCACCCACTGGAAGCTGGCAGAATAGCTAAGAAACCACTAAAAAGCAGCTTCTAACTCAAAAAAGTGAAGAAGTAAAGATAACAACGGGCAAAAAACATAAAAAGTTGGATTGCAGAAAACTGGAAAAAAGTGTTGCTTTCAGATGAAAGTGATTTTTTCGTTATAGGGAAGCACAGCAGATGTGTCAAGATCAGAAAGGGTGAGCAATTAAGTCCTGCCCATTTCAATGAGATATGAAAATCATCCCTAAAAGATGTTCTGGGGCAGTTTTAGCTTTTCTGGAACAGGTTCGCTTAAGCCAATTGAGGGTATGATGCATTCAGGCAAATGCATTGGCGTAATTGAAAGAAAAGTCATTACAGACACGAGAAGGGCATTTCCTGAAAGTTAAGGCGATGTTCAGGAAACACACATGATATGTGTTAGCTTGGTCTAGAACCTCGCTGTATCTTAACTCCACTGAAACTTTGTGATCAATGACAAAATCTCGGTTAAAAATATTGGATTGCGCCACTATGACCAAGTTGATAGAGGCCATGATTCAAGCATGATATCGGGAAAGTAAATATAAGAAACTGCCAAAAAATAGTAGAATTCATGCCAAAGCGAGCACAGGAAAAGCAAAGCAGGTCATATTAATTACAAAAACGTGAGTTTTGTGAAGTTTAATGTTTAATGGAAATTATTGGAAATGGACCGTATTTTGCTGCTTTAGCCAATTATAATTTAGAGAACACTGTATACGGAAACAGTGGCAAACTATAGTACTGCAGGCCTCCTCGTGGGGGAGTGGAGTTTTACTTTGAAAATTATTATAAGTAACTTGATTTTTAATGTTGAAAAGGAAAAGCTTACAATTTTTAATAATTTTTTAATGCATTTGTTCATTTGAAATATTACTCTGGATAAATCAGGAGCATAAAAGAGGAAAGAAAAGAAGAAACGTGCTGACAATGAAAGAAGAGGATTACAGACACTCTTTCAAGAAGGCATGAAAAGAAAACAATGTAACGTGGAAATATATCCAAAGATGACAAGTTTGAAGAAGGGGAGAGTGTTGGTGGGAGTCGTGAAAAAGAAAGCCGATATGGAAATAAGATTAAAGTTAATAGAGAAACAACTTCCAGGGCATGCACAAATGCCGTGGACGTAGATATCAATTTAGAACCTGGACCTGGTGGTAGAGTCCGAAAATCAGGCAGACAGTGCAACAGAAATAGTCCTAAAACAAGTAGTAAATAGTAGTAAAAGTAGTTCAAGATAAATTTGAAAATACTAGCGCTGGGCTTGACACTGGATTCCTCGTAGCAGAATTTCCTTCTCAATCAGACCTAAAGAATTATGTTACCAGAGGTGAAATTGACTTTCCTTTAACATTGCCTAAAGATGATAAAAATCAAACATTTCCAGTAGGTATACTGAAGTTCAGAAACATTAATGCAGAACAGCATGCCCGACACTGGCTTGTCTGGAGTCAGCATAGTTTTACTAAAGTCAGTCTATTTACTAACTACTAATGGTGCTAGTATTTGTATATTTTCTGCAGACTGTAGCGTTCATGAAACAGGGTTATTAGTGTATATAGTCTGTGTAAAAATTGTGTACACAATCATCCAGAAAATTTGCCGGGAAAGCATTGCACACAAGCATAGTTTTAATACGTTGGGAATCTTCGTGCATTATTCCGTAAGAGCTTACGTAGGCTCGTTTCAAAAAGCTAATTCACAAGATTTTTTATAATGTCACGGAGAAAAATTGGACCAGTTGCTATACCGACCTGTATGCATGGGCTTTCGATATGTTCGGATTACGAATTTCAATACCAGATTCGTAAAGTTCAACAAACATCAAGGAAAGGAATGTAGCCATTAGTTTCTAATCTCATGGCGAAGCTAACATCATACACGGCGTTTATTTGGGAAAATAACTCTCTAGTGGCCCGGTTGGACATGCAGCAAGTGTGAATTGTGATTAAGATGTAGTTTTTGATAAATACTGGTCCTTCTATTACTGTATTAGGGATATCAAATTATTAAAATTGCTTGCAAGTGAGAATTGCTGTTTCCTACCATTAATGTTAAATTTGATGTATATTTGTGAAATTCGGAGAGCAACTGTGTCATGTGCATTTTTTTCGATTATCCTGAGACTAACTAATTACAATGGTGAATGGTTATAATGTAAAATAATGAGGAAATAATATATTTTTTAGTCATAGTACTGAAAAGCTTATGAAGCTCTCAATCAGTAATAATGTATAAGGGGTCTCAGAACAGGTTTCGTGCCAGCACATTTTTCCTCTCAAGCGCCCTCAAAACGTGTCAAGAAAAAACGTTTGGATACCAGTCTTAGAGTGAAAGATATTCACCACAAGGTTTTTGCGCTTCTATTATCACATTAACTGTAGCGGTTGAGGGCAGAATTTACACCGATGTGCTTCGACGTTAACAGCAGGCCGCTCAACCTGAATTGAAGTCGTCACAATTCGCATAAATCACTTACATTTTTCATCTCCGACTGATATCACTTCTTCCATTGTCACATTCTGCTCAGCCACTTGTGTACCCGGCTCGTCGGTTGCATTGGCAGTAACATTCATCAGATGGGTAACATTCACCATAACGTCTTTTTCAGAACAGTATATCTGTAAGTGCAACGTTTGTATTCACAGCGATTGAGGAAGAACTTGTAATAGCGATAAATACACGAGTTGGCAAAAATTCGCTCCAGAAAGCATTACTTGTTATGTTATTTTGTCAAAATCTTGGAGTTTTTGCAACAAACTTCATTGCTCAAAACACCGTTAGTGCAACAAAAACTTCAACCGAAATACATTTTTGGAAAAGGTTATTCGAACGCAATGGGACAGCTTGCCCTTC
>Ga0210059_1015328_pt1 | contig 11208 bp, 8 predicted proteins | sample Ectturendosymbi2_FD_188042 | JGI IMG/M metagenome (GOLD analysis project Ga0210059, IMG submission 188042) | Ecteinascidia turbinata endosymbiont from Florida, USA - Sample 2 (SPAdes) (version 2) | ecosystem: Host-associated > Tunicates > Ascidians > Unclassified | place: Key West, Florida... | reverse complement strand
TTTGTTGAAGCTGAACTTCCTTCTGAACCTTGCTTGAACAATCTGGAAAGACTTCATTTCGTAATATGTCTTTACACAAAAGATCTTCTGCTCCATCGACCAAGGCATCATTAGACTATTTTTTGTTTAATATATAGATAGGTTAACTATTTCCCTATGACAATCTGGAAAGAGGAAAATGAATAAGGTCATCGGTAAAGGTTTTAGAAGCTGCCGCTTTGTTTCAACAATTGTGAAACACCCTGTACTTTAAACCTAACTATGCTCCTCTTTCGTTGTCTGCTTCTGTGTTTCCCACCTTCTGTGAACACTGAGCATGGGTGGAATTTAGGGGAGGTGAACGAGAGACGGTCACCTCGGTTCCTCTCTATTTTTCATGCCACAGGCACCCTATGAGAGTTTTGTACTTAGTTTTTGCCTCTTTTTTTGGTCGTAGACCAATTTTCTATGAATGGCCAAAAGTAAGTCAATTTGGTCACCTGAAACGGCCTGGCTAGTGAATATTGTTGCGATTGGAAACCCGAGCAGCACGTGCGCAAAGCTTCACTGTGGCAGCAAGCAACAATATAGAGATCATGCGTTGCAATCTCTCATTATTGCTTGCTCGTGCCACGCATACATATTTATGTTCTTCGTGCACATTCTGTTCATGGTGAATCACACAATCAATGCAACGCCACTGGAGAGGTTGCACAATATAACACCTGAAAAGGCAGGCTAGTGAATACTGTTTCAGTAAATTTTAATGCTATTATAAGACATATGACTGAAAGATCTAAGCAAAAAAACAGGTTTTGGCATTGTTCTATTAAATACTTACTTTAATAAGATGCAAAGTAAGTCATATGTGTTTCAAAATAAATCAACAATTAGTTTGTGCAAATGTGCCAAAGCAGGTTCCTCAACAACTGCTTTGGGGCACCCTTCTGAGAGTTTGCCTCAGCTAATATCCACCCCAGTCTGTGCGAGGTCTGTGAGGCTGGATTTTCATCCCTTGTCCACATTTAAAGTCAAAGAACAGACTGGACGTTAAGAATAGCATGAGATTACTTCTCATCAACATGCCCGTAAAAGTTTCAAGACCAGTTGCACAAATGAAAGCTCAGTCATCCCACTGATTAGCATTGGTGCTGTTTTTTTTGCATAAGAATGTAAATACAGTGAATCCAACATGCAAAATCAAAGTGCTTCCTTTCTTGTCGATTGTTATTTGAGCAGAACATCTTTAGAGTTACAGGTAATGTCTGGGGCGAGTGCTTATGTAACATTTCCAATGGGGTCACAAGATCAAAAAGATAGGATCCACTGTTCTAAAATAAACATCAAACTTCCAAAATAAAATGCTCTTCTGCTTGCTTGGTTTAGTAATTTTTCTTCAAGGTCAAGAATTACTTAGTGTGAGTCCAAATAAAGGAAAGTGTAGGAAGAAAATTAAGTCCTGAGCAAGATGTTATGTTGTATTTAGCTAAAGTGAACTTATTTTGTCACATTAGTTATGGTAATAGCATTTTACTGTTGTACGTAGCCCCCACATTTTAAGCAGTTTGGTGGCAGGTGTACTACATGTGCTGTCCACAGATATGGCAGAACAACTGCTACACATGTGCTGAAGTGTCCACAGAGTTTATGGTTCACTTCAAGGTTTTTGTAGTAACCAAGTTCTTGATTAAGGCACTTCATCTTTTCCTATTTTGTTTCATATGTTCAAGTTTATGCCACATTTCTAGAACTGCTTCAACTTTTGCTTTGTGCTTTGCAATCTGTAGGTCTGTCAGTGGTATCACAATATGACTGCCATCAGCATCTGAAAGCTTGGACATTGACTGTGCTGCAACTTGTCTGCAAATCTTATTAAAAAACAAATGCTGTTGGTTGTCCATGATTCATCATTTAATTTACATGAAATATCATTTTGTTTAGTTGTTACAATAGAACTCCTTGAGTCTCAAAAAATTCCAACACAGTCCTGGTGTTTCAGGCTACTGTGCATCATTGCCAGTACACATTCAACACATCTAGCTTAAATGTGCATTTTGTGCAGCTATCGTCACCAGTGACCAGCTTAAGTTCATTACTAATCAACTAACAACTGAAATGTAACAAATCTCAGTAACAACCACAGTACGTTTCTATCATATCAACTCATGACCCAGCTGAGCGTGGTCCAAGAACAGGCGCACAGGCCACATGTGGCCTGCGGACAGACTTTTCAAGGCCCGTGAGCATTCTCAGTATTGATTATTGCAATTTTGATTAGAACAAGCATAACATCTGTTAATAATAATGCACAATATTAACGGCATTACACTAGTAGGCTGTTGTAGACTAAAGTTCGCAATAGCAAACTATTAGCTTTAATGAACTGAATGCGAACAACTCTGAATAACAAAAGAATATTGATGAGTCGGACAATACTCCAACAAAACTGAACAGTACGCTGACAAGCTACCAAATGCAACGCCCGAGAACGAATCTCAAAACACATAGCATTCAATCAAGTGAGTGGCACACTTGCAGCGGGCACAATGCGCAAACTAATGATTACTTTACAACATAGGCCTAGAGAGTTTCTAGAAATTAGTCAGCAAAGATAGGTTTCCCAAAATGATTTTGCATTAAAAATGGACTTGACGTTTGGAAGTGCATACATGCGTGAGAATCATTTCTACCATGAACTAAGTCAAATGTAAAAACAGAAATTGAATGGCAGACAACACCGGACCATAGTATCTGGCTTGCTGCCACTAACATATTGGTTATAGTAAAGAACGATAGTGTTAGAGAAGCCTCAACCACAGGCATCACACTGATAGAGATTTGTAAAAAATATCATTTCAAAGACACACTCACTTAACTCACCTATTTTCCCTTTTCAATGTTCAATCTTGTGATTCTGTTTGTATTATATAACATTTTGTTGGAAGTGGTCCACGAGTTGTTACGCTTTTGTAAAACGACCCGTATTTCAAAAGTTGGACCCCGCTGATAAAAACTTCTTGTGTTGGGAAAGTATAATACCAAGCATGACTGCCAAAAGACAGTTATTAGTTCATTTGTTCACAATCGTGACTTTTGTCTATTAACTAAGCAAGCAGAAAACAGACTGGTACATGAGAGGCTCAGCCACTGAACTGGGGCAGTTTCAGTCAAATCACATTGTGTTGTCACCAGGGTTGCGGAGTCGGAAGTAAAATGTCTGAATCCACCCAGAAACCTCAGACTCCTTGCGACTCCAACTCAGTAATCCTGGTTGTCACACTATGCTTGCTTATTCTGATTTGTGTATTAGCTGTGCCAGTTATTAATTTCTGTTCAGATTTTTTGGTGAGGAAATTTACTTGCTACTCGTTTTGATAGATAAGTTTTGTAATGAATCTGTTGCAACCGCTTTTATGAAATACAGCATGAAGTAGTAAATCAACATATTTTATGGAAGTGAATGTTCTGTGGTCATTGGTGTTGCAAAGAAGTTGTCAATGGTGTCATCCATGTACTGAATCGTAATTTCAGTTCCCAACTATAGATGCTGTTGTGTTTGCAGGTATTTCGCGTTCTCTTAGTGTATCTTCTGGACGAAGTGCAGCCGCAACAAAAAAGCGGAAAATAGCCAACAGCAACACTGGTCAACGTAACGTTGTGTTGGTCGAAGGAGCACGAGTACCTTTTTTGATGTCAGGCACACAGTACGTTTTGCACTGAGTGTCACATTAGATTACAGGATAATCAGTGCATGAAGTGTTGATGGGATGAGTTAATTAAAAAGATTTGAATTTGCTGTATCAATTTGTGTCATTTCATGTAGTTTGTCAAGAAAGCATGACGAAAGCGTGCAAATGTGATTTATGGAATTTCAGGTACAATGATTTAATGCCTCATGACATGCAGAGAGAAGCATTCAAAGGGCTCTTGAAGAAAACAAATCTTCCTAAAGACAGCATCGATTACGTTGTTGTGGGGACTGTCATTCAAGTATGTTGTTTGTGAGTTGGATTGTTACGGTAGTGTTTGTCTGAGTATATTATTATGTAAAATTATTGAGAAGTAAACAAATTTCAGTAAAAATGCAGCCTGTGTAACATAGTTCACTGTAAGCTTAAATAAGAATCAGCTGCCTTTGAAAAAATTACAAAACATTTTGACCACCTGCTTCACGTCTAAATGGGAAGTCTTTCCTGAGAAGAGTAGTGAGGTGGAAGCAATAATGCTATTTATGAAGTTTCTGTGGCGTGCTAGTTTGTCATTGCTATTGTCAGAAACATTTTCATAAAGTGCATAGTTATCAAAAATGTAAAAACTTCTGTCCGAATGCCTGAAATGTGTATGCATGTCAGAACGAAAGTTGCTTAAGATTTGAGAAATGCTTTTGAGGCTAACCATAAGTATTCGCAGGAATCAAAAACTGCGAATGTTGCTCGAGAAGCAGCTCTTGGTGTGGGCATATCCAATCGAACACCTGCTCACACTGTCACACAGGCTTGCATTTCATCGAACCAAGCAATAACGACTGGTAAGGTGAAATGTCATCTAACAGCATTTGCAAGATGATGCGATGACTGATGTCTACGTTCACTTCACAAACACGCATTGTTACGCTTTCTTTGTTGATTGTTTTACACAGACATGGGTAATCGTAATCGATTAAACTGACCAAAAATGTCATGTAATCGTAATCGACGATTACTTTCACGATTAATCTTGGAATACTTCACGCTACGTCACTGTGCGACGAATCGCGGATTTGGAGGCAGGGTTTCCTCCTTTGTCACAGGGTTGACAGGCAGTCATAAGGAAAACAAGCCGGACCAACCCTTAAAAAATGGCAAATAGCACCAGAAAAGCCAAATACAAGATAATTGCACAACGACACCTTTGAAACACCCAAACGCTCTTTTACAAGGCAATATATACATCTTTTATACATAAAAAGAATAAAGCTGACTCCATTAATCAACTTCTCGAAACCTTTGCTCTTGCTGAATAGTAACCTGAAACTGCATACCTACGAGCATGAAACAATAAAACAAAAAATTATGAATTCTCGTGCAGGGTTTCCAATTAAAATTTAGCATTCTGTGTCCAGAAATCGACATAAAAATCTAATTGGCCAAAAAAGTCTGCCTTTTTATAAAAATAAAAAAGCCAAAAATTTGGCCTCAGAAAAGCCAAACTGACAACCCTGCTTTGCCATCGGTTGTTATGGTTATGTCTCAGGGGAGGACACTTGCACGTCTGTGCGCGTTAAATCCAAATAGTCCCGCGGCAAGCACACCGTTTGGTAGTGAAATCTCGTTTTGTTCCAGCCAACAACTGTGCCGTCTGTGGGCGTCGTTGAAGAGCTCCACCTAGGTGATCTTCGGCAGCAGGAGTGTTATCGTTACATTACAAAGAGAGGTGTTGGTTTTATTTGTTCATATTCAGAGCGAACCTATAGATTTAAGTGCTGCTGTGCAGTTATATATATAATTGCATTAATTGGTGGAGTATGAAGACACCACAAGGGTGACGCAGCCGAATCTGATCGCAATTTACTTTGCTAGGAAATCGATAGTGTAACTTTTTTCGGAGCAATGGTGTAATCCAAGTCGAAAGCACCATGCCATTTGACAGTCTTGCAAGTAGGGGGAGTGCAACCGGGCAGTTGCACCCCCGAAATTTTCAAAAACATGTTTAGTTGTTGTTACAGATTTTGCCCTCCAAAAATATTATCTGGTTGCGACTCTGCCATTTGAAACTATATTTCCTTCTATCCTGTCCAGTATGCAAGCATATGGTCAAGCTGCGCGTTGAAATTACCGTTTGGGTTGAAATTGAACTTAACCTATCCAGCAGGATCCTCAAACTTAACACGAAGAAGCGTGTTTTGATTTTCATGTCTTTGGCACATTTATAGACCAAGCTAAGAAAGTACAGCCTTAAAAATTATTAACTCCTACACGATATACTGTGAAATTTTGCTTAAAGTTGTCGAATTAAAGTTGAAGTGTTTCCAGGTTTATTGGGGAATTATTTTTGTTATGTACATCTGTGCAATGAGATACTTTGCAAAGTGAACTTTTTATTGAATGTGTTCGTTGCGTTCTTTGTGCACAGGGCTGAGTTCCATTCAGAATGGCGAGAACGATGTGGTCTTGGCGGGAGGTGTTGACTTCATGTCTGATGTTCCAATCAGATACAACAGAAAAATGAGAAAAATGATGCTTCAGATGAATAAGGTCTGGCTCAAGTCTTGTCACTTGCTGGTTTAATTTATCAAATGCTCCTGTCGCGTTTTACGCGGAAATTCGATATTTAATATTTGTTATTGCAGTATATCGTGCAGGACACGTTAACAAATCTCGTTGCGGCAATTGCTAAAACTTTTTGATGTTTTTAGACCAAATCTACTGCAGCGATGTTGGGAAAAATCGGAACTATTCTTGCGAGCCCAGTCAAGTACTTCTCTCCCGAGGTATATCTAAGTTATTTGGTAATTTTAAATGTGGTTCTGAATAACCTGCTTGCTACTGGTGCTACCCACGTCAGCTGATCTAAATAGGCGCTAAGATTTTTAAGAAATTGTGTTGGAGCTTTGGAGGATTTATTATCTACCGAAAACGCGATTTGTAACCTTGCATCAGCGTTGTTTATCAGTAGTATCCGATTTTATAGGTAAGGAAAGCTGATATATGTATTTATGATGCGCATGCAGCTGCCTGCTATCGCTGAGTTCTCCACAAACGAAATTATGGGTCATTCTGCTGATCGACTGGCAGCCGCCTTCGGTGTCAGCCGACAAGCCCAAGACGAGTACGCTCTCCGGTCTCACACTCTCGCCAAGAAAGCAACGGATGAAGGGAAACTGTCGGATGTTATCCCGTACAAAGTTCCAGGTACTGTCGACTTGCACCACACCTCTAACACCCGTTTGGCTCGCGCTTGATGCATAAGGATTTTGAAGCGGTTGTGTCTGCGCGTTTCCACTGCTTCGTTCTTTTTGGCTGTAGAGGTTTCCTCATTCATTTTCATGCCCGTTTCTCATCTGTAATGAATTTGGCAGGAGTGGCTGAACCGGTGACAACGGATAATGGGATCCGGATCACCCCCGTGGAAAAAATGAAGAAAATGAAACCAGCCTTCATCAAACCGCACGGAACTATCACAGCTGCGAATTCATCGTTTTTAGTAAGAAAATTTAAGCTGCTGGATAGCGTTGCAAGCCAGGAACTTAATGCTGCATTAGTTACTTTATCTTGAGCTAAACTTTTGCCCGAACCAAGTCAGACTTTTTATGTTTTTACGAAATAAAATACCTGTTCAAAATGTTCGGTCATTTTATGATTTTCAATAGTGATATACCGGAATCAACATGTTCGTTTCCATGCGGGTCGGGCCGAAAATATAACATCTGGACGGAACAGGAATTATTTTTAACTTCATTTTGTTGCTGTAATTTTGTTAGACATGCACTGAAAGCCAAAGTAATAATAGATTGCAACCTTGATAAATTTGACTTGCAACTAGGTTTGGAGGGCAAGGCATTTTGTGCAAGGCTATAAAACTTTTCTATTATGGAGTTTTACCAGTTCGTTTAAAGCAGGGTGACTGTTTGACTCGCGGGCCTCCCTGACTTGAAACTCGACATCGTATCGGGACAAGATGGATAGATTGTTTGTGTAAGCTTGTATTTGTGAGATGTGAATGCCACGACATGAAAGGTTTGTCTTTCAACATGTAGCGAAGCATGATGATGTGAGGCTCATGGCAGAAGGTATTTTATACATGTATTTCACAACTCGTCAAAAAAGTCATCTACTGTAGTGAGAACGGTCTTCGATTTACGACTGGCTTTTAATGTTCACGATACCGAACGTCTCTGCAAACGCACATAGGTTGAGTCAAGAAATGTCAGGATTTTCTGCGCTATTTCCCGAGGTTTGAAAATACACTTTCATTAGTGGAACTTAAAAACGAAATTGGGAGAATTGAATGTCCCATTACAGACGACTGAAGACCAATCATTTCCATTTGCAGCTGCTGTAGATCTGTTTCAGAGTCTTGTGTCAGGATGCACACAACCAGCTGTAGCGACACGTCAATTTTTTCAAAATTGGAAAACCGACAACTGAGTTCTCTGTGCAGGTCGTCCAGTGCCATGCTGCATTTCATCATATTTCGGCTGGCCTTCCTCACTGTAGCTAGTGTGGAAAATTAATAAAAGACTTGTTTGTTTGAAATATGTCTGCAAAATAGCAGTCAGCTTGGCAGGGTTGCTACGCATTCTGGAAAAAAATCGTCACTTTCCAATCTGGAAAAATTTTTTTGATCTGTCATTATGGAAGAATAATTTTCCCGACTTGATCTTTTGACATACGTTTTCATAATAAAGGCTTACACCTTCAGTGCTTTTCCAAGTTTTTGAAAGTATTACGAGTCAGTGCACCGCAAGATGCCGTTCAGTATTAAGATTTTGCAAATGATCTGTTAGGTTGAGTCACACGAAGGCCAATTATTAAAAACACTAGTAAATGTGTTTTTATTAAAGAGCAAAGTGAAAAGTGGAGCCGAGTTATTTATCCATTACTTTGCCTTAAGGTGACCTGCTAACAAGAAAAATCCTCAAATAAGAACAATTTTGTCCCCAAAGTGCAATCAATGAAACGTCACGTATTTTTCAAACTCAATGGGGAAAACTACTTCGAAAAAATAAACAAATACACAACAAAAACGGCCGTCGCAGCGTTTGTAATATAACGCTTTTGTCGAATTAACAACTAGTATTGTAGTCAGTTAGGAAGTTTTATTCGATAAAGCTACCGGCAATTTCTATTTAACGATCCGGAATGACGACTTACTGCTATTGAGTTGCGACCCTCTGTGTTTAATAACATTTTTTAATTTAGAGTGACGGAGCCAGTGCAGTTATTCTCATGGAAGAACAAAAAGCGAAGGAACTGGGTTACAAACCCAAGGCATATCTCAGGTACCTATTTGAATATGTCGTGAATAAAATTTCGCCGTAATTCTTTTCTCGGTTACTTTAAGTAATTTTTACAAAGTGGTTGAAAGCTCAGCTCCGACCCTTCGCTGAAACATTGTTTAGGCATTACACCTACGTTTCCCAAGATCCGAAAGATCAGCTTCTACTTGGACCGGCTTACGCCACTCCTAAAGTGCTGGCTAAAGCAGGACTTTCCGTGAACGACATCGACGTTTGGGAATTTCACGAAGCGTTTGCTGTAAGTTCCAGCGTCACATGAATCTCACAGGGTTGTCTTGTTTGCTGAACACTTTCTGACGCTAGTGTCTATTTGCAGGGGCAAATCCTGGCCAATCTTACTGCAATGGAGTCTGATTACTTTGCTCAAAATCACATGAACAGGAACCAAAAGGTGTGTATGAGAACGCCATATGTGGCAAAACATACCGTATATATTTTGCTAACAAGTGGCACGATTAACTTCAACGGGTAAGTTCATGTCCTTTACAGGTCGGAGCCCCCCCACTTGAGAAGTTTAACCTTTGGGGAGGTTCGCTGTCAATCGGACACCCGTTCGGCGCCACAGGTTGTCGGCTGCTCACAACCGCTGCGAATCGACTGTTCGATGAAAATGGGCAATTCGCGTTGCTGGCCGCCTGCGCTGCTGGGGGTTTGGTGAGTGGTACAATATCTATGGTGTTTGTTATGTTGTTGAAAAAGTCTTCCGGTTTTAACTTTTGCTTTTCTCTCAGGGCCACGCGATGATCTTGGAAAGGTATCCGAACTAAACACCACCCAACCTTCTGCTCATACTTCTCTTGTTTTTTTATTGGGAATAAACGATGCTCTTGTGCAAGCGTTCAACGTGCATGAGCTATTCGCATTTCAGAGTTGTTTCTGCCAGGATGCAATTTTTTGTGTAATATGCGGCGCACTGAAAATAAAACTAATTTTTTGTTGAATTGTCTGGTAACTTCCTGTTTTATTGTTGCTTCGGTGAAGATGCATTCCATCGTCTTACGAGGGAGGGGGGCATCGCCTTATCATTCCAAAGCACTGGTGGACAGAGCAGGATTCAAGGTTAGGGGGGCGCGGGGCAATTTTTACTGGAGGGCCCCTATGACGTAATTCACGACGTCATCGTTTGTAAGAATTATGTTTTCGCTGATTCGCAAGGTTCACGTTTGTTTTTTCCGGTAGTCGAGAATGTGCTTACTCCAAGGGCGTACGCAAGGGGGTGGTTTTGGGGTTAACCCCCCACTTGAGCTTATTTTGCAAAAACTTTATTATAAGGGAAGTGTATAGGACTTGATTTTTTACAAAATTAAGGGGAGTGTGTGTAGAAGAATATGCATATTATGTCAACAAACTTCGCTTGAAGACATACATGAATATGACGTCAGATTGTGACGCCACAAACAACGCACCCCAAATACAAATGACCACCATCTGCCTCTGAATGAAACCCCCCCATGAAAATTTTCTGCGTACGCCACTGGCTTACTCAAATGCACATACAGTTAGCTGCGAGAAGAGAATTTATGATATGGATGCTAGAGTGTATTTTTTTACTAAGAAAAAATATTCCACAGGCTAGAGAGTGACTCGGCAAGAAACAACATTCATCCGAACAACAGGCAGAAGCCAGAGATTGCCAACAAGACACCGAAAAAGTAACATGTCAATATAACCAGCCAGGCTGAGTGTGAAAGTTGTTTCCAAGCTAATGCCTTGATTTTCATTTTCAGGTGCTGTGGTTAGCGCCACTGCTTTAACGTTGCTGCTTGAAAGTTTTGCTAGAAAAAGCGATTCATTCGCGGCGTTGTAGCTAAGACTGCCAGATTCTTGCGCTTTTTCTTAGAAGCTTTGCGCTTTTGATTGATGACATTGCAGGTTTCGGCATCGTGCTAGCTAAACACTGCAATCTCGTTCTCTATTCTACGAATCGACTGATTAAAACCGTTTCTGACGGATCACGCAATAACATGTGGTGTAAATGGCTAGAACAGCTTCATGTGTTTATGATGTAACACAACCATAGTAGCCAGCGCATCGGAAGAAAAGTGCTTTTCCACCACACATTACCCTTATGACGAAACAAAGGTTCAGTTCGGCTGCGGCAACATCGAGACTGCACCAGAAGTTCGGGAACATTGACACCAGTGTTGCCACTTCTGATATTTTAACATGACATTAGATGTGATGTTCTCAGATAAATTCGGATGTCTGATGTTTTGGCGACAAATCTGATG
>Ga0210059_1015327_pt1 | contig 11208 bp, 4 predicted proteins | sample Ectturendosymbi2_FD_188042 | JGI IMG/M metagenome (GOLD analysis project Ga0210059, IMG submission 188042) | Ecteinascidia turbinata endosymbiont from Florida, USA - Sample 2 (SPAdes) (version 2) | ecosystem: Host-associated > Tunicates > Ascidians > Unclassified | place: Key West, Florida... | reverse complement strand
CGCTGACACAACTCAGTTGACGACAAAAGTTGTTTATTTTTTTCAGAAATTCTTCGTTGAAGTTCTTCGTAAACAACCCTGCTGCCCGATACAAAGCAAATCATGTTTGAAACGTCAGAACATCCATAACTCAACATTATATTTTGTTTGTCTTCCAAGAAACTCAACATTTCGCTGATAGGCAGTATAAGGTCACTAATACGCGGCGTGTACTTATTGTAGTGTACTCTACTTTGAAGCACACTCTCAGTGCAAATGCCCATGAAACCATATACATCAATGAATGTAGCAACTTCACCATCGACTGGAAATCTGAGGAAAGGCAAAATGTCGTCAGAAATTACAATTTCTCCTACATTTGCAATTACGATTTCGAAAATTGTCCACAACCATTTTATTTGTTCACGAATCTTCGCATAACTGCTCTGTTGCTGGATTTCATCCTCCAATACTAAAGCAGGGAAGAAAACGGAGTATGGAATGACATCTTTTCTTGCTAAGCGTCCCCTCGCAACCAGAGCATACTTAGGAAGATGTGTGGGAAGAAGTGATTCGCACCAATCCATGAGATTCTGCATAAGTTCAACGTATTTCTTATGAACAATTTCTTGAATCTCTTCAACAACTTTGATCCTTTTCAGTTCCTTTGCGTTTTTCTGTATAATGTGATCAAAACCGTTGTTCAAGTCAAGCATCTTCTGTTTTACCGTTTCTCGCAATGCTCTAATTTTATTGGATATGTTTTTCGCTTGATTCATCAAAACTTCCCCAGATGACACAGACCCTGCACGAGATAAGACATGAGTGCATAGCTCATTGAGATCTCTCTCCACTTCTTTATCATTTGCCTGTCTCGCCAGAGCTGCATTGTACAGAACTGCGCTTTTAATTAATGCAACTTTGTTAGGACTTCGCAGACGATAAATGCGACCGAGTCCGAACAAAATCTTCGCAGACTCGACTGGATCAGTTTCTTTGCCTTCGTCGTTACATGCAAGTTGCAGTTTTCTGCAGAGGAGGTGTTCACAAATTCGAAGAATATTGGTTGTGTTAGGTAGTACGTTTGAACAGCATCGCTTTTCGCCAAATGCTATATTTATAAGATTTCGCACTTGTGTTTCCTTAAAATAGAAGCTTGTCATTCCTTGTAATGTACACTACTTGAGCACAGCAGGATTCAAGTGTTGTTGTTTACATGAAACTGTTTTCTGAAAAGATGAAGTTGCTTAGAGAAGTTAAATCTGAAAAAAATAGATTATTTGAAATGCGAGTGACGAAAGACAGTGTTCCCCAACAAAAGTGCTGTTATTTTATCAGCATTAAGACAACCAATTTTCGATTTCTCAAGTTATCAATGAACGATTTTTTATTCGGTTTCATGAATGGCTGTTTGCTCATTTCTATTGTCGAAAATCAACAGGAATGAATGTTTTACACAAGTTAGTTAAAGAACGCAAGGGCGTTTGTTCTTTAAACGAACACAAACGATTTACGTTTTTGCAACAAGTGCAGTCCACAACCAACTTCCTAACATATGGTGTTATTTATTTTACACTTCTCTTTCCTCGAATCCTTGCACTTACATGCTTCTGAGGACAAAAGTAATAGCTTGCTTTTACTTCCGATAAAAACGCACTGTACAGCACATTGGTACATACAGTCAGGGACCGAGTTTGCAAGAAAACTTCAAGTGGACAAACTTTGTGTGATATTGCATGTTATTGCACATATCACACAAATATTAACATCATTGTTTTCGTTTCGATGATGTCACCATGTTGACTCAACCGTAGTAAATCCCTTTTTGTAAGATTGGCAAAATGGGAGGCAAATTAGGTTAACAACATTTTGGGGACCATGGCTTAAGTTCCCCCTGAATACGCCCATTGTGGTATGGCAGTTTCATAGTACTGTGCTAGTGTACTAGCACTTGACAATGATTACGAGGCATTTGCTTCTTTACAAAGTACACAAAACTTCAGTATTAGCACTTGAAGAGTTCTTTGTCAAAACAGATAAAACAAGCACAACACTTAAGTTATTTTTTAAAACTCGAACAATACGTTAAAGCAGAATGTATGAACATGCATCAAAATATGGGGGTACAAAGATATTGCGTACCCCTTGTCCAAGAGTTGGGAGGACATGTTCTCCTCGTCCCCCACTGAAACTGGGTCCCTGCATGCTCTATAGCTCTTTTTTGGTATCCGAATTGTATTATAGACATCAATATTTTAACGAATGCCATTAAAATGAGGAAGAATAAATGTATAACTGAAAGCCGCTACACACCACTCAGAAGCCACAAGTAAATGTTGGAAATAGTTACGATCGTTCCTATACGGTCTTATGTAAAACTGCTTTTTATTGTTTTTGACTATTCTTCATAAAAACACCATTTTAACATAATCTTTCAAACACGTCAAAAATGCAGAACTGGTCGTTTGCGGAACAGTCAAAGTACAGAGCGCTTAGTACAAGGAAGGTCCTGTCGATCCATCGTTCTGGGCTCACAAAGCCTGAAAGACCACCTAAAGATATATCATTTGTGCTGCAATAGTCCTTATCCAATGTTTGAAGATCGGTCCTGATGATTTTTGCGAAAACGGTAAACGAAGTTTTGCATAGTGACGGTATATTATTTACATTCTCACCTACTCATCAAGTGTGTGGGTTCACCGTAAGCATGACAAACAATTTGTGGAGTTCAGAATATCCGCCCATATAAGGGTGAAACCCCAAAGTCATATCATCAAGTTGCGCAAGATTTCCACTCTCACGCCCACGAAGTTAAAATACGGAAGACAACGTACGGTGGAGAATTGAAAGTAACGCTTCACAGCAACGCAATACCATTGCCATTCAATTTGGCAATACAAATCATGTACTTGGCTTTCGATGAGCTGGATATACGCTGTAAAAAGTTAATTCTAAGATTAGAAAAAAAATGTTTGTTTTGTCCAAATGTAACGGTGGTTCGTAACATGTGGCATGCATAGTGCGTACCACTGGTGGTACGGGTGGGCTTTCCAGGTGTCACACGAATAGGTTCCAGGACATATGCGCGAAGCTTAGAATAAGATAAATTTACGGTGTCTGCTACTGCAACTGTCGCAAACTACAAGTCTCTTTGTAATATTGAATCCCCTGTAATGAAATGCTACCTACGGTTATTTACTTTCATCAGCTATTGTTTGAACAAATTTAGTAAAGTAAACCGCCGTTGTCCGTGATGGCCATCGCGTTCTAAAGTCAAAATCGTCAAAAGTTGAAACCGTCTTGCGGCGCATGAACATGAATTTTGATGCTGTTTGGACGAGGTTATGCCCTGCATAGACGACCTTGTAGAAAAAAATATCTTGCACCACTTTTCGCATTGAATTGTTTTTTATTAATTAATTCGTGAGCTTCGGAACTTAGAAATGTATTTGAACAAATTAAGCTTATCTGGAACAGTTGACATGCAGCGACAGCAAAATTCCTGAAATGTCATGAAAACAATTTTGCAATCAATTCGTATGTTGCAAAGGCGAAGATTTTCAACTTTCACCAAATTTTTCATAAATTTTGTAGTTTTGAACGTATATATTTTCCAATTTTCTGAAAGGCTATAATTAGTAAAAGGCCATCTCCGTTTATTATTGCATTTTCATGGTAAACCCCTGGCTAGGTAACTTTTTTTAAAATAGACGGCCAGTAACCACAGTCTTTCCTGCCTAAATCGTATTCTCACCATCATACAGGTTTTACGAAGTAAATTTAATTGGCCAGATTAAATTTCTAAAAAGAGTCAGAAAAGTTAGTTTATTTTACTACACCGTTTTTCTAACTATCCCGTTGTGGTTCTAAATTGACCCCTCCTTACCTTCATCTTATACAGACGACAGCAGAGACAGTACAGCAATCAACAATACCTGCAATTTACAAGCATTGGGATCACTAATACGATTTCTAAACAGAGCATATTGTATTCTTATTTTATCAACGGTAATATTCAATTATACACAATGTCGTTCACTACTCAAACTGCGCCATCCAACAAATTCAACTGCATTCACTAATTTCACTGTGCAGTTGTCAAAATAAACCTTCAAACATTCTCACAACTCTGTAAACTAATCTAAAACACAACTAACAATCCATCATCGTTCATATTAACAACTTAAATACAGGCCTTCTCTACAACTTCATGAACGCAACCTTTAAGCTTCGCAATCTCTAGTTCAAACTTCGCCTTCATACAGTACTGCGCTTTACATCATAATTACTTCCTGTATCAGCATCAACACTCGCTCAATTTCAGCGTTCTTATGCCTGCTTGCAATTTTGTTTTCTTGCCCAGGGGAACCTGTTTCACCAGGCACCTCCCCTGTAATGTATGATAAAATGCTTCTAACGGGACCCTCCCTTTCACCGAAGTTCCAGGGCATGCTCCAGTACAACAAGCATCGTATCCATACGACAAGTTCGTTGTCCCAAAATGTTCTGCTCTGCTTTGTCAAACATTTCATCTTATATAGTATTTTATTCGTTGTTGTTTTATTATGACGTTTAACATTGACACGTATCATCTTGCGCAACCTCGTAAACAACACTTTGCGCACAAAAAGTGATCATTTTGCGCACTTGTCCTTTTACGATTTCCTGCGTTTTAAATTAAGTCTTTAATATAATCTTTTCGTTTCTTTTCATTTTTCCGTTAAATATTTATAAGTATTTACGCTACCCCAATTGCTACATGTTACTGTTAAAGGTTTTGCTGTAAGTTGCTTGCAAAATGCGCACATTTTTCTGCATTTTGCGCACAGCGTCATTTCCGTGCGCATTTGACCACCTTTTTCATGAGTCATCATGACACTGCAATTTATATACATTCCAAGTCGAAGTCATTTATATCTTCAGATATAACGTATTCACTGTCCAATAAATTTAGTGTATCAGCGTTTTCAATGCTATTTTTTATATCTCGTACGTCCAATACTTGATAATTATCAGTATGATACCAATGACGCAATACTTGAGTTAGCAACTCTGGTACATTGCAGACATTCTCAACACTGATCTTTATTTGATTCTGTAATTACTCATGCTTTGTTGTGGATTACTAAATATTTCTCTTGTGTTAACTATACATACAAAATACACAGATACTTTATAAAATATAGCACAAATGATACACGTGCAATGTAAACACACTTACACCTGGAACAACGCAACATTGGTAAGAAAGTTCCTTTTAGTACTTTCGCAACTTATTTACTGCTGCAAAATTAATTACATCAATATCATTGGGTTTTGGCCTTTTCCTTGTATTACTGCACTAGTTTGCTACCCAGTGCTGCTTGCAATACATCTTCTGATAAACTGTTTACAGCATCTGCTCGTATCACACCTTTATAAACCTCTTCGTGTGTTAAAGTACTGTAACTGCCTTCGTTAGGCCAGCAGTGCAATGCTTCTTCGATTAGTTCCGGTGCTTCTCGAGTTTTGCTAACGAACATGGTTCCCTGTCGCATTGCTATTGTAGCCCTGTAAACCGTTTGTATTTCAGGGACTTCTATGCATTATTCAACGTCTCGTCCGTGTCTAGCATTTAAATTCGACCATTTCAATGTTAGTTTCGTTTACTGTGGCTGTTTTATCTCAGCATCGTTACTGATTTCATACCCTTTTTAAATGTTCGACTACCACTTTGTAAACGTTTTACTTGCATATTTCTCTTTCTGTAAAACATGAAAATGGTGAGTCATGCAAGCTTTATGGTCTTGCCATTTTCTTGCATAATTATAACATTTCAAATGTCTCATTCTTGTCTTCATTTTAATCGCATCTCAGTCAATCTTTATTTTTGCCTCAGTAATCGCTTTCTTTTTGTAAGTAAGGTTACTTAATTCAATCGTTTCTTTTAGCCAACTCATAATTGTATAAAAATTTCGTAATTGGCATTCTGGTTTTTCGAAATTCCTCAACTTCCCCGTATATGTTGCATTTGCCTTCATACACCAGATACATAGCATACAAGTTATTCAGTTCAATATTCACACTATAGCTTTTGTAAAACATTAATATAGCACACTGTGAAAATACACGCATAACATATTTTGTCTTTTGACCGTTTCAATTCACTTTCTCCATGCCTTCCTCAGTTTATAGCAGATTGACAACTCGTACAGGTTGTTTCTTCAATGCTGGTTCGCTGTTATTTTCACTATTTTCTAAGCCAGTCATGTTATGGTCACTTGTTACCATAACAGAGGCATACTGGTCGTTTCCGGAGCAGAAGCGGCCTTTACAACAACTCAGAAATTATTTTCCAACTTATCTGATCTTTAAAAAGTACCTTGTTGAATGCAGGGGCGGATCCAGGGGGGGGGGCGATTGCCCCCCCTAAAACTACGAAAGTAACTTTTTTCACCATGATTTTGTACAATTCGGAAAGACACTTGACTGCCAACTGAAACTTGACTGCCAAATATTACTGAAATCGCCCCCCTAAACTTACGGGTGGATGCGCCCCTGGTTGAATGTCAAAAAAATTTTTTAATAACAAAACAAACACAGGTTCACGCCGAAAAAAGTGTGGGGCAGGCATACAAGTGACACAAAAACTACATGAAAGAAAACGAAATGCCACCAGTAACCTTTGTTGGCAGTCTGTGCAAGACCCAAGCCGTGTTTTGTTCGAAAATGGCGGATGTGCATGGAATAGAAGTACATGAGGCTCGGACTTGAAAATTTGGTATATATGGAATAACATCCAATTTTTATTATATGTGAGGATCCTCTAACCAAAAATGGCAAATATTTTTACAAAAATCCCTGTCATTCAGTGGCAAACCAACAATCACAAACTAACTAAAACAAAATGCTTTTGGTTATCAAACCCATGTGACCACAGAAAATAGCGCGAAGGTTAAAAAATATGATTAATTCAAAGACAACCACAATCCACACCCCCCGAAAAAAAGGCTTGGGTGCGCGTAGGGTCAGATATCCTTGCCAATTAGTGGCAAACTATCAATCACAAAGTATTTAAAACAAAATATTTTGATTATCAAGGCCATCTGACCATAGAAAATAAGTTGAAGGTCGAAAAAAGTTCAATTATTTCAAAAAAGCACAACTCTCGCTCTCCCGAAAAAACGTTTTGGATACGCGTTTTTTATTGTACGTAGCAGACTCCAGCCAAAATTGGCGAAATTTGTTTACAAAAATCCCTGATAATGAGTGGAAAACTGACAATCGCAAATTATTTGAAACAACATGATTTTGGTTATCAAACCCAAGCGACCACTAGACCACAGGCTGGTTTTACAGCGATATTACAGCTACAGCGTTACAGGGTTACGTTACAGCGAATCTGTCCTGCTTCTCAATTTTCCTGCCAAACGCGACGGTATCGCTGTAACGCAATTTCAGAACCAGTTTCAAATAAATAACAAAAAACGGATAGGAGGAAAAAGCAACTGTGTTCCAGTGTTACCATTAACATTTTAGGGGTTTAAATATAGTTGGGGATTGAAACCCCCTAAAGCTCCCCGTTGTGACATATTCGTTAACATAAACTCACTCAAGCATCTGGCAACCCTGGTTCCTGGGGTTATGCTGGGTATTTTGCAACAGGTTTTATGTGGTTGTCTTAGAGCTGATCTAGTTCAATTTTGGGGAGGCCACTTTGGGGGTGTCTTGCGGGGGCCACCAACACTTAAAACTTCTGGGATTGGTCGTTTATTATTCCTGGGATTGTGCTGGACATATTGCAACAGGTTTCAAGTGGTTACCTTTCCAGCTGATCTAGCTCAATTTTGGGGGTACCGTTAACCACCCCCCATGACCGCACCCACGAGGTGTGACACGGCAAACCACCAGTTCCTTGTAGTAAAGGCACAGGGGCGCATTAAGGTTGTGTAGGGCCCCTGGCTGAAACTTAGAAAGGGGCCTTTTCTGTATATATATAAAACTGTCGTTAACGGAGAAATAATAAATGAACGAACTTGAAGTATTTGTATTATTGAAACAAAAAACGAATCGTTGACTAATATGGACGTCACAATATGAACGAAACTCATTGCTTTAAAGTCTCCATTTCTTGCTGGAGGCTTGAAACCGTATCAATAAATGTTCACAAAACACCGGTGGAAGTGGCACCCTGTCGACGACCACCCGGCTATGACGACCATTTTAACACAGTCTTCCCTATGCTAATGCATTGCCTTTTGTTTCACTAACGCAGGGGTGTTCAACCTTTTGATATGCCGGCCGCATTACTCTTATTTATATGAAGTACGGTCGCCAATGAGTTCGAGGTATATTTATGAGATACGTTTAATTAAATAACAGGTTTCATTCGGTATATGTCATTCACATTTACAAACATAAATTGCACATTCATTTTATAACTCTTTGTGACATCACCATCCAAATTGTTACGCATCGTGCCGACTGATTTTCTTGCCTTGCGTTTGTTTTGCTTCAATATACGCCAGCATGGCCACCAAATCCTATATTTCAAATTACATGCTGACGGCCGCAAATTTCATTATCGAAGGCCGCAGGTAGTGTACCGTTGCACTAACGCAACCACCCCGCTATCCAGACCGCGGCCACAGTCCAGCTGTTACAAAACTGCTGAATCAAACACCACGTAACACGACCACATATTCTATCGGTATCCTTACGCTGGAAAACTGGTAACCTGTGAGCAGAAATTTGCTCAGCTACATCACGTTGTCCTGAAGCATCGTGGATAGTCTGGGATGTATGCGTGCGTGGATGCGCAGTAAGTGCCAATGTGACGTAACATACTCATACTGAAAACTCTGCTGGAATTTGTACTGCCGATACCGACTTTTTCCGTTGTGTACTTTTGTAGTACAGTAACGATAGGTTATGGCAGTACGTAAGACAAATCTAAATGAGTTTCAACCAAGAAAAGAATTGTAGAACTGAAGTGATTGTGATAATACACGAAACCCTTTAGGAATGCAAGTGTGACGCGACCACCACAGCCCCGCTAACATGACCAATTGAGAGCCGTCCAGTGGGTGGTCGTGCTAGCGGAGTTCCACTGTATATATCAGGGGTGGCCAACAAGTCGATCGCGATCAACTGGTCGATCGCCGAGTGTCTGTTGGTCGATCGCGCCTCATTTTGCATTAAATTGACAAGATACCTAAAAAGAACAATTTTCAATCAATATTCCACAAAGTACATAAATATTATCCATCAATCGGTTGGTCACGTATATTCTTTAGTGCTCTTGCGATGGCTGACCACGGTTTATGCCGTAGAGTCCTGCGCGGGGCGGGTTAACCCGCGCGGGTTGCGGGTAGCCACTTCAGGTTTCTTTTTGAGTTCAAAGCATCTCATTCAATTGAAGTGTTGAAATGCAATGAAGGTAGATCATATTAGATTGCCAATAAAGTTTAGAGGTTGGGTAAACTTCAATAAATTCAGTTGAAACAAGTTTGATAAAATTCATAGAAAAGGATACATCATCCTGGAAACATTGTTTAAATGAAGTATATGTTTTTCTTATACACAACAGGAAAGCAACTGCAGACACCTGAAGTCTTCAGTTGTATTTGTTAGGTCATATCAACCTTAAAGTGTTTATAAAGGACTGTTAAAGTGCAGAAGTTCCACAAGAAACACTAGAAGACAACCCACATGCAAGTAATCAAAGGCAGTTTCTATCATATTACAGGTATTTATGAAAATATTAGCTAGCAATTCACAAGACTGTTAAGAAACAGATAGTCTATGAATGTCACTTGTGATGTCACAGAGCAGACAAAAGAAATTTGTTTAGAGCCAAATATACTGCATTTGTTTGTGATTTTTTTGTAGAAGTTCATAAATGTTAGTCTTGAGAATAATATGTTTGGAAACACAGTCATGTTTTCTATCTAAACCAACAAATAAAAAAAAAATTTTTTTGGCATCCATCCCAAATTAGGCGTGCAATGTAGGGGGGCAAAAATGAAAATATCATGAAAAGTATTGGTTTTAGGTAAATTCAAACTGCATATTTAGAAAGCCCAACCTAGAAAACATAGGTATAGACACCAATTTCATCAGGATTAGACTAGCAGATCAAGAGTTATACTCATTTTTGTGTTGCTCATCAATGTGAATGCCATCTAGTGGTAAAAATACAAAAGCAGTTACAAATCAAAAACCCCTCAACCAATTTTTGTAAAATTGGTGTCAATTTTCCTAAAAATTTGTAGCTGCAAACATATGTGAAAAGGAACGAAAACGTAAACCATGTGGTTCCAAATTTCAGAAATTTGGGCTGAATTATAATGAAATGACCTTTACTTGAATGAAATGTCAACAAAACCAAGACGTGCTTGATACGCTTTAATTCTTGTTATCAGTTAACGTTTAAGTAACTCGATATCTGCCGACTTTTATTTTTATTATTGCGTTTATTCTGTTTTAATTACCAAGAATTGTACCAAATAATGGCGATTCACATAAAACTGGTATGTACCAAAATGTCCAAACTTGCATCTGTGAAGCAAATAGTACCAGAATTAGTATTAAACTACCAGCTGACATTGTTTATTGTGTAAGGTCTTCACTCCTACATGCAATGCGCCATACTTCAAACATGCATCGCAGTAACAAAGAACACACAAATACATGAAAGTACACGAGGATATATATGTGGTGTGTATAACAACTTTGGCAGTCCTGCCTTATAACACCACGATCTATTATCCTAAGCTAAAATCTAATTACTTTCGTTATTGTTGAGAGACTTGACACCGTTTAACAAGTTCACAACTTCCTTTGGGGCTGTCTACAGGACCGATGTTCAAATTACGTGGATACCGCATGGGTACGGGAAACCAAAATAAGACAAGCAGATGGAGTACCTTAATTTTTTTAGACTTTGGAGTACTAACTTGTTAGTGAGTGTCAGCCAGACCACACGCCAAAGAATCAGCTACTTTTATGTCAACGATGCAATTTCAATGAGTGAGCACAGAGCATCTACTTATTAGTTCCGATTGGCGATTGTATCTTTTCCAGCGTATTGTTCACATATTACACTTGTTTACCGACTTAGGGATTGGGGGCCCCTGGCTGCAGCCCAGGCAGCACTCCCATTAATTTGCCATTGGGAAGGTAGTTGATGTGATGCCATTAGAAACTGGTTGCCTTTCCAGCTAACTTGGACTATCTGGGATCCCACTC
>Ga0210059_1015326_pt1 | contig 11208 bp, 5 predicted proteins | sample Ectturendosymbi2_FD_188042 | JGI IMG/M metagenome (GOLD analysis project Ga0210059, IMG submission 188042) | Ecteinascidia turbinata endosymbiont from Florida, USA - Sample 2 (SPAdes) (version 2) | ecosystem: Host-associated > Tunicates > Ascidians > Unclassified | place: Key West, Florida... | reverse complement strand
CCAACCACTAGACCAAAGTATTTTGCTGAAGTTTTCATTGGAAACTAGGCTCGAGTCCGAGTCTTTTGAGCCTTTGATCAACTTTCTAGCGTTTCTGGTTCAAAAGTTATGATCTAAAATAAATAAATTAATTAATTAGCTAATTAGTCAAATATTTTTACGAACTTACATCACAACTTTTGAACCCGAAACCCCAGCAGGTCATGCAAAGTATCAAAAGACTCGGATTATAGCCTAGATTCCAGTAAAAATTTCAGCAAAATACTACCACCTAACGGTTGGCCTCCAGGGCCAGGCAAAGTGGGCCAAGGTGGTCTAAAAGTCCTCCACTTATGACGTCACTCACAAAAAAACTGCAGCCCCCAAGCAAAAAATTTTTTTCGAGTGCAGACTAGAAGACTTGCTGTGTCTTTTGAGACTTTTACTGGGTCTGTAGAGCATACCAGACCAGAGAAATTCCTGCGCAAAGCCACGTGCGTTTCGGCGTTGTTTTTTCTGAATATCCCTGAAAGCAGCCGGACGTCAAAGAGTTAATGACACCAAATTAGTAAATCAAGAAAAATATCTTACTTTCCAGACTCATCATAACATACGCAGGTGAATCCTTCACTGTGACCATAATGTAAATTCAGGTCTTGTTCCATGATTTGAATGTTTCATCAAAAACAACCTAAAGTAAAACAATCACACTTTTTGCAAAAACACAAAGCTTCCAACACCTGAAAATGTAAGTTGTAGAACTGGAGTTAAAACCAAGTAACTAAAAATTTGTATGAAAGATGAGCTTCACTTTTTGTCAGCCCTACTCTCCTTAAAAAAAGCTTGAAATAAGTATAGATTTTTACAGCTGAGTGGTACAGTTGGGTAGACACATGCCATCAAAGCTGGTAGGCTGGGTTCGATTCCCAGTTGTCTTACACCAAAGAGTTATAAAAGGGACTTGTGGCCTGTCCTGCCTTGTACTCAGCATTAATGGTTGGGTGCAAGGAAACAGTTCATGCATGGTGCTGCTATTGATTTGCCACCAGTGCAGCATTAATTGTGGAAGTTACTGCATGACCCACCGCGCAAGCAAGGAGAAAAAGACATCGCAGACCACTCATGACACTGAACTGTGTATGGACTTCGATTTTCAAAGGCAAGCATGATGAAGATATTAGGAATTGTGCTAGTACTGGGCAGTTTTGGGGAGTGTGTCACATTTATGAAAGTTTCATATAACTCTTGAAATTTAAGCCTAAACAGGTGCTTCATTTACTAAATCCAATATTTATCTTCATAGTTTTAGTATGTAAATGTATGAACTTTCAGGACAATAAGATTACAGCTGGTATCTAACTAATCAAAGTCAGATCTGTTCTATACGTAGGCATACTACATAACCCAGTATCTGCTCCAGACATTCCTTTCTATACAGATACATAGAAAAGGAATGAGAGCATAAACTGAACACTTTTGTTCCCAGTGGTTTGCCCAGAGTACAATGTGCCAGTTACCAAGTAGTTGGCTGTAATCATGAACATTCAGCCACCATTGTGACAAATGCATCTTGCTCCAATAACTTGATTTTTTCTTTTTACTGTCTACAGCAGTTATTCCCGAAGTGGGTTGTGTGGAACCTAGGATTTCATAAACAAATCGAAAGGGTTCCATGAGCTATACTTTCCAGTTTTAAGCAAAGACTGCTGATATGTCCTTTAACCCTTCAGGCGTGTGGCAATCGTGGCAGCTGCTATATTGTTTGATCTAGCTTTCCTTTTTCCCTGTTTTGCTAATTGGTGATGCGCAGTGTCACAACAGTAACAAGCAGTATGGTGCAGATATTCGATTGTGCTGGTAAATCGCAGAAAAGGAGGGCCATCTTAAACAAATTGAGTCACTGAAAGCGCTGCTAGACATAAGTATAAAAGTTTAATAGAAATTACATCTGATAGTACCTTGAAGGATAACTTGAACAACTTCCTATGAGGAAGTTTAATTGAATAATACGAGAAATTAGCAAAACAAGCTATGCAGGAGCTCTTGCAGTTTGCACCAACGTACTTATGTGAATCAGGTTTTTCCCAATATGCACAAATGAAGACCAAGTATCACACCACATTGGATGCTACATCAGATATAGGAATTCAGCTATTAAGCCGGACTTTTCAGAATTGTTGCAGTCCAGAAAACAAATACATTGCTCTCACTAATAAGACAGGCTTGTTGTTGAATTGTTTATGCTTTATGGTTACTTTTATTGTGTATAATTTTGTTTACAGTACAAAACCTTAATATCAGCAAGTTGGTTAAAAAAGTCGTTTGTTTTAATTGGCAGTTCTGGCAGAGGTTCCTCGTCCACTTAAAATAACCTTACAGTGTTCCATAAACAAAAAAGTTTGGGAACCATTGGTCCACAGTTTATATGTAGATCTATGTACAATTGCTCATACAAGATAAAAAGATTATGTCCCAGGATTTGCCCGATTTAGACAACTCATAACTCGGCAGCTGATAAAGATAGAGAGCTGTTCAAACCCTCTAAAGATGCAGAAAGTCTTGTAGTTCTGATTTTAAAAGTTTGGATTTGAAATTGTTTGTGGGTGACATCACAGTTGAGGCAAGTTCAAGTTTTTTTAATGAGGTCATGAGACCCTGGGCCCTAAGAGGCAGCTTTGTTTCTTTAAAAAAAATAGGTGAAAATCAGCATCTTTAGAACTTTTGATTAGACTTATGTTTGTGGTTCAGAAGTTATGGATAAAAAATCGATATGTGATTAATTAATTCCCTAGGGGTTAATTAATTTGTTGTTACGTTTTAGACCATAACTTTGAATATTGAGTGTACCACACTTTTTTTGCTGGTGGTAAGTTTGGTTCTTCATATCTGAAACTTTTGTTTACACTCATCCCTTTAGCATGTAGCTAATTATGAACTGCAACTTTTAATTAACCCAGTTTATCTGTTGTTAAAATCGACACAAAATTTGTGGAACACACTTTCAAAATCTGCTTTTAAAATAAATTGACAATCCACATCCAACCTTTTGATTACTAATTACTTGTTATTTTTCTTTGATTAAAAATAGGCAGCGGCAACAGAATCGCTGTGGATCTTCATATTTGAAACCTTATTCGACCACCAGATGTGATGTGACAATAATGCAGTAGACGTGGTAGAAATGTAGTATACCTAAAAGGTAAACCTAGCCCAAACCAGTTTAACGCTAACCCTAAAGCCAACACTAACCCCTAATCCTAACCACAAGGCCTAAACCTAAACTTTGTCAACTTTTGTAAAAAGTAAAACTAGTCCCATGAATTGAAACGTGCAAGCACTACTACCAAAATGAAGTCACCACAGTAAGACCTGAATTGAAAATCATTAACACAGCAGACGTAAACGCATCCGCTACGCAACGACGACGGTAGCGTAGGGTTAGGTTTACTATGTTTCTACCAAGCCAGTGCATTCTCTTCGTGCGTTACTGTCACGTGGCAGGACATAGTTGAATAAGGTTTCAAGTTTGAAGATCCATGGGCGGTTCTGTACCACTGCTGGGTCATTCCATGCCAAATGAGTAAATGGGTTACACCAAGTGTTTTGTTTTTCAATGAAATTCGGCACACTTGTAGATATCACTGAAAAATGACAAATGCAAAAAAATTTTTGAAAAACTCCCATTATTTACAGAATTATGATCACTTTGAAAAACGTCATTTTTACTCGTTACACTTCAGTGAACATGCTTAAATTTTTATTAAATTTCTATTTTCTCAACCTCTGATTACATGGGATGGCTGAAAATTGCTAGACAGATATTTTAAGACCCAAGGAATTCAAAAAAACACCTTAAAAAGTGCTAAGAGAACTGCTTCTTATGATAATAGAGCATTCAATTTGCTTCACATATTTTTCGGAGGCCCAACTTTGAACATTTATAAAAAAAATGGGTACAAAAATTTAAGTTGAAATTCACGTATTTTATTCTTATACCAATACTCTTTCATGCCAAATAAGAAAATTCAATTAAATGTTATGCCTACTATGAAAAAAACTGTTTTCTTAATTGTTAATTTACACCTTTTTCAAAACTATTCATTGAATCAGGTTGCTCTGGGGCAAACAACATAACACAAGCTCAATTAAAAAATGCATGAACACACTGAAATTGATTCAAGCACACCAACCAGTCCTTCACTTAAGAGAAAATCAAGCTGTGCAAATTTATGTTTTACTGAGCACACATTTTTAAGCAAATTATGGCTGAGTGAGAGCACTAAGCCTCAAGCAAGATAATTTTACATAGGGTGGAACTAAATGTGACTTTATTGCAATACATTATGCTTCACTGTGCAACACTTATTAATAACTGCAAAAAATTTTCAGCAAAACACTGTACTACAAATAAACATTCAAACATTAACACAAAATGCATGTAGCATCAAAGCATAACTACAAGTCTGTTTAATTGTTCATGTCAGAAAACATTGACTGTATCTTTTTTAAATTAAATCTTTTTCTGAAAATCTGTATTGTCATCCACTTGAAGTTGAAGGCATGCCAATGCTGAGCAGAATGTGGGTGTATGGTACATAGCACAGGTCTTCCTTAGTCAGCCAGAAAAAAGATCTTGCAGGGCCATGTGGGTGCATGAATTTTACTTCTACATCATGTTCTTCATCATTCACTGACATCACCATTACAATCCACCGTTTCTCTCATAGAGACAGGCCACATAGCTGTGAGGAGTTGGTCTGGTAGTAACATTTTGCTGCTCAAAGTTAAACACAAGGTCGTAATGATCCTGGCATTAGACCCTCTTGATGCCATCTTTTTTGTCACCTAATGGAATGAAATGGTGAAAATTCCTGATATGGCTTTTTCAGCTATCTGGTGACACTGGTTCATGGCAATGCGAACAGGTTCCATGGTTTCTTCGGAAATAAATATAAAATTAATGCCATGTATGTTTTCCCTGCGAAACTCAAATATATGGGCTGACGCTAATATCTGGCCTTCATAGGGTCGTTGAAGACTTGCTTTGGTAGCTGTTCGCTTAATGGTCCCTCCAATCCCATCAGAGAGATTTGCCATGACTAGTGGCAAAAATACCCATTCTGCTGCTACATTCAAGTCTATTGTATGATGGCATATATTTAGAAAGTTTTTTCGGTTTTTGTATTGGGCTGCACATCCATCTGAAAAGTATACTATTTTTGTCAAGCCTTGCATTTTCTTTTTGACATGTTCAATGCATTCCTTTTGTATCTGGTGAACCAATGACACATCATGATCGATAACATCAGAAATAATGCAAAAGTGACATGGAAGGTGGTCATTGACACGAAGATATACACAAACAGGATGCAATGTGGCCTGTGATGCATTCCAGTGATAGGAATGATCTCATCTTGAATTGTGAAGGTAAAGTTTTCTGCAAAATCCAACAATAGAATGGCAGTGTTTGCTGAAATGTTATCTTACAGTTGTCATAGACAGCTGGATTGTGATTTGGCAATGTAAGAATGTGACGTAAGCTTTTCCAAGTTATCAATTAATACTGAAACAAATTCTTGAACTGGTGTTGTCATTTGTGCAAGAGTTGACTGGTCAGTTGTAATCCATTGTTTGTATGTTTTTTCAGTGTCATCATCATATTCACCTATAATGTTAAATAGGTGATCTTTTGGAATGTCTGATGATGGGCACTCACTGCATCGATGAATCATGCAATCTCTGTTCTCTGTAGAGCACACTAAGAGTTTCATCATATCCTTGTAGTCTTCTTTGGTGTTTAGAGCATTTATGAGCAGTTTGGTATTTTGATGAATGGTACAAACACACACAGCATGTGTACCACTAGCTCCAGCCAGGACACACCATTTAGGTCTTAAGCTGAAGAAGGAAGAGAAACCTATTTGGGTTGATGGATATCTGGTCTTGAATGCACTGAACAGTTCCTTCGAATTGCATAAAACTAAATGTTTTTGTTTATGTGCATTTCTACCTAAGCTGACACTGTCTTTTTTTCCAGGCAATATCCTGGAAAACTCTTCATCCTGATAAAAGTTTATTACAAGTCCTTTTGTTTCTTCACTTAAAGCTCTACCTTTGCTCTTCTCTGGTCTTGGTAAAATTCCTTGCTGCCTTATCATTCTTCTTGCCTTTTTAAATTGATATTTGGTAACCCCAAAATGTTGTGCAGCTCTTTCAACTGACCAAGTATCGGGGATCAAAGTAAGAAGCTGCAATTTGGTGATTCTGTCTGCTGACTGTATCTTCTCGCGAATGGCTTCGCAAAGTCGATCTGAATGTTCAATCTTTTCTTTATTATCTTTTTTAAGACCATCATCTTGCATTTCACAGATCTGAACTGATGCTTTTTCCTGCTCCACATAGCCAAGAAGTACATTTGCACTTTGAGAATTTTGCGGCGAGCTTCAGCAGCTTGCGTCTGCTTACTTTTACCATGTCGTGTTAAAGGTGATACCAAGCACAGTTCAAATGATGTGTTTATTAAGGCAGCATTCATGGTTGAATGGGTGGGAGATTTTGCCTCACTCTCCGTAGATGGCGTACTGGTGGTGGCATCATCAGCACTCAAACATGCTCAGCAGATCTTCTGACAAGGAATCAAAGTTTTTCCCCTGCTTTTCCAAAGCCCATTTGTTCGCTTGAAGCAGAGAAATACTCATCAAACCTGTTTTGACAGTTTTTTTATGGTTTGCAAATGGATCACAACACTTCTTCCACTGCAAAGTGTATTTTGACAGGTACATCATGTGGTGATGCTTGCAGATACTCTTAATCTCATTTTTTGCCATTGATGTTCTGTGACAGATTAATTCAACATCCTCATCTGCAAGCTCAGCAATGTCCACAAACCCTACGCTTTTAGCAAAGTAAATTTTATGGAAAGTCTCCTCCAATTTTCTTCCAATATCACATTTCAGTAATGAACTCGTAACAAATGTTGTATTTCAATAGTATGTTACGAACAAGACCATCTGAAAAATGAAATCGAGGAAATAGTGATATATTTTAATAAGTCTCATAGCAATGTTGGCCCTCACTGCTAAAGGGGAAGTGGTAATAGCTTTCTGAAGTAATAGCAGAACTTAAACCACGAAACATACGTGCTAGTTGTCATCATAATTACATGACTATTGAGTATTGTCATTCACATAATATACACATTGTGATGTCATAGAGTAAATGTTACAAAATAGTGCAAAAGTACCAATTAAGAAAACAGTTTTTTTCATGGTAGGCATCAAATTTAATCGAATTTTTTAGGCAGTGTATATTTTTCCGCCAGGATGGCAGCAGCAAAAGACTTGGTAGAAAGGAAGTAAAAATAACTAAAAGATAAACCCATAACCTAACCCTAGCCGTAGCCCTAAGCTAACCCTAACCTAACACTAAGCTAACCTAATCTATCCCAAACCTAACGCTAAGCTAACTTAACCTAACACTAAGCTAACACTAACCTAACTCTAGCCTAACACTAAGCTAACCTAACCCTAATTCTAACCTACCTAACCGTAATCAAAACCTAACCCTAATCCTACCAACACTAACATGTAAAGGTAACACCTAAGTCCTAAGCGGAGCTTGGAAAAAGGCTAAGAAAGAAAGTCGGCAAGGCGAGAGTCGAACCCCTAACCATTGGCAAAGCAGCCGTAACAACTAACCATTACACCACAAGCAGGACAGCGTGTTCCTGACAAAGTGACCTTTTTCTTTGTATTGCGTCATGCCACGAAACCGAATCGTTCGACTGGCAGCACAATAGCTCCAGCCGATCTGTTGCCGCCAGCATCTTGGCGGTAAAATAGACACTACTATTTTTTTATTTGGCATGAAAGAGTATTGGTATAAGGATAAAATATGTGAGTTTCAACTTCAAAAATTGTATACCCTTTTTTTATAGTTGCTTAAAGTTGGGCCAACGAAAAGTGTATGAAGCATATTGAATGCTGTTACCATATGAAGCAGGTCTCTTAGCACTTTTAAAGGAAGTTTTTTGGATTCCTTAGGCCTTAAAATGTCTGTCTAGCAATTTTCAGCCATCCCATATAATCAGAAGCTGAGAAACTAAGAATTTAATAAAAATTTAAGCATGTTCATTAAAGTGTAACAAGTAAACATGACATTTTTTAAAGTGATCATAACTCCATTAACAGTGGGAGTTTTTCAAAAATTTTTTTGCATTCTCCATTTTTAGTGAGATCTACAAGTGTGCCAAATTTCATTAAAATCCAAAACACTTCGTCGGTGTAATTTTTGAAAAAAATTTGCTCATTTGGCATGGAATGACCCTGCCAACTTTATGATGTAGGTGGCCCCCTTGACACACAGGATGTCTGTTATCTGCATGTAAAAAAATCCAGGTTTGCTGCAGACACACAACCAGCCTTACAAGAGAGAGTTACAATGTCTGACTAATACTTGACTTTTTCTGTTCACTCTCATCTGTCAGTTCATGGTTTCTCCTTCATCTCATGATAACACTTCTTGACATTGTATACTCTAAATAACACGCTACGTGAAAATGATCAGCACAAGACTCCATCACCAAAGAAAGTTGCAGTAGCCTAGGCCTAGTCATGCTGTAGGCTACAGTACTGTATTGCAGTCATGTCCCAGAAATCACCAAAAAACAAGCTTAAAAAATACACCCCAAGGCTGATTTGTATAACCCAAGATGTAGGGTAAAACACAAGGAGTGGCAAATGTATGCGTTTTATATTAAAACATAGTACTGCAGTGCATTGCATTCACATGATCCAGATCAGCACCCGTTGCAACTTGGTACTGTACTTACTTGCTAGTTGCTACTACCCATTAGCCGTTTTGATAGTGCAACTGTGCAAGAGGGCTCTCACAAATGCAACTCCAAAATATTCCAAGTTCCGAAAAATCCCTAAATCTGTGGTGGTGCAGCATAAGATCAGAGCGCCGATGATGATGATACAGGGATCATTAGGCCTATTTATAAGTGTTAAAAATAGCATCAAACATGATTTGCCAAATCAGCTGTAATGATTCATTTTACAAATTTTCCGAAAATCCCTGAAAAGGGTCAAAAGTTCCAATCTAGGGACAAAATCCTTAAAAGTGTGAGCACTACGTCTGCAGTGTCACCGTGTGCACTCCACTGTGCAAGCAGCCATTGACCAAAAGCAAATGCACCAAGCTTCCCGCCAGATGCACTTTGTCTCTTCTCGCTTGGCGGCTGGCGCGGTAGAGCGTGAATTCCAAAGCAATCGAAAACAACGCCCAAAGTTACTGCAAAACTTTTATAGCAAATTTCATGAATTCGATTGTTGAGCAAAATCAACGCCAAATGTTGTGGGAAAGGGTGAAAATCTGCGTGTTTTCTTTTAATGTCTGTTGTACTACTTGAAGTTCGCAAAGGATGAAATTTGTGAAACATGAGTCTCAAAGATTGTTCTTGTCACTTTTGAAGAAAAAATTTCTTGAAACTTTTTTAAACATGGTATGGTTTAATCATGCATTTTTGTGACTGAAATCACGAAATAACACGAAGCAGCAAGAGGAAACACAATAACATCAAAGATCACTACTTGATTATATAGTCATGAAAAAATATAAAAAAAATAAGAAACTTCACGTTTCGCAGCATAGTAATCGTGTTCTAACGTGTTGAATCACAAAGGTTGGCGAAAGACCACCTGGGTCAAGTTTTCAGCCAGCCCTGCTGCTAACACAAACCAAATTGTAATTGAAGGCGTTCTACAAGTACTAATAAAAGTAACACAAAACGTCAAATCAACGTCAGGGGAAATAAGCGTAAAAAAACAACAAAAAACAGTGGGGAAAAGCATTCCTATGTACAGGGGGTGGGGTGAGCAACTACAGAGGTAGATAGGAGGGAAAGACAGAAAATTATGGCCTACTCTACTCATTGCAACAGGATTGTTTTATTTAGTTAGAAGATTTTTCCATCAATTCTCTCAAACATTTTCTAAGGTACAGTCAGTGATGTGCCCGAGTCATGTTTGTCGATCAGAGTCGAGTCACATTCACACGCCCTTCGAGTCAGTGTCATCTAAAATTTTTTCGAGTCGAGTCACAAGAACTGTCGAGTCACTTCGAGTCATTGGTTTGCAAGCTCGAGTCAATGTCGAATCAAATAAAATTTCACATTTCTCCTAGGTATTTTTTTGCTATGAACCGGCGCCCGATAAGTTAGAAAATAGTGCCAAACATTGCTGTGAAATGGCACCCGATAAGTTAGAAAATGGTGTCCAACGTGCTATGAAATGGTGCCCGATAAGTTGGAAAATGCTTCCCAATTTTGTTTCAGGAAGTTTGATTGCAGGTTATTTATACCTAAGTTTAGCTAATACGAATTCAACGTTAGGCCTATACAGGAGTGCAACCAGCTCTTCACTTCGGGGGGGAAATTTTCATCCCAATTTTCAAAATCTTCAATTATTTATAGTGTTTCATATTTCGATTTGGGGGGGCTTGGTACTTTGTTTGGGGGGGGATAAGCCCACCAAAGCCCTCCCGTGGTGACGGGACTGACAGTACATTTAAAGCACGGTGCAGTTTCTCATAATTAGTTTCTCGTAAATGTTCAATACTAGAAGTTGCAAGGAGATCAAATGCATAATATGTTACGACTAGGCGGGCAATACAGTTACTACAATTTGGTAAAAGGTGCTGCGGGCCGGATCTGGCCCGCGGGCCGTAGGTTTCCGACCTCTGTTCTATTCGCAAGATTTCTGAAAATGAGACCTTTCCGAAAATTTTCACTTTTTATCAAGATGAAGACCAAAAGATCAGGACAGCAAACATTAGTAGCCCAATACAAACACCTGGTTCCGCACTCAACTAGTGTATTCATCATAGGTGGCGGAACCGTGGGGGGCGCATGGGTCTAGGCCCCCCACTTTTTTTCTGGGGGAGCCTGGCCCCTCCACTTTTAAATTTCGAATTTTGCCTAAATATCGTAAGTTTAAGTAACACAATTAGTAGGTTATTGGGTCCAGTGTTAAAGTAAATCGTTTAAGGTCACAGCGCGTTTTTTTTAGTTGCCGCTTACTCATTCAAATCGAGTCGGTCTTTGGAATGCCGAGTGTTGACAAGTCAACCAACACCAGCACGTGTTTGCGGGGGAAAGTCTTTGTGCAAAAACATTTAAATCATGTGTCGGCAGTGGCGATTCCAGCACTCGGGATCAACCCGAGCCTT
>Ga0210059_1015325_pt1 | contig 11209 bp, 12 predicted proteins | sample Ectturendosymbi2_FD_188042 | JGI IMG/M metagenome (GOLD analysis project Ga0210059, IMG submission 188042) | Ecteinascidia turbinata endosymbiont from Florida, USA - Sample 2 (SPAdes) (version 2) | ecosystem: Host-associated > Tunicates > Ascidians > Unclassified | place: Key West, Florida... | reverse complement strand
TTGATTGATTCCTAACATGGTTCACTGATTTGCGTGGAAACAAGTGAAACGGAACGTTGGCAGAACGGTAAAATGGAGAGAACAGCAGCAAAAAATATTTTTTGTTAGTTTATGAAACTTTGCAAAAAACAAAAATTTTTGGCGAGCAGACTGTAGCGGCCCGTAGCGGCCCGGAGTGACGACATCGCTAAAAAAATGGTAGCGGACTGTTTCAAAACCGTAGCGGACGGCCCGAAGACTGGACTGTTAGCGGCCCGTGCCATCTCTATTAGGCACAAACGCTTCCTACTGTTTTGCGTATCTATCGAAAGGAATCCTTCCAAAGCAATGAATTAGACACTATGATGTTTAGTGAGCGTATATTGCACATATACTGAGTAGTCATCTTCTGCTCTTATTCAAAAGAATTATTTCCTTTTTTTCATGGGAATCTGAACAAAAAATGCTCACAGACTCGAACCAGTACTTTGTCAAATTTCTGTAATTTCACCAACTCAGTGCACTATAGTTATATCAGGCAGACAGGTTGATTTGCCTACAAAGCACATTCCGTATCACAGTCTTTCACAACTAAGTTGAGGTGTCAGTAGCACTGATCAACAACAGCATGACTTGTGCGAGATCGAAAATATATAGTCAAGTCTGAATCTCCTAGCTACTATTCGTGCCCACGTTATTGTTCATCAACCAACTTGAATGTCAACCTTTTTGAATAGATGTATAATGAGCCCCAATGTTTAAGGGATTAAGATGATTAAGATTTATAGTTTCATACCGTAAATTGATAATTTCAATTCATCTGATAGGTGGATTGCCCTGCTCTTAGCCTGAGTTGAAAACTGTTCTTGCAGTTAGCCTTACCTTTACTGTCACATTTTATTTTTGTAAGTAGTACTTATATTTTTCAATGTTACTTCTCGTTCCTTCTCCGACTACCATGATTTTCCTTGAAACAAAGCGAATTATTCTGCGTGAGCGCGATTCAATTCACGACGCCACACCAGTGATGGGTCGTTATCCAAAGGCAGTGATTCCAATCACGATTAAACTCACACTTATTCAAAATGTTTAGGTGACCGACGGCGCACGTCAAGGAAATACGAAGACCAGCGACTTGACAAAGGTTTACTGCAGGAAGGTAAGTTGCCTCCATCTTATCCAGATACGTTTGCATTAAAAAAGTATTTGCCAGCACAGAACTGAGTAATACCACCTACGTCTACTGCAGTGCTCTTGGCATAGAGGAATCCCTTCATGGCGTTGCAATTCAAGGTCATGGCCGTTGGTTTTAATTAATCATTGGTTAAATAATCACAATCATTAGTTAAATAATCACAGCATTATAATAAGAAATTGTTTTAAATAAAACTGTTCGTAGAAAGCGTGCATCGGTTGATCAGTGTATAATCCAACCCAACATAGCTGGCGATGGTTACCAGAACGTAACTACCACTGATTATTCGCGGAGTCGCGGATCCACTCGAGTCTTTTTGAAAGGGCTATATTGTATTTGGAATGCTGCAAGTGCGCGAGGATGAGATTTCACTGCGAAAACGGTCTGCATGACATTTCCACTCTTTAGAGAGTGAATAAGAGGGCATCTGAATTTCAATTTTAAGACGTACAGAATCTGGGAACCTGAACATGCTAATTGCGACGTTTTATACATATCTTGATGCTATTAACCACTGGGTGTGACAGTTTGAAGCGCTCGTTTGCTTTTTGAAATTTCATGGATGCTATTGGGCAGCAGAGTCTACTTCGGGTGAACCCTGACAGAAATGATTTCGCCTTTATTCCATAAATAGATTTTCATTAGTCCACTTACTAAAAGCGGCCAGCGTGATTTCGATCTCGACATGCATTCGATCAAGCTGTAGCCTACGTTACATGGATGCTTTTACTTAGAATGAAGACAAGATTAGTTCAGCAAAACAAAACACTTGATTTATTTCAAAAAAGCAATAAGAAGGAAGCATTCTTGATCGATCACGTACAACACAATCAGGCCCGTCGCCAGGATTTCGCAGCAGGGAGGCCAAACACCACAAGGGGGGTGGGCACATTTTTAAATACAATATTGGATGTATGCAGCAACCGGAGGGTCAAACATGAAACGGGGGGCCCGGGCACCACTGACCCCCCGCTGGCGACGGCCCTGAACACAATAGTAGCAAACAATAAGGAGGTAGGCTACTTCAGGATGATGGTTCAGTTCAGTTTCGTTTACACAAGGCCCTTTTACTCGTTTTGGAGTGTCATGGGTCGTCTGCGGCGCCTATCTCCACTATCTTGCGCCGTGGGCCACGCGGCTGCGTTCGCAGTGAATGCTTCACTGACGGCGGGCCAATGGCAGCGCCGCGCGCGAACCAATCCCTTGCACCCACCAATCAACGCCGAGCACGAAGCCGGACAAGCCGCAAGTGCCGTTTTTCAAGTCTTTGGTCGAGTCATACCGGAGTGTAGCATTCGCGGTGAAAACAGCCTTTCTTGAGTTGCAGGTTCCAGCAAGGCAGAGAAAAATGCGGTTTGATGAGACAAAATACAAAAAGTGTTGATTGACAAGCAGTGCACCTGAAAGACAGTTTGTTGACTACAGGCCCTATCTCCCCCATTATTTACAACTAGATGTATTGAACAATGAACTAACGCTGCTTTTGAATAAATATTTCGAGTTATCACCTGCACACCGTTATCTTTTCCTGCCATTGCTGAGCACTCGTTGTCGCCTTGTCCAACAAACTACTGTATATCTAAACGGAAACATTGGAAGGTGTGTAATACTGTTGTAGTTGATTTTAAATATTCAAAGTCAAAAAATATCTAAAATTCCCCGCGTATTTTTCTTCCAATTCTAAACCTACACAGCGAATTCGAAATGATAGATGCTGGATCGCTGAAATATCTGTTGCCTCGTCAACTAGCAAAGAAACTGCTGTTGACTTGACAGCTGCACAATGTCATTTCTCAAAAGTTCTTCGGCTGTCACTATCAACTAATTCTGCGTTCAGTGAGACGTCTATCGATTATTCGGTTGTTTATGTGTGGTCTCTTGACACATCACCCCTGATAACTCATGTCTGAGCTTAGTTGGTGAGGCCTGCCAATGTCAAGTCTAATGTTGTTTTCACTGCCGAATTTATATGATCTTTCTACGTAACTCTTGAAGAGCTTAAACTGTACGATAGCGACAACCTATGTTAAGGCTGCCGCTTTGACCGCATGTTCAAACATCTTCCTAGTTGCCTAAACTTTAATTCATCCGACTGTTAAGCAACAGGTTTGCGCAGATGCAACCTAACAGCTATTTCAAAACACACCTACGCGTGCTACGTATTTTCATTGCCATTACGTCTGCCAAGGATTAGCTTACTTTAAAAAGTATGTGGCGAATTTAACTGTTCGGAAAAATTTTTTTGAAAAAAAAAACAAATTGATAAGTGATTGCCACTCAAATTCTGGTGACAATAGAAATGCTTGTGGGCCCGTAACCAGCGCCCCCTGCAAAATTTCTCGCCCCCCCTGGAAAAAAATGTCGGACATGGTTTAAAACCATTGGACATAGTTTAAAAATCTGAACCCCTCTCTGATAACTCTTTTCCCCCTTGTGTCTTAAGCTGGTTACGGGCCTGAATGCTTGTCTCTTGCGAGCACCATGCGATACAGCGAGTGACTACTTTTCGTAGTTTTGCCCCAAAATCTGCTCAGTGTTCATTTGGCTGTTAGCAGGTTCAAAGCCGTGGTTTGTGAGAGCACCGGGAACATGTGTTCCCCCAGTGGATCCTACATTTTCTTGTGTGTGCGTTTCTATCCGTGATAAATCATAGGTTTTCGCAATGATTTTTCCAAACAATCACAGCCACGAAATCGAGGCCCTTTAAAGTTTGGAAGGCTTGAACTTGTAACATTGAACTAAGGTCGAGTTTCAATATCGAGCGAAGATGTGGAAGCATTATATTAATCTTTCAGGTGCTTATGTGGAACACGACTGCCATTTCAAGATTGACAACACGTGTTATTTCGCCAACTGGGACTTACACGCGACATCAGTCGATGCCAGGGACTTATGCTCGGCTTTTGGAGCTCACCTTGTCAGCTTAGACAACCAGGAAGCGATACTGGGCGCGGTGAAGGTGAGTTGAAGCTGCCCGATGGTGAGGCCTACACAATATTTAGTTGCGCTTGTAAACAGAAATGGCGCTTCCAGGTTTGATCTAGCCAGAACTGTGTGTACAAACAAGATTGCACAAAGGAAAGTGATGCCTTATCACTACTACTGTAGGTGGTGAGCATCGGTCAAGGGATCCACATTGAATATTTCTGAACTATTCTTAAGTTCTAAAAAAAGTGTAAAATTGGAATTTTGCAACTGTGCATCGATATTCGAGCAAAAATCGAGCAAGTTTAAGGCTGACGATTTTTTTATTAGTCTTACACACTTCTTCGAAAAAAAGTTGGTATAGTCTATGTCACTGGGCATGGGCGTCGGAAAGGGGGCCAAAGCCTCCACCTGGTTTTGAAATTTGACACTTTCCTATCAAATTTTTAGAATTTTAGGTTCGAGTGGTTAAAATGAAATTTTGCCGCTTTTACTTCCCCCCTGCAAAAACTTTTTGGCTACCTCTGGAAAGAAAGTCCACTATTGGCCCTTCCCAGGAAAAATTCCTTCCGATGCACATGTCATTGGGGTAGCTCTGATGTGAATTTTGGCTTAGGAGTTCGTTGTGGTGATCGGGCTCTTTAGTTGAAAGAAGTAATGTCAAATTTTGAGCAATCTTGAGACTCCCTCAGGAAACTTGCTTCTTCACGACCGTACAAGACAACCTTTCGCACATCTACTCACATCCCTGAATACGCTTCAAATGTTGAGCAGGAGATTTCTGTACAAGACTTCGCAAGGTTGCAGACAATGAATAGCATACAGATGGCCCCAAAAACTGTTCCCTTTGTCATAAAAACAGCCAAAATGAGTTTGGTCACTGTCGTTTATTTCAACCACAAACTGCAAAACTGGGTTTAAGATATTTTGTCGCTGCCACGTTCTAGGCAGGAGTTAGTGTTCAATACCTTGCAACTACCCACATATCTTTCTCTCCTGCTGCCAACGCACTGCTGGCTAGGCCAGGTACAAAACTCGTTGAAGCAGTTTTGGTGTTTCTTCGTAGCCTGTTGGTATGCAAGTCAGGTTCTGGATGGTCGGAGATGTCCCATGACATTGTTTGCAAGTCCGACTGGTTGTACTGGTCGTAGCAGTGGCATTCATTCACGCTGAGTTTGGACTGGCTGTTGGGACAATCGTCGCACGATATTTTTTGCACAACTGCTTCAGATCTGGCGAACGGATTCCAAGAAAAGATCGATTGCTTGTTAACACGCTTATTTGCAACGCCCCAGTTACTTTCCTTGACGCCAGAAATCTTACCCGAAAGAGTTCCTCGTGGGGTGTTTGGGCTGGAATGAAGGGTTTCCATGTGTCTGGTTAAGCGGGTTTTCTTTAATGAGGAGGACCAAGACCTCAGCCGCATAGCACCGGTAGAGGAGCGGGTAAGACCGAGGGCTGCCAACCCTTCTAGGAAATATGCAAAACATATCAGCAACAAACTTATGAGAACATCTTTGACGCGTATAAGCAGCCGTTCGAGCGCCATTTTGTCGTTGGTCAGCCTTTTATAAAATAACGAAATACAACCAGAGTATAAAAACTAAACAAGTACGTTTTCAACATAGTTAATTGGCCGATGAAGTAGCAACCTTTTTTCGCGGTTTCCATTCAGCTTACCGAGGTGTTTTCTGCGTGATAGGTCTTCAACACAACTTCAGCCCATTTCAGCTTTCGATATTTCGGCCACACATTTCTACACAAATCTTTTTAACAAACATGGAACAGACAAAACTTTGTAGCGGTCCACCAACCGCGCCAAATAGTTTAGGATCCACATCAACTCATGCCTGGCTGCTGAAGGCAATCTTTCCAGTCTAACTTTTTATGAGCGTTAAAAGACCACTGTTTATCATAAAGACGTGTGACGTGTCTTGTCAACATACCTTTGGCCGTCTCAGTGTTGCCAACCTTGCGCTTTTTCCGCGAATTTGGGCTTGTTTTTTTTGTGGAGTTGCGTTTTTTTTGAAGACTTGCAGGTTGCTTGTTTTAATTCAAATTTGCTTGTTTTCTGCAGATTTCTGTTTTGCAGATTGCTTTTTTTCAAATTTTATGGCACTTTGCTGTTTCAATTTACTGCCAAAGGCATATTGGGCGTGTTTTTGTAAAAATTTGCTCATTTTGGGCTTGTTTTTTCGGATTTACCATCCTGATTTATTATTTGCTTTTCTTGGTGATTTTTCGTTTTGTTATTTTCGTGCTAACGCATTTGGGCTTGTTTTTCGGTTCAATTACCTATTTTTGGCTTGTTTTTCAAATTTACTTGCTTGTTTTTGAAAGATAACATGGCATCACTGGGCCGTCTTCTGCAGCGGCTGGCAGCCAATTACCAGTTACCAGCGGTAGTATACCATACAGTAGACTGGTTGCAATATTTACGAAGGGCTATTGTGCTCACGTTTGAAAGTGTCAAGATTTGACCGACAAAGAAGTTATAGCCTGGTCTACATGAGCCTGAGCTCAAGTCATGTGCACGGTTAATGCGACTCGTTGATCTTCTGCCTTCAAACATGCTTGGTGCAAGCAGGGATGCTGCTTTCTCCAGAACGCTCTACAATCTCGACTGTAAATTTTAGACAACCCACAAACTTGTTTTGAGATTGGCCTGATTTGTCTCAAGAGCACGGTTGCGGAAGATGTAGTTTGATGGGGCTTTTCATTAACAAGTGTTCTTTTTCCAAACAATCATGCTGCAGCCTGGAAATAGCAAAGATACCTCCACAATTTCTTACCAATAGCGGAGTTTTTTAGACGATTAAGTGAGTTTGTACATGGTCTGTTTTTCTCATAATGCGTTGTTTCTGACTAATGTCAATGTCATATGGTAGGTTACCACATTTCGCCCAAAGGTGCGAGTGATCACTGTTTTAATTTAATGGCATTGTATGACTGCTTAGCAACAGTGTAGCCTGGGGAAAACGCAGTTACCTAAAATGTTTGCAACGGCGAATTACAAGAATGGCGATAACTTTAACTGCACTTTAATAACTTTAACTGCAGCGATCGATGTGTTTTTCGAAGCAATACTTCCTCCTACGTCAGTTTTGGCACCAGCGGGCTGCTTTAGTGTGCAGCAGATATACACATGCGTAGCAAAAACCACTAAAATTAAGAGTGGCGCACCCAAAACTTTTGCGGGGGCCAAATGGTTGACTTCAGGCGAGCAACAGTAGTTTTGTTTGGGACGAAGCTTCTCAAAGAACAAAATGATTATAGGTATATGTTAAAAATTGGGGGGGGTTGGCTCCCTGGTTACGCGCATGGTTCCTGATTACCACATTTGAAAGTGCGGGAAGTGACCTTTTACGTGGGTAAGCAAACTTTAGTTGTTTTGAATGTTATTGTGGTAACCATGTTAACTTTCGAGTATGAGGCACATGATTTTCAAAACATGTTTGGTAGTAGTAAAGTTACGAAGTTACAATTATCATCCCCCCCGAAAATATCAGCTTGTTGCGGCCCTGTTTCTACGTAAATCTGGGCAACAGTAAGTTGCTTTGTCTTACTTCGTGAGCATAACTAAATTTCCGACATGGAATGTACAAGGTAAGAATTATGTTGCAAGCGTTTTACGTTTGGGAAAGAGGCATTTAGGATACGGACCTCGCGTTTATACACGACTTGCTCTATGCGCGTAATAACAATGTCAACGCTGATCTCGCAATCAGTGTTCCCTTAAGGAATTTTTGCGCTGCGCAAATGCAATTCCGCAACCATGCGTGTGGACACGCAACTAGTGAAGCGTTTCAGGAGTTAAAGGTCTATGCGGTATATTTCCACGACATCAAATTTGGAATGTTACAAGTGCGCGAGAATGAGATTTCACTGCGCAAATAGTGCGGTGGTGGAGCTGCGTATTTGCGTCCCTCGCAGGGAAGATTGCTCGCCATTTACTTTATCGACAAGCGCTATTTCGCAACAACGCAGTGATGATGAGATCGCGATGCGCCGCTGTTTGATGACCAGCAATTGTTCATGCCGAGCTATTATTTTCACAGTGGTTGAGAAGTGTAGCGGTGCTGGGAGGGACCGGAGAAAGTCAGATGTGGTTGGATGAAGGGAGTGATGAATCTGCCTGTGCGTATCTAAACGTCACCGCAACGTCACACAGCATCAGCTCGGTACCCTGTCGTGAAGAGGGACGTGCTGGTTTCATCTCACTGTGCAGAAGCTGAGCCGCAGACTGCATCAAGACGCGATTACGAAAAGGAAGCAAACGGAATTTATTGGTAGAAGAATCGTGTGAAAAACATTGCACGCTTCGTCAGCGGTGGATCATTGTTTAAATAAACGCGTTCAATCATGCATATCAGTTGTCGTTTGGCAAGTTGCCACGCCCAATCAACGCCGAGCGCGCTCGAACGGTCAAATAGGACGTTGACTAACACGTCTATAAAAGATGCAACAAACGACGTAATCGCCGATCACGTTTGTACTTCCCCCCAAGCGCAAGCAGCTGCGTGCGGCATTTAATATAAACTGGCGACATCTATTTAGGTGAAAAAGGAAGAAAGCGTAGAGCACTTTTTAAAATAATAGCAACATCAACGGATGCCGAGATTTCCCAACAAACCTCTGGCGCTTTAAGACAAAGGAAATCGGGAACAGACAAAGCAAAAAATGTACGAAAGCACAAAAAGTTTTGGTGAAAACAAGTTTTGTGTAAAATATAATACTACTGCCGATTCACTCCCCATTTTCGCAGTTGGAGCCGAGAAAGTTTAAATGCGCCGTTGTGGCCAGATCCACGTTTGCTGTTGTGAGTTTATTTTCTGGAGTCTAGCCAAGAAAATATCGCCTTGAAAGCCAACGGGGTTTCGCATTGATCAATTGTGACTACAGTCTTTAACCGACTACGCTCAGCTTGTTGCTTGTTACTTGGAGTGAAGGAAATCGCGCAGCATGTTGTTGAATCTGTAGAAGAATCCTTCCGCTGACACAAACTCAAACGCACACACTTGAAAGACGAGCACGGCCGCCTTTTGCAGCTGAACGCACGCGCGAGAGATCTCGTCGGACAGAAGGCACAGTAGCTTGCGGTGATCCTTAGTCAGGTTAATGTTAAACGGCAAACCAACACCAGCGAGGCCAATGGCCTTCTCTAGTTCAACAAACATGCGTTTTGCGCCGATAAAATGTCGGCAAAGAAGCGCTTAGGGGAGGTACAAACAGCGCCGTAGCCACGGGCTTATGCGGGAACAATTCCCCCAAGTTTAGCTGAGCCCAGAAAAATTTGCTTTAACATTTAATAAAAACAGAAATCTTGCCCCCTAAAATGTATTTTGCCCCGCCAAATCTGAAAAACTGGGTACAAAGCGGATCACATCGTGAAACTAATATTTTGGCCATTTTTTTTCACGAAATAAAATATAACACAGGTCAGTGACAATTGGTCAACAAAACATGGTGAACAAAAACCAGCAGCTGAAGCTGGTGACTAAGCTGTTTTTCCTTCAATACAGTGCTAATCAGTTGTATCATAAGTTGTACCAGGCTTAAACCAACGTAATGCCAGTGTCGCAAACGCGTAGTGTGTTAAGAGTGACTTTACACAAGTAACCGTCACTGCAAGACCAGGAGGACATTTTGATAGATCAGCAGGAACAATACAGCAGATACTTGCGTGCGGTAGCAGCGCCTTAGTACAAAGACAGTGTCGTCGGAATCGCGCGAGCTTAGAACACCAGCAAAAGCAAATAAACTTCGCAACAGTTCAGTTTTTGAAATAGCGCTCCGGGAAAAGGAAGTCGTCGCAGGTCGAGAGACGTTGTTGCAGAGAAAGAAAGTGCTGTTGATTCTTAAAGCGGCACAAAAAAAACAAACAAGCAAAAAGTTAAAGGGGTGAACAGACGAAGAGTATTCAACGCGGCGATAACTGCATTGCGACGCCAGTGAAGCAAAAAACGCAGCTTGCAAACACGCGCAGCGGGATCTAGAGACTGCCGACATCGCTGGACGACTTGGTGTTGTTCGCCTCCAGGGCCTCGACCAGCATCTGCAGCTCGGCCTGCAACGTCTCGTGCCTGTACGAGACCCGGATGTCGGGCACGTTCGTGCGTCTGATGTCATTTCCGTTTTGCCCCGCTTCCAGGTAGCGCGGCCCGAGCCAGTAGATCTTGAACTGCGTTGAATCAAGGAGTGTTTTGATCAGCAGAGTTTTATTATAACTCTCTCATTGCATGCGTTACTTACGCTGCACCCCTGACTATGGGGGGTGGGGGTACTAAAGAACCACCCAGCAAGGGGGGGCGAGTATGGCAGCGACACATTGTTGAAAAAAAGAATAATGGCAAATAAATTAGAGGTCACGTGATGCACGAGTACCAATGACTAACGCCAATGGGGCCGTGGCTAAAAAGGTTTAAGAACTCTGTTCTCAACAATGTTACTATCAAAGCAAGTTCGTTCACAACCAGACAAATAGATAAGAAATCAAACCATATAAGCGACCTTTATCGTTTCTTATTACAAAACGAACCCTTGTTTCTTGTATAAACTTTCCAATGGTAGTAGCAGAATTAAGAGCGAAGTTTGAGATAAACGAGAGAAAATGGCGACTGCAGTTGAAAAACGTCCTATAAACGCGGCGTGCCGCCGGAAGTATCTTCAAATTTTCACTTTTCGCACGAAAACAACACCGCGCCTGCTGTACGTTTGCATTGCACTGGGGGGGCTCACCTGTTCGGGGAAGCCGCTCATTATGACGCTGTTCCGGGCGAGTTCGCACATGTCGCACGAACTCAGCTTCCACACCTGCGCGGCGATGCTGTACTCCTCCATCAGCGGCTCCTGTGCAACAACCATTCATTCGGTATATGAGAACATGCAGCGGGCCGCATTAGCGGTTACAAACTGTCAGCCTGACGCTTTAACACTTAAAACTGGAAATGTTTATTACTGCTTGGCAGAGATCTGGTGGTGCCATTGGTACCAAACGATTCGGGGATAAATTCACCACGAGTCAGTTACCTCAGTCAGTGACAAGCCAGTTACCTCAGTCAGTGACAAGCCAGTTACCTCAGTCAGTGACAAGCCAGTTACCTCAGTCAG
>Ga0210059_1015324_pt1 | contig 11209 bp, 3 predicted proteins | sample Ectturendosymbi2_FD_188042 | JGI IMG/M metagenome (GOLD analysis project Ga0210059, IMG submission 188042) | Ecteinascidia turbinata endosymbiont from Florida, USA - Sample 2 (SPAdes) (version 2) | ecosystem: Host-associated > Tunicates > Ascidians > Unclassified | place: Key West, Florida... | reverse complement strand
AACACAACACAAACCAGAAATTGTACAAACTCAGTCGTGGCGCTACAAGACCGTTGTAGTTATACAGAGCCAACAACAGACGACCATATATAAAAAAATTCTCTCTTTGCTAGAGTTTGCAGGTTGGTGAAAATGGAGCCTAAACCTGTGGATCATGTCACTTGTTGCATTTTGCGGGGCGTTGCCTTTCAGTATATTTCAACAGGCGCAAATCCTTATGCGATCTGCAAAATGGAAGTTTGACCTATAAATATATTAACTGCTTTGCGCTTGTTCAGACTGTGCGCTGTACCTTTATCTCCTAGACCAGTGATTTTCAAACCTGTGGGTCGCGACCACGGGATGTGTCGTAAACTATTTTTGGACGGGTCTCTAGTAGATATTTTATGTACACAGCTGTATTACATTTGCTTTATTCGAGTTTCAGATGGGGGTCGGTGGGTGATAGTGGGTTACTGTAACGGTCGCGGTGCAAGAAAGGTTGAAAACAACTGCGCTAGACAATTTTTACCAATTTTCGACTCGCTCATGTCTCTCATTATTCATCAATGAGATCCTGTGATGTCATAAACAAATTGCAACGCAGAACACATTGAAACTGCCTCAGTTGAGCCAAGGTCAAAAAGAGAAAATGGCATGAATTATTTGACATGGGCAGAATCATGTCCCGAATGTTAATTTGCGCGTCACGTTGGTGATACCATTTATCTTCACAGATATTCAGAGAGTGGTAACTTGGTTGTCAGACAACATTAACAGCGAATGCTTCGTGTAGGGGTGGTTTGTTTATTGCGACATGGTCTTTAAATGGTGCGCGACCGCGCCATCTGGTCATTGTCAGTTTTGCAATCCTGTTTGTTCCAGTCACAGCAGTGGGATGACTTTCTCACGGAAACACATGTTTTGGTCGTTTATTGGTAAAAATCAAAAATGGGTTCAGAGCGCTGGGTAAGGAGATTTGAATAACATAGTAAGTAATGTTTTGTTTGGATCATATTCCAACGGCACATTCAGGACCAAGGATGTTTATGGATTATTTTTATGGATTCGTTATGGATATCTGACCGAAATTGCTTACTGAGCCACAAATTTTGTCAGTATCTTAGCCAGACCCGCACATTGAATAACATAATTAGGGCCGCAGAGTGAGTAACTAACTTTGACGTTAGCAAGCTAAATTTTGTTTGAGCTATTGTGTTGAAAGCGTTCGAATCCCAACTGCAATGATAGCAACTGTTTGGCACCTAGCTTCAACCACTCCGTAACTGTGATTTCATAGGCACGTTTAATGCCAATGGAGCAAGGGTAGCAATCAAAAAACTAGTATATTGCACCAAGGTATCAGTAAACATAAGGAAAGCTCCCAGCACGTAGTACAAAAGTGATAAAGTGGCACTGACGACTACCTGCATCAAAAACATCAAATTTAACATAATCAAAATAAGGGCAGGTGGTCAGGAAGTAGGCTACTTATACTGCAACGAAAACCTAAAGTGGACCTCACAGAACCACTGGACCGCATGCGGTCCACGGGTCGCGTGTTGGAATCATAGCTGCTCTTGCTAATGGCTTTTATCCTCGCACAGTAATATTTTTACGTTTGGTAAAGACATTCATGAAAAGTTGTCACAGTTTGCCTCCAAGAACCCTGAAAAAGGTATTCTTACAATATTGCTATCAAGGGCCGGCAACGTTTCCCTAACCGGGAGACGAATTACGGTTTCAAATCATTCAGTGCATACGTTTTTCATACAAGTCAAAGTCAAAATAGCTTCTGTGTGAATGGTAACAAAATTGGTATACAAAATTTTGAACTTCTGCCTGACTGTGAAAATTTGTTTGCGTGCCATGTGTGGCATACGTGACGTATGTTGCTGACCCCTGACTAAGATTAACGTCCCTTTCTACCCATTGCAGAGTCGTATCGTTTGTATAATATTGACAATAGTTTTTTTAGCAGTCATACGTAACGCACTGATCTTGTTGCCATTCGCGAAAGTATGTAGCAATGCTTAGTGACAAACGTACCAACAAAAATGAACACTGAATGTCCCTAGTACAGGCCCGTAGCCAGGTTTTGAGGTTTGGAAGTGCAAAATAAATTTTAAGGAGGCAAGATTTTTGTTTTTATTATATGTTTAAAACAAATTTTTCTGGGCACAACAAAATTTGGGGGTGGCGCAAAAATGTTTTTGGGGAGCAAGGCCCCCGAATGCTCCCCGTGGCTACCTCTAGTAGAACAAGTACCTGATCATCAATAACTTCTTGGTTAGCTAAACCACAGGTTTTATTATAATGACTTCAAAATGAAGCGATGTCGCATTAAAGCTGTAGTAGTTAGGTTTGATATGACAATTTCTGGGGTGTTCAGCTCATTTGCAAGATGCGGAAAATTTGGAGAAAACAGTGCGTTTTGAACAGATGTCTGTGCAGTGAATAGAATGAATAGAAGAGCGCAATGAATAGAAATAGAATGAATAGAAGTACAGTATATGAAATTTTATTGATGTGCTGCATATATAATAGAACATTCTTGGTATCTAGGCCTACCGTTTTTTGAAATATATGTGACTAGGATGCCCTATTGCAGCGCGCCACAAGATTTGCATCTTCTGTGGTCATGACAACGAAAATGTTCGTGAAACGTCTCATACCATTGATCTTCATGCTTATTGTGTCACCTATGGGAGGGAGCAGTGGAGGAGTGGGTGAGTTTTCATTCAACATTTGAACGAAACAAAAGTTTGTCGGGAGGAAAGGCAGGTTCTGCTGACATCATTTTTGCTTTAGATGTAAAGAATGAAATGTGGTATGTAGGATCTGTTAGGTTTTTGTTTTTATGTGAACAACATGTGAAAGTATTTCATAGATATCTTGAACGCAAATATTCTCATTCCATCAGACACACAAAAAGTTTGTTTTGCGGAAATAAAATATAATGACTGCGGCCGAAGTCTTCCTAGCGGACAAAAGCACTGAAGAATGGAGGTTGTGATGAAATCCTACCAGATACGCATAAAAACGTGGCTAACACGTGCTTTTGAAATGGACTGGAGTTCTAGAAAGGCACCAAAGGTTTGGCAAACTGGTAATCATCCCCATATACCAAGTGGGAAGCATGAGTGAGTGCACTCACAATCAGCACACTTCTTTCTTAGCTTCTCTGCAAACGTTTATGCAAAGTGCGTTGAGAAACGATTTTTCAAGATAAGTGAACTTCAGCGGGACGATGCCCAGTGAGGTTTTCCTGGCCGTAGCAACACAGACAAAACATTAACTCTCCAACAAATTTACCAGAAATTTTGTGAGATTGCCAAATATATCTACATTCGTTTTGTCCACATCGAAAAATATAGAACCAATCTAGTTCCTCGTGAAACGTTTTGGGGAGTGATGCAGGAAGCACGGTGGTGATAGCCGCCCATTACTGGTTGTTAAGTCACTGTATTTCTGCTCAAAGTTTTTGCCAGTTTCGGGGGAGATAAATCACAACTGTTCACAGTTGGTGTTGGATGCCGAAAAGGGTGTATGCTGTCACCGCACCTCATCATATTCTATACGAAATTTGTAGATAGTCACAGCCTGGTCGATGAGGGTGGGTGTCACTGCTGTAATCCGCAAGATCAACAGTTTGCTTTTTGTGAACGATTAACCCTTTAAGTGTTCAACATGCATTTTATCTGGTTTCTGGGCAGCAATATGTCTACAAGTTAGTCGTATTATGACGCTGACGCAACAACGGCGATACATCAACCTTACTAGAAACAGATTTCCATCTTAGTTCCTGCTAAAGGTGCAGTATCATGAGTAATAGGCAAACCATTTCTAGCCCTCTCTCTAAGGACCTTGTTCTCTCACAAGCCGAGCAGATACAGCGGTGACTCAACTAAATAACACACGGGCGCAATTTCGTGGGCAACACCGTGGACGTGTCACCCCAGACTTTTTCAGACGGTGGGGATGTAATAACATACACTTTTTTCTCTTTAGGTTTTGTATTTGGAGAGGTTTCAAAATTAAAGTGATGTTTGTCACGTTTTGCGTGAAAAGCATTTCATGTTAGATGGTACGCCACATATAGCCAAGTTCATGTTGAAACAGAGATTGGTGTGGTATCACTGATTCTGTTAGTTTATCAATTTTAGCTTCGGTAAAATGATTTTTAGCATTTTTCAAGTTTCTAGAGACAGCAATGGCAACAGCAATTATGTGAGTTAGAGCAAGATCAGGCCGTGAAAACTCTTTTCAAGATAAAAGGAACCATGATGTGGCTGTCCGAGGAATGTGAAAAGAAATATCCTCGCTCGAGTACTTAGGCAAGGCAAAAACTGATCAGTTTTCCATCAACTTGTTTGGTCAAATGTGGGGTTAGCGTTGTTGCGGATTTGCTGCGTGCTAAGAGAAATCAACTAGATATCACCAAACGTGGTTATTTAAGACTGAAACGGGCTAAAATAGAACCTCGAATCAAACAGATATGTAACCAGGATCAAGGGTAGAGATTCCGTTTAGCAATGTGATGGAGTATCGCAATAAATTTGGGTAAATTCGTGCATTACAGTATAATTCATATCACGTAGTAAGCAGTGTAGTGACAGAGCAAAAACAAATACGTTTGACATGTAGCAGTTCTGGTGGGGTCTGAGATTTTTTTTGAAGATAAAAGTGGGTCCTTGTTCAAAAGTTTGAGAACCACTGCTGTAGACGCTTGTGTTTCACTATCCTTTATGTTTTTTTTTCATTGCAGATTATCCGCCGGAAAAAGCAAGGCGGTTTCGGTCTTTGTATTTCAGGCTAACATCGCTTTACACACATTCACAACAAATTCATTTGAAACTGTAAGACTTAACCTGATTCTCTCAGTATCTGATTTATCGAAGCATTCTGTCGAGCAGTGCTATCGAAACATGCATAGATTTGCATTTTGTTAGTAAGGCAGGGTTACTTCCAAGATGGCAGTGGATTCTTAAAATGTGACACAAAAACTGTGCTGTTGTACTACAGCTGGTCTCCGATATTCATTTCTTAATTGATGAGCAAGCTTGGTAAGTGCATCCCAGGAAAAATTGAGTCGACACGGGAAGCTCACGTAGTTAACCTCGGTTCCACTGTAAAAGGAATTTTGAATTTTGGCTGGAGCCACCTGCGTACCTCCCACAGAATATGTGTTTGTTTTTGAAAAAACAAGTTTCCAAACTTTAAAAGTTTGCTTTTTGAGCTCGGGTGAGCTTGAAAATAATTGCTGAGTTGTTGAAAAATGTGTCTGTGTTCCTCAAAGAATTTTTGCCAATTTGGCAGTTGTTCCCAAAGACTCAGATTTTAAGTTACCCGTGCAGGATCAGATCTTGTTGTTCAAAGAACTAAGAAGCTTTTCATCATTCTCTAAACTGCTTGACACACGAAAACTGATTAAATATATTCGTCTTTTTTACGTTCATGTTTTTATCAGGTAGGTTTGTTTGTTTTGTACGCACATAAACATGCAGAGCATCTTTTCCGGTGAAGAAGATCGACGCCAGCACGACGTTTCCTGGTGACTCTCTATGGACAAACTCCTTTGTGCGTCACGGTGATGGCCGGACTTCCTCCATTCTCCCTACAATGCATGTTGATCAGAAGTGACACTAAAATGTGAGGCATAGGAAAGCTGGTTGGATATATAACGTAAAAGAAAGTAAAACGTAATATGTATGATGCACCCAAACGTGAAACAAAAAGTTTTAGGATGTATGAAAGCTGGCTGGCAAAGTGTAAAAGAAACAAGAAATATCGTCTCTTTAGAATTTTGCATGTGACTGAAATGCAATTTAAAAAAATTTAGAAGCAAGTATCTGAAACATTTTCTCGTGAATACCTATTTTGGAAAAGAAAGAGGTTGACACGTTCAACCATGTTGTTTTTGCCTGTTGTAATGTTAGTAGAAATATGCATTGCACACCTGAATTCAACAAAGATCATCGGAGATTTTTAAAAAACAGTTCGCATTCCATGTACGGCTGCATCACTACCAACTTGATAACTCTTGCTAACATTCACCACAGTATTGCAGTTTCACTAAAACAGATAAACAGTGACTACTGCTGTCTTCAAATGCAGAATCGCGACAAAAGCTGAAAAAATATTAGACTTACCAGCAGAACAAATGTGTGGCATCAATCAACTTACAACGTGCCAAGATTGTACCAGGCTATTGTGTCAGCCCTATAAGACCAACTAAACAACCTATCAAAAGAATCTTTCAACGTATTTGAAAAACTTGCCAAAATTTTCCGATCGGGAAAGAGGGTACAGCCAGGACCGTCTCCAGCGGGGGAGCCAGTGGTGCCCGCCCCCATTTGAAATTTGGGCCCCCCATTTCACATTTGGCCCCCTGGCAGCTGCATACATCCAATACAACGTTTTCAAAATGTGGCCCCCCCTTCTGGTTTTTGGCCCCTCCTTCTGGTTTTTGGTCCCCCTTGCTGCTAAATCCTGGCAACGGGCCTGGGTACAGCAAAATGTTGAGAAGTTTTGAACCATTGCTTATTCGTATATAAAACCGTGTTTCGTATATAAGGCAAAAGCGTGGTTATAGCATGGGCTGTAGTTTTTCTACGTTGACGCATCCCTGACCAATCACGTTGACGCATCCCTGACCAATCACGTTGACGCATCCCTGACCAATCACGTTGACGCATCCCTGACCAATCACGTTGACGCATCCCTGACCAATCACAGACCTCAAGTCGCGTTTTCAAAAACATTTTCGTCTAAGAACCAAGTCTTAAAATAAAACCAAGTTTAGGAATAACTTCCTTTAGAAACATGCAGACCGTTTCCTGCATTTTGATATGTTTGGTTTACGTACATTTTACGAAAAATATGGCAAAGATAACATGAAAGCGTTGTTCTTGGATTAGAACATATTTTCTTCCAGTTTGCTAATTTTTGTGCAACTTGTTTAATCATAATTTTAGGGCATTAAACAAAGTTAATAATTGTCCATACGTCAAGCAAGACTTGTACGTGGATGTTGCTGTGCGTTTGTCCATCACTGCCGCAAATCGGTTTGTAAACACGATCTTTTCTGTCGAAAGATGAGAAATGGTAAAAAGCAAGAAAGAATAAATGAAAAAGAGACGCAATATAGCACACAAACAATACAGAATACTAATTTGTTGATTATTTTAACCCTCAAATCATTTCGCCCAAAAGGATCTTAAACTTAGTTTTTCTGGTTTGTCTGAAGTAGCAAATCAGCTTTTAAGGAAAGTAAAATCACATTTCAAAATTAGGGAATGGGTGCTTTCTTTTTTATCGATTTAGTCCACTTGCAGGTGTGTTTCTGATGGTAACACTAGAAATATTTGTAAAAAACGCATTTTTGTGCAAATAATTTAAAATTTCATAGGTGCTTGTTCCTTTTGCCAAACGGGAAAATAGACACTTTGACCACTTTTTTCGGAAAGCAATGTCAAAACGCTTTTTGTAGATTTTGTGCAGAATGAAAATATTTACATCTAAATCAAAAGCCTTGAAATACTCGAAATAGCTATGTAAAAATTGTTGCTGTCTATTTCAGCTTAGTCAACAGTCATGGCTTCGATACTGCGCAGTCTAGCGCACAATGCAAAAGTGTATTGGATGGTACATCCAATTATTGTTTCCAACCACTGTTTACAATACTGAAAGACAGTTTGAGTTTTCTGTAATTCCTAATGTTTTATCGAAAGCAACAATTAATCGGCCAGAATAGTTTACTCTCGCAGCAAAAATACTGGCTGGCACATTAATTCGTTGCAATATTCAAGCATTTTTAGTTTGAAAAATGGCCTTCACTTACATTCTTTTACATACTACAGCTTTCGCAGAAAAGTTTGTTACAGCTAGCAACAGCAGGAAAGTAAAGAGTAGATTTCCCATGTCCTTGTGCAAGCTTACTCTTGCTTGAAAGCACTTATTGTTGCAGCTGTTAACGCTGAAACCAACCTAGAAGTTGTTGAGCAGAGTTAATGTGCGATCAACGCTGTAGTGATTATACAGAAGGCGCAAACATAAATCAAGGTAGAATTTTGAAATTCGCAGAAGGTCTTTTCAAGGACGTAGCCTCCTTCGCTTTCTTCAAGAAATATCTTTTATTTTCTTGAACTCTGTCTAATGGGAGCATTTGCGAATATTACCTGAATATTAAACAAAAATCTTTTGTTTCAAGATTAAAACCTATTCACAGAAATGTAACATTTTCTATTTCGTTTGCATCAAGCACTAATCTGAAATTAGTAAAAAATGCTCAACATCTTTTGCGTCTGCTGGTAATGCTTTATTGTGTGTTTTAATAACGCTTCATTTTCCGTCTTTCTGGCGAGATAATATTGCTGCTGCTAAAGTCTTCCCTACAGGTAATAATCGACCTGTGGAAATTTTATTTCATCTCGTGCTGCAGCCAACAGACATATCGCAGTTTCAGACTTTGGCAATCTGCGGATCTTCAAACACTTCATAAAGGATATCTTGCATCCTGTAACAATTCATCTTGCCTTTAAGAAATTTCCTGTTTTAACCAGTAGACGTTTGCAGATAATTGATGAAAGGTTCTTTTCCTTCAGTCAGTGCTTGTGTTAAATTCTGTTGCAAGATGTTTTAGCTCGTTTCGAAAATTCTTAAGTTAAAACACAGCACGAATGTATTGAAAAACGTTTAAGAATGGTTTTGTTAATTATTTCAACAAATTACGGAAGATTTATTTACCAACTGGATGATTTGTATAATGTGTAGGGTGCCTTATATGGAATCTAACCAGTTATTTTCCAAGCTATGTGCGTGTTGAATAAAAGATCTGGGCATGAAAAGTGGGCCCAAACATGAATGGCAAACACATTATTTTTGCTTCAAGTAAAAAATATTCCAAGCCTGTTGAAGCAAAAATTTTTGCAAACGGTGTTTTTAAACCTTACAACCATTTGCAAAAGTGTGCGTTACTTAGGAGAATTGCAGTCAGAAACAATACTATTTCAGATGAGCAATTTCTGGACACAAAAACAGCGTTGTAGCACAAATCGTTGAAAGACACATACCACTAAAATCAGTTGCAATTACTGTTGGTCTAAGTTCAACCTTTTTCAAACGGAGACAGAATAGCTTGTTGCTGACGATGACAAAAGTTGTTTTTCGAAACATCGTATATATGATTTCATTGAAATAAATATCTGTGGCACTACACTTTTCATGAACCAGAATTGTCTTTTGAGTAAATCTCACTACGTTCACGTGCTTCAAACATTACGTCTGTTTCAAGAATTTTTATTGCAAATAACAAAGCTAGCTTTCTGCCTTCACGAAAATTGTAGGACCATTTCTTAAGTTGCTGCTTTGTCTTCTCAGCGTCAACATTGCGAATACATTTGGTAACAGAAGTAGTCAGCGGAATGGAAATGCTCCTGAAAATGTAAGCTCAAATTCTTGACGGCGCGTACTTTTGATGTAATCAATTCCATTAACAGTAATTAGGCGATGTTGTGGTGAGTATTGTTTGGCAAGGTGTATACAAAACAGTAATTATATTTCAAGTAATGTGCATTCAGGCTTTGACGCCACCAAATGAACCAAGCCGACTGACCTAATACTGCGAAATGGTATGAGACGTTTGTCTAATAACGAAAATATTAAACATAAATGTAACTTTTGTGACTTGCTCCAAAGTCGTTTTAGAAATGCATATTTAAATGTACGAGGTAGGTGAAGAATAGCATTGGAAAAGTTCGTGTACAGTTTAGCCTCAGGTTACAGGTCAGCAACTAACAGCCGATGTTGATTTGCTTGAGTGAACTGCGTGTCAGCGAAACGTGTTTCCTTTTGGTTGATCCTTCGCTCGTCACTTAATCATAACTCTGAAGCACACGGTCCTTCTTCGTTGGAATGTATCCGCTGAACCACGGTTTTTCTTAAGGTGTTTTTAGACTGCTGAAAGAGCTTCAGGGGTAGCTTTATCCATTTCATCCATTTAGTGACACCATAGTATACTTTGTGTTTATGTAATATTACAGTATGGTTAATCGATATTGCTTCATTCATGTGAATTCTGTATTTGTCTTTCTCAAATCACTAATGAAAGGAATGACGTCTTGCCTATCAAGAAAAAAAGAATTTCGTATGATTCACTAACTCCAATCTCTGTTTGTACAAACAGGTTCTGAAGTTGGTGGGATAATACAAACCGAACACATGGGAACTAAAACGAAAGGCTATACCTTACAATGTCTTAGGCCTGGCTGCAAAAAATAAAACCGTAAAACCAAACACTCTGTATATTGAAATCTTTCAAGACTTACGTTTGGAATTTTAGGCAACTGACATATTTCAGTCGATTTGCACTAACTCAAGGAATAAGAAGAGGATTTTTGCATTTTAATCTTAAAGATTTGTCGGATGACTCGTGTGAAACAAATGATAAATAACGCGTGCACGCGATCTTCACCAGAGTATTTCAGGTTACCACAAAAGATATGTGCACATGAAACATTAGCAGGAACGAATTTAGGCAACTGCATATTTTTGCGAAAGGCATGGTTTCATGAACACCCCAGGTATAATTATTCGTTTTTGCAAATGTGAACTGCGATTAGATAAAAACATTGAATGCAAAGCGGTTCCAATTTTGTTCGAGCAACATAGGCAGCACTTCGAAATGCTGCCATACTGAAATTTGGAGATCATTTCATTCATCTGTCAGCATCAAAGCCAGGAAGACAATTAGGGGGCGATTTTTAATTGTTACCACACAGCAAAACGTCCACTGTTTAACGATACTTCAATGGAGAGCACGATGCACATGTAATTTATCATGAAACCAGCAAAAACAAGATTTTATGCACCCTTTTCTAAATTTACTTCTGCCCGAGAACCGTCTGAAAACATTTTACTAAAATGCGTAAGTTTTAGATGGATTTTGTCATAGTCTCGCAAAACAATCGGATGAAATTTAATAAATATTCATTTTTGGCAAATCTGCACAAAACACTATGATAGGGGTGGACTAATATCGGCCCGCGGGCCACAAGTGGCCCGCCACAGCGTTTCCAGTGGCCCGTGGAAGCATTCAGGAAAATCGTTTATTCTGAAATATCCTACTCATGATAGTAAACGTCAGTGCTGAGGCTACCTCAAACCGAGATTTGCTTCAATTTCCATTAACAGGTACGGCCCTCCGCTGTACATGGCCTTCGGAAAGTGT